>Ga0206125_10002529_pt1 | contig 19171 bp, 16 predicted proteins | sample Helgoland_Spring_4_FD_148598 | JGI IMG/M metagenome (GOLD analysis project Ga0206125, IMG submission 148598) | Pelagic subsurface seawater microbial communities from Kabeltonne, Helgoland, North Sea - Helgoland_Spring_Bloom_20160331_1 | ecosystem: Environmental > Aquatic > Marine > Epipelagic ... | reverse complement strand
TTAGATGATAGTGGATTAGATGTTATTGGTTTATATGATAGTGGCTTAGATGTTATTGGTTTATATGTTAGTGGCTTAGATGATAGTGGATTAGATGTTAGTGGATTAGATGTTAGTGGATTAGATGGTAGTGGATTAGATGGTAGTGGATTAGACGTTAGTGGCTTAGATGGTAGTGGATTAGATGGTAGTGGATTAGATGGTCGTGAATTAGACGTTAGTGGATTAGATGGTAGTGGATTAGATGGTAGTGGATTAGATGGTAGTGGCGATAATATAGAAATTAGTGAAAATATATTACGTAAAACTTTATTTGAATCATATTCTAAGACTGAAAGACCAGTTAAAAAATTTACTGAAAATATTAAATTAAAGTATGGTATTGAAATAAAAAGTTTAGAATATTTTGATCAAAAAGGTGAAAATATTAAATTTAATTTATGGCTAACACAAATGTGGAAAGATGATTATTTAAAATGGAACAAAACGGATTATAACTACCATTATTTGAATATAAATTCTGATAACATATGGGTACCTGATTTAGAACTTTATAATGCAGCATCAACGCCTAAAATATATGATACTAGTGGAGGTTTAAAATTATTTAATGATGGAACTATCTTATGGATTAGACCAACTACTTATTCATTTTCATGTAAATTAGATTTAATTATGTTTCCATTTGATGAACAAAGATGTACAATGACATTTGGTTCTTGGAAATACAGTGCTAATTTTTTAGATTTGCGGCCTTTTGATAATCATCCTAAATTTAAAAATATAAGTGTAGATCCAAGATTTTCACATAATGAATGGAATATTATAGATACTTATGTAGTACATGAAGATATTGAATACTTATGTTGTCCAGATGAATTATGGCCTAACTCGTTTTATACAATTGTTTTAAAGCGTAACTACACAAAATATTTAGTAGTAATTGCGATGACATTACTAATAACAATCGCATCATTAGTTATATTAACATTTTCAATGAAACAATATACACGAACGTTTGTACTTGTATTTTTACCATTATCTATTATATGGTTACAAGTTTACATATCAAGTAAAATACCAGTAATAGAGTATTATACATTGATGGAAAAAATATTAGTAACATGTTTTATTATTACGATATTAAATGCTATGGAAAGTGGATTTATATTTATAATTATTAATGAAAAATTTGAATGTTTAACTAAGTTTTATCATAAAATTATAAATACTAAAATTAAAAATTACAAAATAAATAATGTTAAAATAATACACAATTCAAAAAATAATAATTTAGATATTTACAAAAATTTAAATACTCATCTTTTGTGGTTAGACAATTGTTATAGATTTCTAATAATAAGCTGTTTCATTATAATTATTAGTATATTTATGACATATAAATAGATTAAGTTACAATTAAATTATTTAAAGATACTTATTTAAATATAATCTATCAATGAGTGATAATAATATAGATAAAAAAATAATAGTACCGATTGTCGTTGAACCACCAGTAGTTGAGACACCAGTAGTTGATCCCCCAGTAGTTGAGACACCAGTAGTTGATCCCCCAGTAGTTGAGACATCAGTAGTTGAGGCACCAGTAGTTGAGACACCAGTAGTTGATCCCCCAGTAGTTGAGGCACCAGTAGTTGAGACACCAGTAGTTGATCCCCCAGTAGTTGAGACACCAGTAGTTGATCCCCCAGTAGTTGAGACACCAGTAGTTGAGACACCAGTTGTTGATCCACCAGTAGTTGAGACACCAGTAGTTGAGACACCAGTAGTTGAAACATTCAAGTTCCAAGCTGAAATAACGCAGCTTATGAGTATTATTATAAATACATTGTATTCAAATAAAAGCATTTTTCTAAGGGAGTTAATATCAAATTCATCAGATGCTTTAGATAAAATTAGATACATGTCATTAACTGATCAAGATGTATTAAAATCTGAACCAAAATTAGCTATTAATATCATTCCTGATAAAGATAATTCGATATTACATATAGAAGATACAGGTATTGGTATGACAAAAGCTGATTTAATAAATAATTTAGGAACTATCGCAAAATCTGGTACAAAGGGATTTATAGAACAATTGAGTAAAAAAGACGATATGTCATTAATTGGCCAATTTGGTGTTGGATTTTATTCAGCATTTTTAGTAGCAAATACAGTTACAGTAACAACAAAACATAACGATGATGAACAATATACATGGAGCTCAACCGCAGACGGTTCATTTACAATAAAATTAGATACAACACCAACACTAAAACGTGGCACACGTATTACATTATATTTGAAAGAAGAACAAAAAGACTATGTTGAAGAAACTATTATAAAACATTTAGTTAGAACACATTCAGAATTTATTAATTATCCTATATCATTAGCAAATTTAAAACAACGAGAAATAGATGTAATAAGTGAAACTAATGATGAAGAAGACGATGTTGAAGGAGTAGTAAAGGATGATGTTGAATCTAAACCAACTGAAAAGCGTACCGAAACATATTCAGAATATGAGGAATTGAATAGTATAAAACCATTATGGACTAAAGACCGACAAAAGATAACTAATGATGAATATGGTCAATTTTATAAATCGATTAGTGGGGATAAAGAACCACCATTAGCGGTTAAACATTTTAAAACTGAAGGGGATATAGAATTAAAGGCAATTATGTATATTCCTAGATATACAGAAGTAAATGTAGTCAATAAACGAAAACAAAAACAAATAAAGCTATATGTAAGACGTATATTTATAACAGATCATTGTGAAGAATTGGTACCAGATTGGTTATCATTTATTGTTGGTATTATAGATTCCGATGATTTACCATTAAATATATCTCGAGAAATGCTACAACAATCAAATATTATGAAATCAATTAGAAAACATATTATCAAAAAATCAATTGAATTGTTTACTGAAGTTATGTCGGACGACTACACCTACAAAATATTTTACAAACAATTTTCTAGAAATATTAAATTGGGAATTCATGAAGATCCAACACTTAACAATAAATTAGGAAAATTGTTACGATATAAATCTGCTAAAACAAATGATGAAATATCATTAGATGAATATATAAATAATATGAAACCCAATCAAAAAGAAATTTATTATATTGGTGGAGAATCTATAGAAATTATAAAAAATTCATCTATTGTTGAAGGTGTTACTAGTAAAGGTTTTAATGTATTATTTATGGTAGACCCATTAGATGAATATGTTGTAAGGTCTTTGTACAAATACAATAATAAAGTATTACAACTTATTACAAACGAAAGTTTTGAATTACCTGTTTCAAAAGAAGAAAAGGAAAAAAATGACAAAATCCAAGAAGAACATGATGTATTATGTAATAAAATGGTACATATATTAAATGGACGATGTAGTAGAGTTGTTGTATCAACAAAATTAAATAATTCACCATGTAGTGTTTTTACAAACGATGATAGTTGGTCTATTAATATGGAACGTATTATGAAAACGCAATCATTATCCAATAATCCAGAACAATTTTATATGGTCTCTGAAAAAAATCTTGAAATTAATCCAAATCATCCAATCATCAAACAATTAAAATTTAATTTGGAAACGGAAAACATTAATGATTTAAACACAAATATAGTAAATCTTATGTATGATTCAGCATTAATAGAAGGTGGTATAACATTAGAAAATAAATTATTTTCTCAGCGCATTTATAATATGATTGAAATGGGTCTTGGAACATCGACCAAAAATAAAATGAGTAACACTGATGCTTTAGAATTATCAAATATTAATGATACTATTGGAGATGAAGAACTAAATAGAACACGTGATTATGGCTCAAAGATGATTGAAAAGGAAATCAAAAAAATAGAAAGTCAAACTGATTTAGTTGAAGAAGTAACTCTAGATGAACCAGTTGAAGAAGTAACTCTAGATGAACCAGTTGAAGAAGTAACTCTAGATGAACCAGTTGAAGAAGTAACTCTAGATGAACCAGTTGAAGAAGTAACCCTAGATGAACCAGTTGAAGAAGTAACCCTAGATGAACCAGTTGAAGAAGTAACTCTAGATGAACCAGTTGAAGAAGTAACTCTAGATGAACCAGTTGAAGAAGTAACACTAGATGAACCAGTCAAGCTAGAAGAACAAAGTAATTATAATGATTCTGATGCTGAGTTTTATTTAAGACAAATGGAATATTCGATTCAAGCATCTTCTCCAACAATTGATAAAAGATTAACGGATGTTGTTAATACTATTATATCAGAATCATCGTGTGAATCTGTAAATGATTCACCTAAAGAAATGCCTAATTTAGAACCAATAAATTAAAATACTGATTTATAAATTTGATAATGAATTTTGATTTTTATTTAAATTAATGAATACACTTATTTATACTTTACCCCAATTGTACAAAGCAATTGTTGTAGCAAGACCATCAAAAACATGTAAATCACCTTATTTAGCAGATATTCAAATTATAACGAAAAAAAAAGCTGGAAAAATGGTTTTCAATATTAGGTCTGATATTGTTATGGCACACACCCCAGCATTAGGTTGTGGCGGATTGGTGTCAAAAGGAAAAATAGTGTATGTTACTAAAAAAGAAAATACAAAAGCAAAATCAAAATATACTATTTATCAAACAGAAATAAAAGAACAAGGGCAAAAAATGATTATTGGTGTAAATCCAAATATTTGTAATACTTTATTTGAACATATATTGTTAAATAATGTTTTAGATACATTTATAGATTACACTATTAAACGAGAACATACAATAGGTAAATCAAGGATAGACTTTTTATTAACTAACGAAAAGAAATCGGTATTGTGTGAAGTCAAAAACGTATGTTTAGCCTATTATGAAGATATTCCAATTAAAGAAATAAATAAACGCGATTATTCAAATAATGATATAAATTCTAAAATAGCTATATTTCCAGATTGTAATCGTAAAATCCAAAAAAACCCAATTAGTCCAAGAGCAATGAAGCATATTGATGAGCTAATAAAAGCATCTAAAAATGGATACAAATGTTATTTAGCATTTGTAATACAACGATATGATTGTTCTTATTATAGCCCATCTAAATTAGATCAAAGTTATTACAAAAAATTACAATATGCATATAAAAATGGGTTTTTGGATATTATTCCAATTCAAATAAAATGGATTGGTTCCAATGCGTATGTTAATAAAATATTGGAACTAGATAAAGACTTTACAACTTAATTTATAGCTATAAAATGATTTATATTGATGATTACATTAATTAATTTTATTTTATATTTATAATGATTATGGTTATAATTTTATTAATTATATTGATTATAATGATAGTGTTATGTTTATTAATAAATAAAGAAACTTTTAGTAATAATAATATACAAAATTTTAAAAAATGTATTAATAAACATAAAGGTAAAAAGAAAAATATACTTATTTGTAGTAGCGGTCCTTCATTAAACGAAATAAAATATTTTAAAAATAAATTCACAAAAGAATTTTGGGATGATTGTTACGTTATTTCTGTAAAAAGTTCACTAAATATACTAGACAAACATAATATTAAAAATGATTTTTTAATAAGTAATTTTTCAGGATCAATTAACAAACTTAATTATGATTTATTGGAACAACAAAATAAACCAATTGTTATTGGTGGTAATTATCATGATAAACACAAAAAACATAAACTAAAAAAATATGTTGATCATTATGTTGATATAGGTCCTCTTGGTAATACAATGAAAAATATAGAAAAAGACAAGCCTAAATGTTTAGATTTTAGATATAAAAATAATAATATTGAAACGGGTTGGGGACATGTAATGATGGAACTTGCGATACCCCTTGCAGTGGCATTAGAACCAAAAAATATAATAACAATTGGATGGGATATTGTAAATTCAAGAACATATTACAAAAATACTTTTAAAAATTACTCAAAAGAAGATGTCATTATGGAATTTTCATCATATTTGTCACATTATTTAAATAAACATTACGATATTAATATTTTTAAATTGTCAAAAAATCAAGGTGCTAAACTACCATTATATAAATTTGAATAATGATACTCTCATAATAACAGTTCTATATTTTTTTTATTTTCAATATTTTTTTTGAAATAATTATATTCCCATAATTCACAATGGCAACTATTTTTCTTATTATGAAAGGAAAATCCTATTAAATAAATTTTTTTTATATTTTTCAAATTCAATAAATATATTAAAAAATTAAATCCGGTAGTCCAACTACATTTACATTTTTTTGGATAATTTAATTCTTTAAATACATTACCACCTATTTTTATATTATATAATGAATTATGAATTAAATATTTTTCATCTTCTGTATTGTAATATTTATCAAATTCGCTCTCATTCTTACCTAAATCATTGGTAAATATATTTATAATATTTTTATTGTAATTTCTTTTATTATACCCCCAAAATCCATTTCTTTTCTTTCTATAAACCATAATATCAGTTTTACTTTTACAATAATCTTTTATAATTGGTTTATAACCATTAAATCTAACAATTAATGTATCTTTATATTTATAATTATCTAAAAAATGTTTTGTTTTTTCAGATACATTTGGATTATTTGCTATCAAAAATACAGTTTTATTATCAAATATACTTGTAGTAAATATATTTCTAACATTTTTAAATGATTCTTTTAAATTTAATGTAATAAATATCAATACTATACATATTAATATAGTCAACATAATCAAAATATGTTTCATATAATATTAATTTAAAAAAAAAATAACTATAATTAGTATATGAATTTAGAAACACTGAAACACAAATTTTTTATTATTGCTGGTCCAAATGTAATTGAATCTGAAGAACACATCTTAAAAATGGCAAAAAAATTGAAAGATATTTTTAGTAATTATGATGTCAATTTTATATTCAAAACATCAATTGATAAAGCAAATAGATCATCATTAAATTCTTATAGAGGACTTGGATTTGAAGAAGGATTGCGTATTTTAAAAAAAGTAAAAGAAGAATTAAATATACCAATTATTACAGATATTCATGAAAGTTGGCAAGCAAAACCAGTTGGAGAAGTTGTAGATGTAATACAAATACCAGCATTTTTATGTAGACAAACCGATTTGTTAAAAGCTGCTTCCGAAACTGGAAAAATAATTCATGTTAAAAAAGGACAAATGTGTAGTGCTGAGCAAATGCATAAATGTAAAGAGAAAATAATAGCATTTGGTAATCCAAATGTAATTTTATGTGAAAGAGGTAATACATTTGGATATCAAGACTTGGTGGTTGATCCAAGAAACCTAATATGGCTTAAATCTGATACTAATTTGGTTTCAATGGATATAACACATTGTCTTCAACAACCATCACAAAAAATGGCTGATGGTACTGTTAAATCAGGTGGTTTAAGAAACTTAATTCCACATATGGGTAAAGTAGCAATAGCTTTAGATGTTGATGGTATATTTATGGAAGTTCATGACAATCCTGATGAAAGTAAATGTGATGCTCCAACACAATGGCCATTAAATAAATTAGAATGGTTGTTAGAATATTTAGAGATTGTATTGAATAAATAATCGTTTCATTTTCAAATATTTTTTAAATATTTAAATAATCCACTATTTTTTAAAGGTATTAATTTATTTAAATGCTCTTTATTTAGTTGATTAAAATATTTTTTGTCTTCATTTAGATGTGTCGCCAATTTAACTGTTGGTTTTATTTCTATATAAGTATTGTAAGAATATTTAGGTTCATTACCCATTTCAATTCCTGAAATATAGATATTTTTAGCATTATTTTTAAGTGTAAAATCTATTGCTTGTATACCACAACTTATTAATATTTTTTGTTTTTTAAAAGCTTTAATTTCATTGGGATTAAATGTGTTATTTAGTATTTGTACATTTGGAAATTTGTTTTTTAGCATAGATAAAATTTTAGTATTTTCATTATTATTTTTTAAATTAGCCCATCGTATTACAATAATATCAATATCCATATTGATTTTATCTAAAAATTGGGTTTTGAAATTTTTGTATAATTGATACATTTTACACATTAGCCAAATGGTTTTTTTACTCGTTTTTTTATTAATTTGTTTATTTAATATCGAATCATTCACCAATATTATAATATTTGATTTTAATTTTATATTTTTTGAGCTTGGACCACTACACACAATATCAACATTTTCATTTTCAATCATATCTATTTTATTATTTTTCAATAATTTAGTATAATCAAACTTGAAATTAGTAAAATTACTTGTGTTTTCTTTTTTAAGTTGGTATGATATCAAAAATATCAAAAGGAAAATTGAAAATATTAAAATTATTTTTAAACCCATACTATATTATTTTATAATAATATTGTTATATTTTATATGATAAAAATATTTGTACCAATTAAATTAAATTCTCAAAGATTACCTAATAAAATGATGCTTCCATTGGGAGACAAAATGCTTTGTCAACATATTTTTCATACATTATTAGAAGTTAAAAAAATAATTGATTGTGATATTTACTGTTTTTGTTCAGATGAACACATTAAAGACTATTTACCAGAAAAAATTATATTTTTGAAAAGAGATAGTAGTTTAGATAAAAATGAAACAAAAGGTATAGAAATTTATAAATCTTTTTTGAATATTATTAATGATGGAGATATATATGTGTTATGTCATGCTACAAGTCCATTTATCAAAAAAGAAAGTATATTAAAAGGTTTAAAAGAAATAATAGATAATGATCATGATTCAGCACTATCTGTATCAAAAATTCAAACATTTTGTTGGTATAAAAATAATACATTAAACTATGATTTTGATAATGTTGTTCGAACTCAAGACATTGATCCTGTATTTTGGGAAACAAGTGCCTTTTACATGTTTAAAAAAAATATATTATTAGGGTTAAACCGACGTATTGGCTACAACCCTTATTTTGTTGAAACAAATAGAATAGAATCAATTGATATTGATGAAAAAGAGGATTATGATTTAGCAAGAAAAATAATTTGATTGTTCATGGAATCTATTTCATTATTTAATTTGTCTACTGTAATATAATTCGTTATACCTCTGTTACCCCTATATCCATTATGTTTACCAATTCGATTTTCTTTTATGAATATAGCATTATAAATATCATATTTAATATTATAAGCATTTGGAATCATTGTCGTTGTTTTATAATCTTTATTTATATGATTTGATAATGTTTTTTCAATCATCGCTGAATCATGGTATGTTTTTAATGATTTTGTATTCAAAAATCCATATATTTTTTTTATAGCTTTTCTATCATTGAATAGAAACCATGAATCAATATAATCTTTTTTTTTTGAAATATGGATACCAACCATAGATTTATTTTTATTTATAAAAGCATCATACCAGTTCCCAGTTTTGTAAAATGGACCTATACAACTATCATTCATAAGTATAAAATAATCATAATCATTAAAATTAATTTCTTTCAGATTATCTCTATGACCACCAAAATCAAATCCAACGTTATCGGTTTTTCTAATTTTTATATTATTATTTTTATTGTATTTATTTAAATCAATCGATATTTTATGGTCTTTAACATTAATAATCATATACATATTATTTTTTAGTCCATGTTTCAAAAAGAATTCTAAATTTTTCTTGGTATTTTCCTTTTCAAAGTAAACATAACTAATAAAAATATTTGGTGAATTATTATCTATAAATGTTTCTTTATTAGTTATTAATATTAATATAATTATTAATATAATTATTAATATATTTATTATTTGTTTGTATGCCATATAATATTATACTATAATATAACAATTCCTATTATTGTTAATTCATTAAGTATTGGTATATAATTATACGATTTTAACATATTTATATATTTAGTATCATCATTTTCATAATAAAAATTAGTATTTAAATCATTCATACTAATTTCTTTTAAATCTGATTTGTTTAACAATAGTCTTCGTATATCCCCATCAGTCAAAATACCTAATAATTCGTCATTATTATTTACAAAAAAACTACATCCCATTTTATATTTAGTCATTTCAAGAAATATTGTACTTAAATTAGCATTTGTGTTATTCAATTCTATTTTTGGATAATCTGTTATTATAATATCTTTTATTTGTTTTAAACTATTTCCAATATTACCTGCCGGATGATTTAATTTATATCTGGATTTATCTAATTTTAATATATTACACATTTCATACACCAATATATTTATAAAAAATATAAATACCATTATACTATTTGTTGGTAAACAGTCTACGTTACATTTTATTTCACTTATAAATGGTAGTAAAATAGTATCATCACATAAATCAATGAATTTTGAGTTTTTATTACAACAAATTCCAATTATTTCACATTTTTTTTGTTTTAAATAAGGCAACAAATCAATAATTTCTTTAGTATTACCACTTTTACTAAATAATAATATTAAATCATTTTCTTTTATTGATCCTATATCACCATGAATACTATTCAAAATATTCAAATTAAAAGCATTTATACCTATCGATTTTAATATAGTACAACAATGAATAGAAATACATTCAGATTTTCCTACACCACATAAATAAATATTATTATTAGTAATAAGCCTATTTATTTTTATTGCTAATTTATTTATACATTCAATATTGATATTTTCAAGTTGATAGTACATTTCTTTTTTCATATCTTTTATAACACTTTGGTTTGTTACACATCTTTCATTTAATATCAAGTAATCACAAAACTCTCGTATACATCCATTACCACCATCTTTAGAACTAATAAAATTACATATATTCAAAACTTCTTTATGGGCATTTTTAGGACAACCATTAAATTTAACATTCTCTAAAACATCTATATCATTTATATCATCACCCATGTAGGAAACTTCTGTCTCTAAATTTATATTTAATTTTAAGCATAATTCCTTCAAATATTTAAATTTGTTATTATTTTCAAATGAATAATAATCTAATTTAAGATGTTTAATAATTTCTAACTGTGATTTATTTTTTTTATAACCAGATATTATACACACCTTTATATTATTTTTTTTTAGTAAACTTATCCCAGTACCATCTTTTACATTATAATGTTTAATAACACATCCATTATTATCAATGAATACTTTTCCGTTAGTAAAACATCCATCAAAATCAAATACAGATAATTTTATCATATAATAATTAGTATAATATTTTTATTATATCTAATTATACGTTATGTTAACTTACAATCAAGACATTAATCTTTTTTTATATTATTCAATAAAAATAGAACAAAAGCTACTTTGTCAACTTACCATGTGACTTATAAGATGATATAGCCTAACTGGACTAAATACCTTATAAGTTTATTAATGTATCTAATTCTTCATTAAAGTTCTTTTTTATTTCCCAACCAAGACTTTTAATTTTATCATCACTAATCCAGTATCGGGTATCATTAAATGGTCTATCTTCAACAAATGATATATAATCGTGTAAATATTCGCTATTTTTAATTTTTTTTATTAGAATCTTAGATACATCTAATACCGAATATTCATCTTCGCTACCAATATTATATATTTCTCCAATAGTCCCATTATTCAATATTAATTTAAAAGCATTACATAAATCATCTACATGTAAAAATGATCTTATAGTTTTACCTTCTCCATGAATTGTTAGCCTTTTATTTTCTTTTAATAGCTTAATAAATTTAGGTATAAGTTTTTCATGGTATTGATTTTTACCATAAATATTATTGCTTCGTGTTATTATTATTGGAAATCTAAATGAATGATAATAGGATTGTACTATTAATTCTGCCCCAGCTTTAGTTGCAGCATATGGATTTGTAGGACATAATATTGACGATTCTGTTTTCTTTTGATTTAGATCATCAGTTATACATGATTCACCATAAACTTCGTCAGTTGATATATGGATAAATTTTTGAATTTTGTTATGTTTAATATGATAATGATAACAACAATCTAATAGATTATGTGTTCCTAAAATATTATCATGTGTATATTGTATCGGATTAGAAAAACTATTACATACATGGGATTGAGCAGCAAAATTTATCACATGTGTTATTTGATGAGTGTTCAAAATAGTATTAATTAGGTCTTTATTACTAGTATTTCCTTTTATAAATAAATATTTATCGTGATTTCGTATATTTTCATCAATATATGTTTCATTAGCACAATAGTACAACGCATCTAAATTAACTAATTTATTTATAGTAGTACTATCAAAAATACTATTTATAAAATTAGATCCAATAAATCCACAACCACCAGTTATTAAAATATTCATTATACGATTTTATTATATTATTTTATTAATAAATTTATATTATAATAATAAATATATTACCAAAATAAAAGGAATAACCTGACACTTACCTTTAGAAGATTTAAAAACAAAATCAAAATATTAATATTATTAGATATAATGCTATTAATGATTATAAATAATATATTTATTATTTATAAATGAAAATTTTAATAACAGGTTGCGTAGGATTTATAGGGTCTCATCTATGCGAATATTTATTAGAAAATAGATTATTTGAAGAGGTTATTGGAATAGATAATTTAGATCCGTATTATGATATTTCTATAAAAGAAAATAATTTAAGGTTGCTAAATAAATTCCCTAATTTTATTTTTTTGAAAGAAGATATAGTAACAACTAAATATATAGAAAAATATAAACCAGAAATTATTTGCCATCTTGCTTCTCTAGCAGGAGTTAGAAATAGTTTAGAAAATCCTAAAAATTATTGTAGGGTTAATATTGAAGGAATGATTAATTTATTGGAGCAGGCAAAAATATACAAACCTAAAAACTTTGTTTTTGCTTCCAGTAGTAGTGTATATGGAACTAATCAAAAAGTCCCCTTTAAAGAAATCGATAATATAGATAATATCAATTCTCCATATGCCGCAAGTAAAAAGGCAATGGAAGTATATGGACAATTGTATAATCAGTTATATGATTTAGACATAATCGGATTGAGGTTTTTCACTGTTTATGGTCCTAGAGGTAGACCAGATATGGCCCCCTATAAATTTATGAACGCAATTAAAAATGATTTAGAAATTACTAAATATGGGAAAGGTGATTCATTTAGAGATTATACCTATGTTTCAGATATAGTTCAAGGAATTGTAGGTGCAATAAACAGTCGGAAAGGCGGTTTTGAGGTTTATAATTTAGGTAATGGGAATCCAATAACTTTAAATGAATTTATATCAACTTGTGAGAAAGTGTCAGGAAAAACAGCAAAAATAAAGGAAATAGAAAATCAACAAGGAGATGTCCCTGGAACATATGCTTGTATAGAAAAAGCAAACACAGATTTAGGTTATAATCCAACAGTTAAATTAGATGAGGGATTAAAAAATGTTTTAGCATATAAATATGTTGAAAATAAATCAAAAAAGGAAGAAAACTCTAAATTTAGAAATTATGGCGGATATAGTGTTCTAGTTACTGAATGGTGTGTTTTAGGTGATTGTATGCAATCAGAATGTCACCATTGTTATCCAGTTAAAAATGTGAAACATGAATTATGTAAGGAATAAGGAGATTGTGAATTAATTTAATATAAGTAGTCTCTATAACATTTATAACTAATAAATTATTCTGTATATTTGTTTGTAATAAATATACTATTATTTATTTGTTAAAACAGTCATTTGATCTTTATACTCTATATTGAACTGAGGAAATCTTTTATGTATTATTTTATGAACTTCACGATTGTCCTCAATAAAGTACACAAATTTATTAGATAAAAATGGTATTATATTTTCTAAAGTTGTTAATATACATTCATCAGAATGACAACCATCATCAATAACAATATCTAATGTTTTATTTTTTAGTAATATATTTTTAAGGTGAATTTTCATATTATTATCAGCATCTAATTGATCAAAATTATAAATACTTAAATTATTATTTTTAAATGCTCCTCTAATTTCTAAATTTTGTTTATTATTTTTAAAATTTTGTAAATCTATATCAAACCCATATATTTTCGAATTAGGAAATAAATCACTCCAGGTTGCTAATCCAATACCAGTTAATATACCTATTTCAACTATATTTAATTTATTACTAGTATCAAATCTATTCAAATATTTTGAATAAATAGGTGCGTAATTATGATATTTTGATTTCATACGGTCACCTCCCTGCATACCATTTTTTTTCGTATTTAATAAATTTTTTTTTTTTCTTAAATCTTTTTTACTAATTTTATGTCTAATTATATTTTTTGTTAATCCTCCATATTTTTGTTCTAAATCTATTAATTTTTGTTCAGATATATTTTCAAATAATTCTATATTTTTATAATTTAGTAATACAAGAAGAATTATTATTAAAATAAGTATAATAAGTGTAATAAGTAGTAACATATAATATATTATAAGAAAAAATTTATTTCCATAAACTTCCTATTTCATAATCATATTCTATAGGATTAAAATTTCTTCTACCTGATTCTGGAACAAAAGTCAATTCACCAAAATAAATTTTACCATTAATTTCATATAGATCTACTCTTACAAATTTAAAAGGTTTTGATAATTTTTTAGAAATTGATTTCATTTCATTAAACAAATTTGGTTTTTTTATTTTAAAATTACAGTTTTTACTTTTAAACCACCATGGTAATAAATTAAAATTTTCATCGTAAAAATTACGACAATGTTTAATAAATCTATTAGAGTCAATTTGTAAAAATAGTATATTACCATTCAAACAAAAAAATTTGTAATCTTTAATATTATTACCTAAATATTCCTCCACTAAAATCACAGGTTTAATATATTTGTAATGATGTTCTGTTTTTGTTATATGTGGTTTTATACACTTACTTTTCCAATTTTTATATTCATTTACTAAACCTTTATATTTTCTACCTCTACCAAACATTTTTTGTATTTTATTATCTTTAATAATTATTACATCTCCTGAACCATTATTTGTTTTTATGACACAATTTTTGGGTAATGAATTTAAATCTAAAATATTATTATTGATATCTAATGTTTGTAAAGTTTTTGGTACATTTAATCCTTTTATATTTAAATTATTAATATAGTCTTTGACTTTATATTTATCAGCATATAATGAATATTCTTTTGGTAGATTTTTACCATATATTTTTAGTTTATCTGTAAATTTTAATTCTTTCCAATTAAAAGGTTTAGAAAATGAAATGTTTGAAAATTTATCTATTTTTTTATTTGTTTGTAATAAAAGTAATAAAATTATTAACACTAACAAATATATTATTTTTTTAGTCATATATATTATATGCTGAAAAAAATTATTATTTTAGTTTTGATATGTATTTTATGTATTTTATGTATTATTAATTTGAAAAGTACAGTTGAAAATTTCGATAATAAAGACAAAATTAATATTGTGATGTCATGTGATAAAAATCAATTTATTGGTTTAATTGCTATTGTTAATTCTATTTTAAAACATACAAATGAAGAAAATAAATTATTTTTTAATTTTTTAGTAGATATTAATGAAAAACCAATTTTAGATAAATTGATTAATGATAAATTTAAAATTAAAAATTATTTTATCAAAGAAATAGAAATAGATAATAATATAGTTGACAATATCAGAGTAAATAAAGATAATAATATAAAAAATAATATGAATTTTGCTCGTTTTAATTTTGAAAATGAATTCCAAAATTTAGATAAAATAATATATTTAGATGTTGATATGATTGTAAAAGCACCAATTGAAGACTTATATTATGAAACTATAAATTCTAAATATCCAATATCTGCGGTAGAGACTAATAATTTTAAAGATAGTGTTGATATATCGAATGAATGTAAAAAAATGTATAATCTTAAAAACGAATATCCTTATTTTAACGCAGGGGTTTTCTGTACTTCATTAAATTATTGGAGGGAAAATGGTATAAAAGAAAAAATTATTGAAATTATGAAAAAACATAAAAAATCTAAAAAAGGTTTATTTGAATTAGGAACTCAACCTATATTAAATATAATATTTGTTAATAATTTTCAAATTTTAGATAAAACTTGGAATACACGTGGATTAGGTTGTCAAAAAGTTAAATCTGAAATCATAAATAGAGCAAAAATTATTCATTGGTCTGGACCCGATAAACCTTGGTTAAAAAAAGGGAGATATAAGAATTTATGGGAAAAATATAACTTACTCTAAATTTATTATTTCATACTCATTTTTTTGTTTGAAATTATTATTAAATTTATTTTTATCTATATTTTATAACCTAATATATATATATGATAAAAATTTATTTATTAGTTCTGCTAGTAATAATATTATACTATTTGATAAAAAAAATTAAAATAGAAAATTTCAGTAATAAACAAAAAAAATATAAAATAGCAATATATTCTTACAATTTTGGTAATTATAGAAATGAATTAGGTAAAAATATAGATAAATTTAATTATGATAAAAATTTTGATTATTATTTTTATACAGACCAAGAAAAATTAAAATCCACAAAATGGAATATTATTAAAGTACCTTTGCGACCAAGAACTGAACATATGAATGCTAATCGCGTTACAACTAAATATTATAAGTTTAAAAAAATACCAAAAGAACTAAATCAATATGATTATATAATTCATATTGATAGTGGAAGAGTAAAATATTTAAATAAAATTTCTTATGATAAAATTGAGAATATTATAAATGATAATAAGGAAGTTTTATTTTTTGGTCGAAAACAACCAGTACATAAAAATATTTTACATGAAGCAGAAAGTGATTGGCATATAAAAAAACATAAAAATGAAAATATTAACAATAGAGATAGGTGGGTTTCCAAACTAAGAAATGAAAATTATAAACAATCAATACCACATGTAGAATTATGTTTCTATTTAATAAAAAATTGTGATTACATCAAAAATTTATTTAGTAAAGTATATGATAAATTATTTACAGAAAAATTGTGTAGAGATCAATTTATATTTTGTTATATTTTAGATAAAAATAATTTTGATATTAATAAATTTAAAATTATAAAATATTTTTAATAATGATTATCTCATTTTTTCTATATTTATTTATTTTTAAAGATATTGATAAATCAATAAAATTTGAATATTACTGACATTTTCTTAATAAATTTAGTATATTTACATTAAACATAACTAATTATTTAATTTAAATGTTGATTATAATTAACTTAAAATTAAATTAAAATTAAATTATTAACTTCTCGTTAAAATAGATAAAATTTATTAATAATTAACTATAATGAAATATTTAGTTTATGGTGGAACTGGTTGGATTGGTTCTATGATGTGTAAATTATTAAATGAACAACATATAGATTATAGTATTGGACAAATCCGTGTTGATAATGACACATTGTTAGAATCAGAAATTGATGACATTAATCCTACACATATTATGTGTTTTATTGGTCGGACACATGGTGAATATGAAGAAACTAAAATAGGCACAATTGATTATCTAGAAAAACCAGGTAAACTTGTTGATAATATTAGAGATAATTTATTTTCACCATTAGTATTAGCATTAATATGCCAATGTAAAAATATTCATTTAACTTATATTGGAACTGGATGTATATTTTCACAAGAAAGTACCGATATACAAGGATCACATGGTTATACTGAAAATGATATTCCAGATTTTTTTGGTTCTTCTTATTCAATTGTAAAAGGATTTACCGATAGATTAATGCATCAATTTAAGGAATCGGTATTAAATTTACGAATAAGAATGCCTATAGTCAATTACGATAATTCACGTAATTTTATAACAAAAATAACTAAATATGATAAAATATGCTCTATTAAGAATTCTATGTCATATTTACCAGAACTTTTACCATTAGCATTAGATATGTCTAAAAATAAAACAACTGGTACAATGAACTTGACAAATCCAGACACAATTAGTCATAATGAAATATTAGACATGTATAAAACATATATTAATCCTAATTTTACATGGAATAATTTTAGTATAGAAGAACAAAATAAAATATTATTATCAAAACGATCTAATAATAAACTTAATACAACTAAATTAGAAACATTATATCCTAATGTACAAACCATCAAAGAAGCTTGTAAAATATGTTTATTAAATTATAGAATATAATTAGACAAATATTATTATATATTATTATTATATATGAGTAGAGGATTTAATTATTCATTTTTATCAATATGTGTCATTATTTTTGTAATATGTTTGTTCAAAATAGGTAGCCATGATACATCAACAGTTAAAAATAACGATGAAAAAGAGAAATACATTGTTAACAATTCGAACAACAAACAAAATATAAAAACATTTTTATTACCATGTATTGCATTATTATGTTTTTTTGTAGGTTGTTATTATTCAGCATTAATTGTTGAAAATGTAGATATTAAAATAGATAAATATTGTGGAATTTTTTATTTGATATTTATTGGGTTAATTTTATTAGTTACAAACTTTACTGTTTTTGATAAAGAAAAATTACTAAAATATATTGGTGGTAAAAAATTTTCAAAGATTGGAGTAATAATGTTTATTGGCATCGGTGCTATTATTTTTGGATTTATTGATAATTTTGGTATGAGATTAGGTACAGAAGCATTAGATGATATATTCGTTCAGTCGTTTTTATCACCTCTGTCAATTGATACACGATTTACTAAACATCAAGACAATATTCAGGAAAATTTTAAAATAATTAATAAATGGAATGAACATGATTGGAGAAAAGTAATGAATCATGTTTTGCGGTTCAAAGATGAAATATCAAAAAATAAAAAAATGTCTGATTTAACAAATGTTTTAGATTCATTTGGATGCGAAGCATTAAAAATACCAAAAGAAGTTCTTAAAAATAGAAATACTACTAATAATTTTGTAGATAATTTAAGAAGCAAATATGATATTATTGAAGGTTCTAAAGGTATGTTAGGTAATACATTTTCTAATTTTTGTGCTGGATTATTAGGTGCTGGTGTAATTGGTTTATTTACATATTTAACATCCTATGATGATATGGATGTTGGAGATGATAAA
>Ga0206125_10002523_pt1 | contig 19198 bp, 21 predicted proteins | sample Helgoland_Spring_4_FD_148598 | JGI IMG/M metagenome (GOLD analysis project Ga0206125, IMG submission 148598) | Pelagic subsurface seawater microbial communities from Kabeltonne, Helgoland, North Sea - Helgoland_Spring_Bloom_20160331_1 | ecosystem: Environmental > Aquatic > Marine > Epipelagic ... | reverse complement strand
CAAATGGTTAGAATTTAGAAGTCGTGAAAAAGATTTATCTAATTGTTTAGCAATTGGTATATCTTGTTCAACAACTGGAGCTTCATCAAACGCGTTGGTTAATGGTTTAAATTGGGCGAAACAAAATGGAATGAAAACTTGTTTGTTTTCAGCACAACAAAAAGAAGATTTGGAAGAAGGTATTATATCAATTAATCAAAATTGTATAAATTACCATACTTCAGAAATTATGTCATTGACACTTATTTATGAACTAATACATGGGGCCGGATTTAAATGTCCAACTATTGCTGGTAAAGCCCAACAAAGAAGATTTGAAACATTGGGTATTGAGTCAGAGGTTACAGAAACCTCAAATTTAAATGTTCCACCTGGTTTTGAAAATCAGTTAAATAACATTGGTGTAGATTTTGATGGTGTGATACACACCTTCGATAAAGGTTGGTATGATGGAACCTGTTATGGTAAACCAATAGAGGGATCATTAGAAGCTATTAAAAAGTTATCAGACAAATGGAATATAATTATTTATACTGCTAAAGCAAAACCAGATAGACCATTAGTTAATGGAAAGAATGGTGTTGAGTTAGTTTGGGAATGGTTAGAAAAATATGATGTGGCTAAATACATAGATGAAGTTACACACGAAAAACCAAGAGCTGAATATTATATAGATGATAAAGGTATAAAATTTGAAAACAATTGGAAAGAGATATTAGAGGAAGTTCTATGAAAAAAGGTAAATTAACAGCAGTTGTTCCAGTTAGAGCTGGTTCACAACGGGTAAAAGATAAGAATATTAAACCATTTGCAAATTCAAATTTATTAAAGATAAAACTAAATGTTTTAAAATCAATACCAACAATCGATAAAGTAATTGTAAATTCTGATAGTGAGTATATGTTAAATATTGGTAAAGAATGTGGAGTAAACACACATAAGAGAGAGGATTATTTTGCTAGTTCTGAATGTAACAATAGTGATTATTTTCAACATATAGCTGAAGTTACTGATTCAGATTATATTATGTATTCTCCTGTCACTGCACCTTTAGTTTCAAAAGAAACATATTTTTCTTGTGTTGATAAATTCATAAACTCGGATATAAATAATCTTGTTACAGTTTCTGATGTCAAACATCATATGTGGTTAAATGGAAAACCATTGAATTACAATCCTAAAAAAGCACCAAACAGTCAAGATTTACCTGATATAGTCAGTATTAATTATGGAATATGTATTATTGGTAGAGATGATATGATTAAAAGTAGAAACATAGTTACAGAAAATCCATACTTTTATAAATTAGATGAAATAGAGTCAATGGATATAGATACTGAATTTGATTTTATGGTAGCTGAACATGTTTATAATAAGTTGAGAAGATAAATGTATAAAAGTATATTGGAATTAAAAAATAAACATAAAGGTGAAGATATATGGATTGTTCTTGGTGGATCTTCTATGGATTATATTGGTGATTCATTTTTTAAAAACAAAATTGTATTGGGAATAAATCAAGTTTTTAGACATTATTCGTGTGACTATATTTTGATGAAAGATTGTATGGAAGAACCAAGATTTCCAAGAAGTATTAAGAAACTCGATTCTGCAGGAATACCATTAATTTTTTGTGAACATTATAAAGGTTATCATAGGAACGAAAAGAATTTACCAAAACATAAAAATTCGTATGTATTTAAGCATAATTCCAGAGTAAATGATTTTGATACCGAACTTAATAATTTAAATGAAGATGAACTTATAGTAAGTAAGTCAAGTGTTACAAGTTTAATGCATGTTGCTGCTTATATGGGTGCTGAAAATATAATTTTATGTGGTCATGATTGTGGAACTTTGGATGGAAATTTATATTATGATAATTATACGGAAGAGGATTGGGTTTCTGCTCAAAATTGGGGTGGTATAAATAATTGGATGGGTGAGCTTGAAAAACAAAGCCAAGCTGTTAGAGCGTTTTTGGTGGAAAAATATAATTGTAACATCCATTCTTTAAATCCATTTTTAAATTTAGGTTTAGAGGGTCATGAATATAAAAAAGCATAAAATAAAACAATATAATATTTATTCTGTTTTAAATTCTACATACATTAAATTTGGTAAGATATTTTTAGAATCATTACATAAAAATTTAGATTTATCAAGAATTAAAAATATATACATATCAGACACTGGTTTAAATAAAAACCATATCGATTATTTATCTAAGTTTGAAAAGGTAAAATTGATAAACAGTGGAATTGTAACAGGTGATGCGACATTATGGGGTAATGAATGGGTAAAGAATGTCTCATCTAAAACTATGATATTAAATCAAATTGTAAAAGAAAATAAAATACCCACTGTTATGATTGATATAGATGTTATGTTTGTTAATGATTTTTATCATCTATTAGATGATAATTACGATATACAAGTATGTTTTAGAGAAAATTCAAAAGTATCAAATTTAGGTTCTTTTGTCAGTATAAATAATCAAAAAAATGGAATTTATTTTATAGAAAATTGGATTAAAAAAATTAATCAATGGAAAACTGTACCTAAAGAAAGTCCAGCTTTAACAGAAATGGTTTCAGAATATAAAGATAAGATTAAAATACAAAATATTTTAGATAAAAAAATATCTGCATATTGTGACAGTCAAGAGATGGTAGATTGGAAGTCGCATATAGTTCATTTTAAAAGTAGAAAACTATATGATTCATTTGAAGAAGGTTTTGAAGATAGAGTTATTATTCGTGGTTTTTATGAATATGTTAAAGAATATATAAAGGAATAAATATGTGTGGATTTTTATTTACCAATAAAAAAGTAGAAGATATTTCTTATGTAAATGAATTTTTAAAGTTTAGAGGACCAGATTCTACTAATAAAGTTAATAATAATGGTTATACTTTTGTACATAACTTATTAAGTATAACTGGAGAATTTACTACTCAACCTATGATAGATAATGATATAGTTTGCCTATTTAATGGGGAAATATATAATTATAAAGATTGTGGTGATGAGTGGGATAATGACAGTGAAATCTTAATACCACTTTATAAAGAAATGGGTGTTAACTTTATAAAATATTTAGATGGTGAGTTTGCATTAACTTTAATTGATTTTAAAAAACAAATTTTGATAGTATCTACTGATACCTTTTCAACAAAACCATTGTGGATGTCTATTAATGGTGATAAAGTTGGTACATCATCTTACAGAAGTTGTTTAGATAGATTAAATTTTCAAAATGTAACTAAATTACCAGCTAATACGACTAATATTTACTCATTAGAAGATATGAAATTATTAGAAACTTTCACACCATTTACTTTTGATATTAATCAACATAAAAAAACTTATGATGATTGGATTATCGCCTTTGAAGAATCAATAAGAAAAAGGTCTCAAGGTGTAAGAGAAAATATATTTTTAGGTTTAAGTAGTGGTTATGACAGTGGTGCTATTTCAAATGAATTGAATAAACAAAATGTGTCATTTAATCATATACTATTATGTCTGAAGAAAATTTTAATATTATTGATAAAAGAAGTGAACTTGTAAAAAATCATAACAAAATTTATTTAAAATCCACAGAGTATGATTCAGCTAAAAATTATTTAAGTAAAAATTGTGAAGATTTTATTTACGATGGTTATGATATAAAAGGGGATAAAGCTTCTAACGGATTATCACATATATGTAAATTAGCTATTCAAGATGGATGTAAAATTTATATGTCTGGACAAGGTGCAGATGAAATATTAAGTGACTATGGTCACAATGGTAGAAAAATTTACAATCATAGTGGTTTTGGTGGATTGTTTCCAAGTAGTCTAAATAACTTTTTCCCTTGGCATAGTTTTTATGATGGAACTCAAATTAAATATTTAAACAAAGAAGAATATGTAGCCTCATCATATGGAATTGAAACGAGGTATCCATTTTTAGATAAATTTTTAGTTCAAGAATTTTTATGGTTGGATTACAGTTTAAAAAATAAACAATATAAAGCACCTTTAACTGAATATTTAAATAGAAATAATTTTCCATTTGATAGTGGTGTAAAAATAGGTTTTAGAGCGGACTCAAATTTAAAATAGAAAGGTTATATGAATATGATAGTTTCAACAAATGGTTCAGGTTTATGTAATAGAATTAAATCTTTAATGTCTACAATGAAATTAGCTGAATACTATAACACGGAAGCAAAAGTATTTTGGCATTCTAGAAAAGGTGTGATAAATTGTAATTTTAGTGACTTATTTGAAAATCTTGATTTAGAAATAAATCAAATACCCAATGGAGCAAATTGTTATAATTTATGGAGATTTGCAGTTACTCCCGATGATAAAATACCAAATAATTTCTTTAGAGGTGGTGTGAGACATATTAATAAAAATCAAATATTTGATGGATTTTCACACACAAGTGTTGATGGTAGAAATATAGATTTAGAATTTGACAGAATACCTCAAGAAACTATAAATAGCTATCTAAAACATTTACATAAACTTAAAATAAAAAAAGATATACTTTATAAAGTAGATGAATTTTCAAACATATTTGATGAGAATACAGTTTCAGTTCAAATAAGGTCTTGGGTTGATGATAAATCAAAACAAAAATATTTTAATATTGATGATTTTTGTTTAGTTATGGATGATTTTAAGGATTCAAATTTTTATGTAACCGCGGACACACCAGAAATTATTGAAATATTAAAAAATATATATGGTGATAGAATTTTATATAGAAAAACATTGGTAGAATTGGGAGATAGAGATTCTAAAGATGGTATAGTAGATGCGATGATTGATTTATTATTATTAAGTAGAAACAAGACATTAATTGGTACATATATTAGTACATTTACAGAACTTGCTTGGTGGTTTAGTGATTGTAAATCGAAAGTTATAATTCCATAAGGAGATAAATATGAAAAAAGCGTTAGTTATGGGTGCTGGTGGTTTTATCGGTAGTCATATGGTTAAGAGATTAAAGGTAGAGGGTTATTGGGTTAGAGGTGTAGATTTAAAGAAACCAGAATTTTCAGATACAGAAGCTGATGATTTCGTTGTTGGTGATTTAAGAGATCCACATCTTGTGAGTTTAGTTGTTGATGATAATATAGATGAGTTATATCAATTTGCAGCGGATATGGGAGGAGCTGGTTATATATTCACAGGTGAACACGACGCTGATGTAATGCATAATTCTGGTTTAATTAATTTAAATGTAGTCTATGAGTCTGTTAAAAAAGGTGTTAAGAAAGTATTTTATTCTTCATCAGCTTGTATGTATCCAGAATATAATCAATTAGATCCTGATAATCCAAATTGTGAAGAGAGCTCAGCTTATCCAGCAAATCCTGATTCTGAGTATGGTTGGGAAAAACTATTTAGTGAACGGTTATATAAATCTTTTGAACGAAATTATGGATTAGATGTTAGAATAGCTAGGTTTCATAATATATTTGGTCCTGAAGGAACTTGGACTGGTGGTAAAGAAAAGGCACCAGCTGCTATGTGTAGAAAAGCTATATTATCTAATGGTGAAATGGAAGTATGGGGTGATGGGACACAAACAAGGTCTTTTCTTTATATAGATGAATGTATAGAAGCTGTTAGAAGATTAATGAAATCAAATTTCACAGAACCTGTTAATATAGGTTCAGAAGAAATGATAGCTATAAATGATTTTGCTCAAATGGCTATTGACATATCTAAAAAAAATATAAAAATAAAAAACATTGAAGGTCCATTGGGAGTTAAAGGTAGAAATTCAGACAATAGACTTTTCAAAGAAAAAATTGGTTGGGAGCCAACTCAACCATTGAGAGAAGGAATGGAAAAAACATATAATTGGATTAAAAAAATGATAGGAGATGAGTAAAATGGGTATAAAAGATAAAAATGTGTTATGTATAGAGGTATTTAAAGAATGAGTTATCCAATTGTAGATTTACCTAGACCATATCCTATAGAATATGGGTTTAAATTATATGATTATGTATTGAAACATAAACCAAAAGTAATAGTTGAGTTTGGTTCAAGTTGGGGATTTAGTACAATCTATATGGCTAAAGCTTTACAAGTTATTGGTGAGGGTAGTATATGGTCATGTGATAATGAGAGTTCCAGGATACCTCAAGCCAAAGAAAATTTTAAAAGATATGGTGTTGAAGATATAATTGATATTCATTTGGCTAGTTATGAAGAATGGTTTAAAAAACCTTATGAATTTGATTTATGTTATATTGATATTCATAATGATGGTGAGAAATTACAAAATATATTTGATAACGATTTTTTTAAAAGTCAAATAGAGAGTGGTAAGAAAGTGTTGTTTGAAGGTGGTAGTTCTCATAGGAGTGATATAGCTGTATCTAGAGGTATGAAATCATTTGATTTAATATCACATAAATATAATTTAATCTTTGGGGACGATGGTACTAAACATGTAATAGGAGAATTGAATAATGAGTAAAAGAGTAGTTTTTATGACTGTTATGTATGGTAATGTGTTGTTAAAAAATAAAAATTTAGCTTGACTTGTATGGCTTTTTATTCGTATATTATACTAACTAATAAAAATAGGTTATTTAGAATATGATTAAACAAAAAAATGCTATAGATTTTATTGTAGTAAGTTATTACAGAATCGATTACATCAGATTAATAATAAAAAGTATTAATAAGTTTGTGTCATATCCCCATACTATAAATATAGTTTTTAATGAACTACCAGATAGTGAAGAAGTAAAAACACTACAAAAAATATGTTCAAAACAAGAAAACATTAAATTAATACAAGGTACATCTCAACAAAATAATTATGCTAATGGTGAAATTGATACAAACAGAAATATCATTGTTACGAATAATGAACTTGTTTTTACAAAAGACAAATATGGTAATACTGACCAAATTGGTCCAGGAAGTAAAAATCATAGTGAGGGCTTAACCATTGGTATGAAAAATACAGAAAATGACTATGTTTGTTTTTTAGATATGGATGCAGTTTTTTTAAACAAATGGGTAGATGAGATTCTACCTTTACTTGATAATAATTTTTTAGTGTCTCATAGATTTGATGCTAGTAAAGGTCCAAGTGGTATAGTTAGAGAAATGTTTATGATATTTCGTAGAGAAAATTTTGAAAAATACAATTTATATCCCAATATAGATTATGTAGATGCAGCTGGAAACATAACTAAGTTTTGTATTGATAATCAATTAGATTTTCATATTCTTAAAAATTCTTTAGGTAACACAGAGTTAAAAAAAGAACATCTTTTAAATTTATCATGTGGAGAACAAGCATATACTCCAGACAACATACCATTTTTTTATCATTATGGTAGAGGTGCGACATTAACAGATGAATTATATGATGAGTGGATTACAAATGTTGAAAATTATTTAAATAATGGGGTAACTTAATGAAAAAGAAAATTTTAGACACACCTTTAATGGAAGAAAAACAAGGAAATATTAATATAGTTTATCCATTTTTAGGTAGTAAAGCAATAGAGTATGTTACTGATACCTTAAAATCAAGGTGGATTGGTCAGGGGCCAAAGGTTGAACTATTTGAACAAAAATTTAAAGAGAGATTCTGTCCAAATAATGAAGCTCTTACAGTTGGTGCTGGAACTGATGCTTTACATTTATCTTATATATTATCTGATATAAAAGAGGGAGATGAAGTTATTTGTCCATTGTTTACTTGTACAGCAACAAACATACCTTTTTTATATATGGGTGCTAAAATTAGATTCGCTGATGTTCAACCAGATACATTGAATATTGATGTAGAACATGTTAGAGAACTTGTTAACGAAAAGACAAAAGCTATTATATGTGTACATTATGGTGGGTTACCATGTGATATGGATGAGTTACAAAGTATTGCAGATGAATGGGGTATTCCAATAATAGAGGATGCTGCTCATGCACTTGGAGCTACATATAAGGGAAAGAATATAGGAGAAATTTCAGATTACACGATGTATTCATTTCAAGCTATAAAACATATTACAACAGGTGATGGTGGTATGTTAGTTATTAAAGATAAAGAACAAGTTGAAAAAGCTAAAAGAATAAGATGGTTTGGTATTGATAGAAATGCAAAACAAAAAGGAATTTGGGAAAATGATATTACAGAAACTGGTTATAAATATCAAATGACGGATATTGCAGCTTCAATTGGATTAGCTGGGTTAGAAGAATTTGATTATGTTTTAGAAAAAAGACAATCATTATTCTCATTATATGAAAAAGAGTTATCAACATTTTCTGATGTTAACATAGTAGGTACTAATAGAAATGATAGAACACATGCATCTTGGTTATTTACTGTATTAGTTGATAATCGATATGAACTACAAAGAAAACTAACAGACAAAGGAATAGAATCTAATCAAATGCATTTTAGAAATGATAGATATAGTATATTTAAAGATTCTTGGAAAGATAAAACATTTCCAAATATGGATTCAATAGAAAATAAATATTTAGTGTTACCATTACACCATAAAATGTCACAATCCGATGTTATAAGAGTTTGTTCAGAATTGAAAGGTGGTTGGTAAGTTGAATAAAAATTTAATTTACATGGTCGCTATTAATCATTCAACATCAAAATATAAAAATACTGATTACAGTCAATATGCTATTTTGGCGTGGGAGTATTGGTGTAATAAAAATAATGTCGATTTTATGTTGATAACGGAACATGATGATAGATTGGGTAAACCTATATGGAATAAAGAACTTATCTTTGAAAGAGCTAAAGGTTATGATAAAATAGGTATAGTAGATTCTGATACAATGATAAAATGGGATGCTCCAAACATATTTGAAATGTATAATGACGAATTTTGTGGTGTAGTTGATAATGATAATATAAAATGGGTTCACGATAGTTTAAATGTTTATGGTAAGTTTTTCCCTAACTTAAAAGTACCTTACAGTAATTATATAAACGCTGGTATTCTATTTTTTTCTAATGAACATTTAATTTTGTTTGAAGATATATTAAATTTTTATTTAAAAAATCAAGAAGAACTTGATAATTGGAATAAAGGTGGTGGTAAAGAACAAACTATTTTAAATTATCATCTTTTAAATCATAAATTCAAAAGAAAATATTTAAATCCATCGTGGAATTTAATTCACATACATAAAAAAGATATGTTTCAACACAATTGGCAATTACAAGAAGATTTAACACCATTTTTTATTAAGTATGGTAATATTTGGCATTTTACTGGATTTAGTATTGAGGATAGAATACAGTGTATGAATAATACTTGGAATATGTTAAAGGATAATTATAAATGAAAAATATAGTTTTTATGCCAATAATTAAATTAAATGATAGGAGTAATCCATATCACTATTCTTATAAAAGTTGGAAGAAGTGGTGTGATAAGAACAATTGCCATTTATTTATATTAGAAGATTTAATTCACGAGGTTGAATATATGAAGATTACTTGGCAAAGGTATCATTTATTTGATATATTAGATGCTAATGAAATTAATTACGACCAAGTTCTTATGGTTGATGCTGACACAATAGTTCATCCAGATTGTCCTAATTTTTTTGAAATGACCGATAATAAGTATGTAGGTGTACATAACAATGGTAGTTATGATTGGGTTTGTAGAAGTATTGAAAATTATTCAAAACATATATTTAATGGAAAAATGATTGACTGTTGGAGTTATATAAATGGTGGATTTCAGATTGTTAATAAAAATCATAAAGATTTTTTTAAAAAAATACTTGAATTTTATTTTCAAAATAGAGACAATTTAGTTACTATGCAAAATACATTTTTTGTTGGTTCTGATCAAACTCCAATAAACTTTCTCTTGGATATTAATAAAATAAGTTGTAAATTATTACCATATGAATTTAATATGGTTGATATGAGTAGAAAAGAAATATTAGATGAACAATTAACTATGACAAAAGTTGGATGGATTTATCACTATAACGCTATTCCAAATAATAACGATGGTATATTAACTAATTATTGGATGGAAAAAACATATAAATATTTATACGGAGAATAATATGAAGATACAATTTATAGTAGTAGGTTGGCATTACAACCAAATGGAATTTTATGAAACTTTACAAGAATTAGAAAAAAATAATGATTCTATTGATGTTTTTTGGTCTTGTCATAAAGAACCAAACAAATTTGTCAAGGATAATTTTAAATATAAAGTTTTTGATAATGTAGGAGAAGAATTTATTGCATATCAACAAGCAATTGATTATCTTGAGTTGGATGGTGAAACAATTTGTTTCTTCATGCACGATGACATCATTATGAAAAATTGGGATTTTATCAATGAATGTATTACAAGATTGAACAGTGGATATAAATTTATAGGTAACTGTTTAAATTATCCACTTCCAGAATATAATCCATACGAAGTATTATCTGATGGAATTACAGAAGAATTTGATAATAAAATGATTCGTGATTATGCAAAAGATTCAACAAAACATTTATTTGATACTACTTTATCTCCTGTTTTAGTTGTCAGAGGTAGTTTTATGTGTACAATATATAAATATTTAAAGGAAGTAGATGGATTTGAACCGAGAAAAGAAGCTTGGATTGGTCCAGAGTGGAATGATGAACATCAAACTTATTGCTATAGAAACTCTAAGGGACTTGGAAAATTTGGTAATTTATTTTTATTTATGTTTTCTTATAAAATAAATCGACACTTTGGTAGAAATTCAATAACTTATTTAAGTAATAGGTATTTAGATTCTGATTATATGTATGAAATGGGTCGGGGAGAAATTGATCCTAACAATCCACCAAGATAGGAAATAACATTATGATTAACATATTTCAACCAACATTAGGTGATGAAGAATTACAAGCAGTTAAAGAAGTTTTTGAATCTAATTGGATTGGTAAAGGTCCTAAGACAGAATTGTTTGAAAAAAGGTTAGCGGAGAAGATAGGTTGTAGTACTGATAATATAACAACAACAACTTGTTGTACTGAAGGTATATTTCAGATTTTAGATTATCTCGAAATAGGTGAAGGTGATGAAGTTATTCTACCTTCAATAAGTTTTATTGGGGTAGGTAATGCTATATTAAGTAGAGGTGCTAAACCTGTATTTTGTGATATTGATACACGAACTTTAAATACAACATCATATGATATACACTCAAAAATAACTACGAAAACGAAAGCAGTTATTATTCTACACTATGGTGGTTTACCTTGTGAGATGGATTCTATAGTTAGATTATGTAAACAGAATAATATAAAACTTATTGAAGATAATGCATGTAGTCCATTTTCTAAATATAATAATAAAAATACAGGAACACTTGGTGATTTTGGAGTTTGGTCATTTGACCCGATGAAAATACTTGTAGCGGGAGATTGTGGTTTAATCTATTGTAAAAATAAAGATGATATGAAAGCTATAAAGGAGAGATGTTATTTAGGTTTAACAACTGGTAGTGGTTTATCAAATTCTATTGATAAGAAATGGTGGGAATTTGATATTTCTTATCCTGGTAGAAGGTCTATTGTAAATGATATTACTTCGGCTATAGGTATTGAACAATTAAAAAAAGTTGATAATTTTATAGATTCAAGATATAACATTCATTTAGAGTATCATAAAGGATTATCAGATTTGGAATGGTTAAAAATACCTGAAGCTTTTCCATCGAATATTGTTTCATCTTTTTATATGTATTGGGTACAACTTGAAGATGAAAAAACAAGAAATGATTTGGCTAAACATCTTAAAGAAAATGAAATCTATACAACATTTAGATACTATCCACTTCATTGGGTTGAACATTATAAAGAGGTTGGTGGTAAATGGGAATTACCAAATACAGAACTAGCTTCTAAAACCACTTTATGTTTACCACTACATCAATCAATAACAATAGATGATGTTGGTGTAATAGTAAAAAAAATTAAGGAGTTTAAAAAGTAATGAAAAGTTTAAAAACAAGTTTTGCAATTGGTTGTCTTGTTCAATGGTATGAGATTAAAATCATTGAAGAATATATAGAGAGTTTAAAACAATCTTTAGAACAAGTTGAAAATAAAGAAAATATAACAATTGATTTTACTTTCTTAACTAATCAAGATTTAGAAAAGATTGATGATGAACACGAAATAAATACATTAATATTAAAGTTTCAAGATATGATGAAATCATTTGACATTGATATTGAGTGGAGAGTTACAGACGAACTCGTAACTATAGCTGACTATCGTAGATGGTTTAATGATTACTATTGTGAAAAGGTTGATGTATTGATGTGGGGGGAGAGTGATTCATTAATACCAAAACAAACATTTGAAGTATTAGATAATTTACATATAGGTGTTAAAGAAACAACACCAAAGTATGTAGGATTCTTTGGAACTTGTAAGATGTGGGATGAGGGTTGGAAACAAATAGAACATACTGAATTTACAGATAAACCATTTATTGAGAATGATTTTGATAATTGGTGGAGTTTAAAATATAATATGACTTTGAAAGAAATGAATGAATTTAATGACAAGGTTGAAGAGTTGGATGTTCGTACCGCCAATCCATATAAATTTAACGGGTGTGGATTAGTTATTAGTTCAGAAGTTATTAAGTCTGGTGTAAACATCCCGCGTTCTGTATTTTTTATACATGAAGATACAGCGTTTATGAATAGTATGATAAAAATGTTTAATGGCTCAATACCACAATATATCATAAAAAATGTGCTACTGGTTCACAACAGAAAACACCCGGATAAAAGAATGTATGTCAAGGGTGAATCTGGAATAGAAAACCACGATGTTGGAAAGAAAAGATTAACACATTCTTGGTATGATAAAGCAAATAAAATGTGTGAACATAATGCTTATAATATGTTTAATCAATCACGAACTTATACTTGGGAGGATGTATTTAATGAGTCTTAGATATTGTTTTGATATAGATGGAACTATATGTTCTACTAATTGTCACTATGAGGATTCAAAACCTTATAAAAATGTAATAAAAAAAATAAATAGCTTGTATAATTCAGGAAATACTATTATATTATATACAAGTAGAGGAAGTGGTTCAGGTACAGATTGGACTGATTTTACTAAAAAACAAGTCGATAGTTGGGGAGTTAAATATCACGAATTATTATTGGGAAAACCAATGTATGATATATTTGTAGATGATAGAGCAATTAATAATGAAGAGTGGTATAAAGAAAATAATTTAGAGATAGAATAATGAATGTTTTAATTTTAAGTGCTGGTGGTCCAGCTGGTTATGGTTCAATAAAATCATTAAGAGACATAAACTTTAGTGGTAAAATAGTTTCAATAGATGGTGATGAGTTAGCTGTTGGATTTCATATGTCTGATAAATATTATGTAGTTCCAAATGTAGATGATAAAGATTATATACCACAAGTTTTAAAAATTGTAGATAAAGAAAAAATAGATTTAATTCTACCTACAGGTTCTGATGTAGAACCTATTTCAAAGAATGCTCATTTGTTTGAGGGTAAACTTTTTATGTCTGACTATGAGTCTATTATGGATTGTACAGATAAATGGAGATTTTACAATAAATGTAAAGATAAATTTCCATTACCTAATACATTTAAAGGTTCTAAATTATTTAAAAAACCAATTATTGGGAGTGGTAGTAGAGGTTGTGAATTGGTTGAATTTAGTTCAGACGAGATACTATCTGAATATTTACCTGGTCAAGAGTATACAATAGATGTGCTATGTGATATGGATTCAAATCCATTAATAGTTATACCAAGAAAAAGATTACAAGTAAAAGCTGGTATTTCATCAAAAGGTGAGATAATTAAAAATACTTTTATAGAAAAAGCTTGTTTTAATATATGCAAGTTTCTTAAATTAAAAGGACCTGTATGTTTACAAATGAAAGAAGATTCAGAAGGTAATCCAAAATTTATAGAAATAAATCCAAGATTGGGTGGTGGGACATATTTTACAACATTAGCTGGTATAAATCTATTATCAATAATTTTAGATTTAGTTAATGGAAATAAACCAAAGATACCTATACCAGACTTAATTAAAGTAGTTAGATATTATTCGGAGATTGTTATATGAAAATAATTAATTTAAAAAATGTTTTATGCTTGTCACCTCATCCTGACGATGTTGAGTATGGAATGTTAGGAACTATGATTAAATATAAAGATACTAATTTTGATGTTTTAGTTTTATCTCAGGGTGGAGATTTTGATAAATCTTCTGATTTAGATAGACATGATGAAACTTTAAAAACACTTGATGGTATTAAAAATGTTAATTGTAATTTTTCTAATGTTAAATTTATAAAAGAAAAACAAGAAGATGAATGGATTAATTTTATTGAAACAAAATATGATATAAACTCATATGATTGTATTTTTACGCCACCTAATTTTGAATCTCATTTTGAGCATAGATTTGTTAGTAACTTTTCTAACGCTCTTGTTAGAGTTAGTAAGTGTGGAATAGTTTCTTACAGAACACCAAGTACACTTGACACTTGGATACCTAATCTATTTGTAAATTTATCAGAAAATGTTTGGGAATCTAAAATTAATAGATTAAAATCATTTACTTCACAGGGAAACAAATCTTATTTTGAAGATAACTCAATTGAAAGCTTTCACAGTAATTATCAATGTTCTAAAAGAGGTTTAGATAAGGTGGAATCATTTAAAATTGAAAGGTGTTATAATTAATGAAAATAGGAGTGTTTACAGAGGGTCAGTGGTTAGGTAAAGTTCCAAGAGATTATGAAAATATAAGAACGGATATGGCTTGGTGGTGTGCACTTGATGCGACACATCATTATTGGCCAGATATACAAGGATTAGAAAATGATTTATATGATTTTGGTATAATAATAATACCCAAACAAAACAAAAAATATTTAAGAAACTTTCCATTAATAGAACAAATGAAGAGGGTGTGTAAAAAAATAGCTGTTATGCAAGAAAGTACATATTATTATTGGCAAGATGGTGAAATTGAAGACCAAATTTGGTATTATAATACCTTAATGGAAATGGATATTATATTATGTCATAATGATATTGATAAAAAATATTATAGTGGTATAACTGATAAGAGATGTGAAATTATGCCAACTCTTATGATTACTGATTTTGTAAAAACATCTACTGAAAAAAATGAGAGTGCTATGTTAGGTGGAAATTTTGTAAGTATCTATAGAGGTTTCGATGATTATATTGTTGCTAAGTCTATTGTAAATGATATAAATTCACCTACAACTGGTAGAATGAAAAAATCAGAAACTAATTTAGATATTAATCATTTGGATTGGGTTTTATGGGGAGAGTGGATGTATGAGTTGTCAAAAAATAAATATGCAGTTCATTTGGGAGAACCTGGTGCTGGAACATTTAATTTAAATTGTAGTTATCTTGGGATACCTTGTATCGGATACGATACATTTAATACACAGAGAATATGTCATCCATTCACCACTGTAAAAGTTGGTGAAATAAAAAAAGCTAGAGAAATAGCTATCAAATTAAAAAATGATAAAGAATTTTATGAACATTGTTCAATCACAACAAAAGAATTATATGAAAAAAACTATAGTGAAAGTATTTTTAAAGAAAAAATGTTAAAATTAATAGGAGAGGTAGTCAATGAAAACAATTAAGGATTATGGAAATAAATTTGAAGATATTATAAGAGCGAACTCACCTGTAGCTTATGGTGGAACTAAATTGTTTGATGGGGATAGAGATTATCTGATGCAAATACCTGAAGAGTTTTCAGCGACATTGGAGTATTTCCAAGAGATTTTTGGTAACAATAAAGTTAGTTTTTTAGAAATAGGAACAGCATCAAATTTAACTAATACAATGTTTTGGAATAACCTTAATATTGTAGATAATGTTATTGTAGATAATTTAGAATGTCCTAATGTAGATAGAAGTTTGTTTGGAAATTTACAATTTAAAGATGGAACTGTATTTGTAATTGGAGATTCATCGGGTGATAAAGTTCAAGGTAGAGTTAAATCATTGGGGTTAGAATATGATATGATATTCTGTGATGGAGATCATTCATATTCAGGAGTCAAAAATGATTTTATTTATTATTCACAATTTGTAAAACCAGGTGGATTTTTTATATTTCACGATATTGATAATTGGAAAGTTCCAGGTGTTAAACAATTTGTAGAAGAATTGGATAATAAAGAAACTTCATTTATCAAGGTTGCAGAATTTAAAGAAACAAAATATGAGAATACTTGTGGTATTGGAGTATATAGGAGAAAAATATGATTAGAAACTTTTTATCAAATTTAGAAAATGAAAGTATGAAAGAAGATTTAGAGTCATTTTATCTATGGCCCGAAACTCCGATAAATCATTTACAAACGGAAATAAAATCAAAACAAGGTTATAGTGATTATGAAGTGGATAAAACAAATTCAAGACCATCTATCATAATAAACAAAATAACTAGAATGATTGAAGACAAGAAAATACCTGATAATTTTTCAATTTTAGATATATGTTGTGGTGATGGAATAGTTCTACAACAAATAAAGAAGAGTTTTCCTAAAGCAAAAGTATTTGGTACGGATATATTAAAAGATAAGATACCAGAACATAAAGATATTCAAGAAGATGGTGTAGAATTATATTTAATCTTGTTACAAAAGTTAGTTGAAAGTAAACCTGATTTTAAATTTGACATAGTCATGATGCTCAACACATATCGTGGTTGGGATACATCTTCAGTAGAAGATGGAACACAAGATTTGGTTGATGAGTGGTTAGGTAAATATAGTAAAAACACTATCTTAACTGTAATACCATACAGAAAATTACATGCTGATGGTGTCAGGACAAAAATAGAAAATCAAGTATTACAATTAAAAGATAAAGGATTTAATATTCAAAAAATAGGAAAAGGTGAAAACGATTCTATAATGGTAATTGTGGATACTAAATCCAAAGAGGAAAAATTTGAGAAAATAACTTTTGTCATACCAACTAGAAATAATTTAGAATATTTAAAGTTAGCATATGAGTCAATAAGAAATTTAGATAACATACACGAAATACTTGTATTAGATGATGCTAGTGAAGATGGAACTGGTGATTGGTTAAATTCATTGGAAGATGATAATTTAGTAATTCATACAAATCCAGGACCTGATAGAGTTGGTATTGTTGGTATGTTTGATAAAGGTATTGAAATGGCTACTACAGATATAATATTTGCATTTCATGCTGATATGATTGTCTATAAAAATTTAGATATGAATATATTAAAACATCTTGATAGAGGTAAGGTAATATGTGCTACAAGAGTAGAACCACCATTACACCCTAAAGGACCTGAAAAGATAATTCATAATTTTGGATTGGAACCTGAAGAGTTTAATTTTGATAAATGGTATAGTTCAGATTTAACAATAAGTGAAAAGACAACAAACGGAATATTTGCACCATGGTGTATGTATAAAGAAGATTTTTTAAAAATTGGTGGTCATGATGAATTGTTTGCACCACAATCAAGAGAAGATTCAGATTTATTTAACAGATTTCTTTTGAATGGTTATGAATTAATTCAGTCGTGGGATGCTCTCGTGTATCATTTTACAAGTCGTGGTAGTAGATATAATAAATTCGCTGGTGGTGATACAGGTAAAGATTCACCAGAATGGCAAAAAACTAATTCCAAAAATATGAGAAATTTTATTCGTAAATGGGGAACTATGGTTAAACACGATGACTTAATGTTACCAATAGTTCCACCAAAATATGACATAGGTTTTGTGGTTAAAAATTGTAATGAACAATTGTTAGGGGCTTTAGAACCCTGGTGTTCAACAATTTATGTAGATACATTTGCTGAAGATTATATAAATCAAGAACAACCAAATACTACTCTTGATTTAACTAAAAGAATTTATTCTATTGATTCGGAAAAACAAAATGATATAGAGGTTAGATTTGATGGTAGTAGATTTACAAACGAAAGTTTTAGACTTCTTCAACAATTACCAGAAATACTTGCAAACGATGAAGAACTTGAAGTTGGTAGTTTTGAATTAGATATATTTGAAATTAATATTAATAAGATTAAAACATATGAAGGGGAGTTAATTAAATGCAAATATTAGTAACTGGTGGATGTGGTTTTATAGGTAGTAATTTTTTAAATTATATGGTTAAAAAATATCCTACATATAATTTTACAAATTTTGATAAATTGACTTATGCTGGTAATAGAGATAATGTATCTGAGTGTGAATATTATGATAATTATCACTTTATTAAAGGCGATATTTGTGATTATGAAAAACTTAAACAGACAATTAAATCATTGGATATAGATGTTATTGTTAACTTTGCAGCTGAATCACATGTGGATAATAGTATAGAAAATTCAGATGAATTTATTAATACTAATATAAATGGTACTCACACATTATTAAAATTAATGCATGAGTTTACTATTCATAAGTTTGTTCAAATATCAACTGATGAAGTATATGGAACATTGACAGAAGATGATTTAGCATTTACAGAGAGAACACCATTAGCACCTAATAGTCCATACGCTGCTAGTAAGACAGCAGCTGATTTGTTGTGTAGAAGTTTTTATGAAACATATAAGTATCCAATAACAATTACAAGATGTTCTAATAACTATGGACCAAATCAACATAGAGAAAAACTTATACCTAAATTAGTACATAACATTAGAGAGGGTATAAAAGTTCCTGTTTATGGAGATGGTAAAAATATTAGAGATTGGGTACATGTGAGAGACCACTGTGAAGCTATTGATGTGGTTTTACATAAGGGTGAAGACGGTGAAGTTTATAACATCGGTGGTGAATGTGAAAAAAGAAATATAGAAATTGTAGACTATTTGTTATTAAACTTTGAACAATCATATGATTTAGTTGAATATGTAGAAGACAGAAAAGGACACGATTGGAGATATGCGATGGATATATCTAAAATTAAACAAAATCTTAGATGGTCTCCAAAAATAACATTTAGTGAGGGAATGAAAGGATTAATAAACAGATGAAAGTATTAATAACTGGAGGTGTAGGATTTGTAGGAACTAATATAATTAAAAGATTATT
>Ga0206125_10002520_pt1 | contig 19208 bp, 20 predicted proteins | sample Helgoland_Spring_4_FD_148598 | JGI IMG/M metagenome (GOLD analysis project Ga0206125, IMG submission 148598) | Pelagic subsurface seawater microbial communities from Kabeltonne, Helgoland, North Sea - Helgoland_Spring_Bloom_20160331_1 | ecosystem: Environmental > Aquatic > Marine > Epipelagic ... | reverse complement strand
CCCTGGGGAATTTTATCGCCAACCTGAATCGTCATAACTGCCTCAATTTTTAATATTTAAATTATTTTCTATCGACTTAAATTAATTCCTAGAAAGGAATATCGTCGTCAAAGGTGCCACCCATATCCTGAGGCGCCTGTTGCTGAGAAGATTGCTGCTGCGGTGCTTGATTCTGTTGCGCCTGAGGAGCCTGACTCTGCTGCTGAGGTGCCTGATTCTGACGTGGTGCTTGCTGCTGGTAACCACCACCTTCCTGACCACGACTGTCGAGCATCTGCATTTCGCTGGCAACAATTTCAGTGGTGTAGCGATCTGCGCCATCCTGACCCTGCCACTTGCGCGTGCGCAGTGAGCCTTCAACATAGACTTTTGAACCCTTCTTAAGGTATTCGCCGGCGATCTCACCGAGGCGATTAAAGAATACTACTCGGTGCCATTCAGTGCGCTCTTGCTGCTCACCGGTATTCTTGTCTTTCCATGATTCCGATGTCGCCAGGCTGATATTGGTTACAGCACCACCTGATGGCAGGTAGCGGGTCTCTGGATCCTGACCACAGTTACCAACGATGATGACTTTGTTAATTCCGCGCGCCATTTTATTCCCCTGTTATTTAACGATTAAAGTAAGGTTTTAGACTCGACATATCCACGGTCTTTTTATCGACTTTGGCATAGGCCAACTGCTCCCCTTTGACGAGGAGTATATCTTCTACGCCCGGAACATTTAAGATTAATTTCGCAAAATTCTCATGTGCCATATCACCGACGTTTAAAACCACTGTTTGCAGTGCTCTGGGAGTCTGTAATCCCAGCGCAACCAGACACCAAACTGCGAGAATTACCGCCAGCAAAACAAATAGCCCATCAATGCCGAACTGTTGCAAACTCCAGCCGCCAAGAATGCCGCCAGCGAAGGCGCCGAGAAACTGGCTAGTGGAGTAAATACCCATTGCCGTGCCCTTCTGCCCTGCCGGACAGGCCTTGCTTAACCAGGACGGCAGCATAGCTTCAAGTAGATTAAATGCGGCAAAAAACAGCCACAGCATAATGCCGGTTAGCAGACTGCCGCGACATACAGCCAACAGAGCCATCAGTATCGTCATAACCGCCACTGCAGCGACAAAGCTGATCTTCTGGCGACGGTATTTTTCACCCAGTATCATCACCGGCAACATGGTAAAAAAGCCACCACCGATCAACAGCAGATAGACCCACCAGAGATTGTCTGGGGAAATATCCATCTCTTGGGTAAGGATGGTTGGGATCACCACAAAGCCGGCCATCAGCACCAAATGAAGAGCAAAAATACCGAAATTAAGCCGCCACAAATTTGGCTCGTAAACAAGTCGTCCAATCTGCCTGACATCGGTCAGGGTCTCGCGATTGCGCTTGACTGATACAGTCCGAGGCACTGCAACCAAAAAAACAAATATTCCAATCAACCCAAGCACTGCGGTTACCCAAAATATCCCCGAGAGTCCCATAGCCGACGAGATAGCAGGACCCAGTATCATCGCCAACATAAATGACAGGCCAATACTGGCGCCGATGGCTGCCATGGATTTGGTGCGATTCTCTTCACTGGTTAAATCGCTGACCAGTGCCATCAATGTACTGGCAATAGCGCCCGCACCCTGCACTGCACGACCAATAATAAGCCCGGTTATGCTATCCGCATTGGCGGCGATAATACTGCCGATAATAAACACCACCAGCCCACCGACAATCACCGGCCCGCGGCCAATTCTGTCCGACAACAGTCCCAGCGGTATTTGCAACAGGGCCTGGGTCAGACCATAGATTCCCAGAGTCACTCCCAGCAAGAATGGCGAGGCGCCACTGTAGTCATCTATATACAGTGCAAGAACCGGAAGCACCATAAAAAGACCGAGCATTCTAAAGCCGTAAAGGGAGGCTAGAGAGGCAGTGGCACGCTTTTCTATGGCGGAAAATGTGGGGGAATTATTCAAGGTCAGTTCAGGTTAATTTTTAAGGGCAATATAGTAACAGCGATAAGCATCAGTGCAATTAGTTATCGCTGGGTTTCGCTTTAATTAATCTATTTTCAGTAAATTTCAGTCTGTAGAACTGGTGTATGCGTATCAGTGGTTAAGATTTAAAAATTCACTTTGGCGATTGGGTTAACTGCCCTCTATAATTGGCCGTTTAATCTGAGCATAAGACTTCTCAATGGATACCATTCAGGTACGTGGCGCACGAACCCACAATCTCAAAAATATTGATCTCGATCTACCGCGAGACAAGTTAATTGTTATCACCGGCCTGTCTGGATCGGGTAAGTCATCTCTGGCCTTCGATACCCTCTATGCCGAGGGGCAGCGCCGCTATGTAGAGTCCCTATCGACCTATGCTCGACAGTTCTTGTCGATGATGGAAAAGCCCGATGTCGATCATATTGAGGGGCTCTCTCCCGCCATCTCCATTGAACAAAAATCCACCTCCCACAACCCGCGCTCCACAGTGGGAACAATTACAGAGATCTACGATTACCTGCGTCTGCTTTTTGCCCGCGCCGGTGAGCCGCGCTGCCCAGACCACAACCAGCCGCTTAAGGCGCAGACTGTCAGCCAAATGGTCGATCAGGTTCTGGCGATGCCGGAAAATACCAAACTGATGCTGCTGGCACCCATAGTTAAAGGTCGCAAAGGCGAGCACCTGCATCTATTTGAGAGCCTGCGTCGCCAGGGTTTTATCCGCGCCAGAATTGATGGCCTGGTCTGCGATCTGGACGAAGCACCAGCCCTGAATAAAAAGCAAAAACACGATATCGAAGTTGTTGTCGACCGCTTTAAGGTCAAGGCGGATATGGGTCTGCGTCTTGCCGAGTCCTTTGAAACTGCCCTGACCCTGGCCGAGGGTCTAGCCGCCATCAGCTATATGGATAAGGACAAGCCAGACCAGATGTTCTCGGCAAAATTTGCCTGTTCGGTGTGTAACTACAGCCTCAATGAACTGGAACCACGACTGTTCTCTTTTAACAATCCAGTGGGTGCCTGCCCGACCTGTGATGGTCTGGGAATGAAACAGTTCTTTGATGTGGATCGAGTGATACAGCACCCCGAGGCATCAATTTCCGAGGGCGCTATTCGCGGCTGGGATCGGCGCACTTTGTATTACTACAATATGCTCTCCTCGCTGGCCGCCCATTACGATTTTGATATTGATTCGCCCTGGCAGGATCTGTCGGAAGAACATCAGTCAAAAGTGCTCTACGGCAGTGGCGACGAGGAGATCACCTTTAGCTACGTCAATGATCGCGGCACTATGTTTCGCCGTGAACATACCTTTGAAGGTGTCATCAATAATATGGAGCGCCGCTACCGCGAGACCGAGTCCACCTCGGTACGCGATGAACTAAGCAAGTATATGACCAGCTCCCACTGCCCTGAATGTGCGGGCACCAGACTGCGAAAATCTGCACGCCATGTATTTATCGATGAGCGACGCCTGGAAGATATCGTCTGTATGCCGGTCGGTGAATGTTGCGATTACTTTGATCAGCTTCAACTCAAGGGTCGCCAGGGTGAGATCGCCGAAAAGATTATTAAAGAGATTCAACAGCGCTTTCGCTTTTTGGTCGATGTCGGCCTTAACTACCTCTCCCTAAACCGCAGTGCAGATACTCTGTCTGGTGGTGAAGCACAGCGTATTCGCCTGGCCAGCCAGATTGGTGCCGGGCTTGTTGGCGTGATGTATATTCTCGATGAGCCCTCGATCGGGCTGCATCAACGGGATAATGAAAGACTCTTAAAAACTCTGGTCCGCCTGCGTGATCTGGGCAATACAGTGATTGTTGTCGAGCACGACGAAGAGGCGATTGCCGCAGCTGACTATATAGTCGATATAGGCCCAGGTGCCGGCGTACACGGCGGGCAGATAGTTGCCGAGGGCAGCGCTAAACAGATCAAGAACAATCCCAACTCAGTCACCGGACAGTTTCTCTCCGGCAAGCGAGGCATTGCTGTTCCAGCTGAACGCAATCAAAACAAAGGTAAATTTATCAATGTCACTGGAGCCTGCGGCAATAACCTCCAGAATGTCGACCTACAGATTCCAATTGGCCTGTTTACCTGTATTACCGGCGTCTCTGGTTCAGGTAAATCGACGCTGATCAATGAGACTCTCTATCCGGCGGCAGCAGTGGCCCTAAACAAGGCGACAACATTAAAGTCTGCTCCCCATAAAGAGATTACCGGCCTTAATCAGCTGGATAAATGTATCGATATTGACCAGAGCCCAATCGGTCGCACCCCGCGCTCAAACCCGGCCACCTACACCGGTATCTTTACGCCAATTCGCGAACTGTTTGCCGCCACCCAGGAAGCCCGCTCGCGAGGTTATAACCCCGGCCGCTTTAGCTTTAATGTTAAAGGCGGACGCTGCGAAGCCTGTCAGGGTGATGGCGTAACCAAGGTTGAGATGCACTTTTTGCCGGATATCTATGTGCCCTGTGATGTCTGCAAGAGCAAGCGCTATAACCGCGAAACCTTGGACATTCACTTTAAGGGCAAGAATATTCATCAGGTTCTGGATATGACCGTGGAAGATGCCCGCGAATTTTTCGATGCTATTCCAGCGGTCGCGAGAAAACTACAGACGCTGATGGATGTCGGCCTCTCCTATATTAAGCTGGGACAGTCTGCGACCACTCTCTCCGGTGGTGAAGCTCAGCGTATTAAGCTATCAAAAGAACTCTCCAAAAGAGACACAGGTAAGACCCTGTATATTCTCGACGAGCCAACCACCGGCCTGCACTTCCACGATATTGAACAGCTGTTGGCAGTGCTGCATCGACTGCGTGATCAGGGCAATACTATGGTGGTGATCGAGCACAACCTGGATGTGATTAAAACCGCAGACTGGATTGTTGATCTCGGACCTGAAGGTGGTTCTGGTGGCGGGCAGATTATTGCCGAGGGAACCCCGGAGAAGGTGGCGACCATCAAAGGGTCACACACCGGTCATTTCTTAAAGGATATGTTGAAGTAAGCAAGCCTGGAGCCGCTATTTATGCGGATTCCAGGTAGCCATCTTTGCTGGCCTGATAGCCCGTTACCATGCTATCTACAGCAGTTTGCTCATATTCACGCAAGCCACTGAGGATCAATGTTTTTACACCACTGCCAACCTGCTTTCCCTGATCCATCAGACGCAATTCAAACTGCACATCGCCGCGCTTACCCTCAGCTTTAAAGCTGTGGCCGACAAACTCAACAGCCGGTTCTTGTAAATCCAGAGTATCAAACTGCAGTGACATGGAATCGTAGATCACCAGCGGGCGCTGGGGATTAATCATAATGTTGTGTTCAGCCATAATCGGCACCAGCAGATGGGGAAAATTCTGGCCGGAGAAGTACACGTAATTTTTGGTCAGGCTCTCAATCGCCGCCGCATTATCTGATACTTGCCCACTGCGTGACACTTCGAGATAAGACTTCTCACGACCATCGACAATCTTAAAATGATCACCGGGAGATTCTGGAAAGCTTAACTCTGTATCTGCCGAAACCATACCGGCAAAATTAAAGGTCATCTTCTCGCTGATACCGTAGCGACCCAATACCAATGCAAAGAGCAGATCGCCGGGGACACAGAAACGCTTGCTGCCCGGATCGTGAATCGGATTAAAATCATTGCTGATATCTTTTGCAAAACCACTGCCCTGCTCGGCACTGATCGATATAAATTTATTGTTTGAACTATGAAACTGCTCGAGAAACATACTGGTCTGCTTAGTAGGCTGATTAGCCGCGCATACTAATGAGTTTTGGCACAAGGTCAAGGCAGGCTCATACAATGTAAGAAATACTTTACACAAGGTAATATATTTTGTACATTGTCGAATACAAAGCACTTCTGACTAATGGAGCCTGGACATGGATATCTCAGCACGTGAAAAAAATATCTGGATTGAATTTACTATCACCGCACTGGTGTCACTTTATTATTTCTATAGCAGTTACCAACTCTCTGGATGGACGCAGGTTGCCAACTACGAAATGAGCATACTGGTAAGGAATGTGATTATTCTCTCGGTAGTCATCAGTATTATTCTCTACGCACTGTTTGCCCGTGAGACGCCTGAACAAAAAGATGAGCGGGACCTGGCGATTGAGTCCAGAGGCAACGCCTCCGGTTATTACTCGCTAACAATACTCTGCAGCATTTTAATCGGCATAATTATGCTCAGCGAAGGTATTCTATTGTTTGCCGAAAGCGGTACTTTAATTGGCGAAGCCAGCAGTGAATTGACAGTTATAAATAGCTCAGTGGCTATGCATCTTATATTGGTTGCGCTTATGATTTCAGCACTGTTCAAACAGGCCACTCAACTCTTCTACTATCGACGAGGATAGCCCTGTGGGTAAACATCAAATTGAAAATAAGGTCCGCCAGCTGCGCTTTGAGAATGGGCAGATGACACAGTCAGGGCTGGCTGACAAAGTTGGTGTTACCAGACAGACTATCCTTTCACTAGAAGCCTGTCGCTACTCCCCCTCTCTGGAACTTGCCTTTAGAATTGCACAGGTCTTTCAGGTACCACTGGAAGAGGTATTTCAGTATTCGGAGAATTAATCTAATTCAGCTTCAAATTCTTCAAGCAGATCCAGCGGCTCAAATTCCTGGCCTTCAAGGTCCGCACTCCAGTTAACGCCAACCATCAACACATCACTGTGCATACCTGGCAGCCAGTCATCGAGAAACTCTTCCATCTCAATGGCCACCGGCTTATAGATTTCCCAGTCACCATCACACAGCGCCACGGCCAACTCGCGATCAGACCAGAAAGGTATCACATCGATAGATTCGTTATCCGTAGACCCGACCAGCGCCCAGTTTTCCTCGGCATCCTGCAAGCCCCAGACACAACCATTTTCCAGGCATTCAACAATCATGCGGTCGAGGTTTTCCTGAAGATCATCAGAGAGTGGCTGCATAGAGTTCCCCATCGGTGTTTTAACGTTGGTTTTTTAACATTGGTGTTTTAAGGCGCCCATAGTAACGTTTTTTAAGCGATTAACAACGCTGCGGGCAATTTTATAAACTATTTCTGATACCATTTACAGATGACAAAAGATGCTTATCAGCAGACCAGCTCAGCGGTCCGGCAAAATCTTATTCGCCTCAGCTCAATTAGAGCTGTGGCTTTACTCGGGCAAATTGCGGCACTGATCTATTTCACCCAGATCAGCCCAATCGGACTGCCGGCCACTGCCATTACCCTGATTTTGGCCGTCTACGCCTCAGTAACCGCTGCAACCTGGCAGCGCAGCCGGATGCAGGTGCCGATTACTGACAATGAATTTTTTGTCCACCTGCTAATCGATATACTGTTCTTTTCACTACTGCTGTATTTTAGCGGTGGTGCCTCAAACCCGTTTATCTCTTATTACCTGATTCCGATCAGTATTGCCGCGATAACCTTATCGCGGCGCTACAGTATCTTTGTCGCGCTTGCCGCTATGGCAGCCTACAGCCTGCTGCTGAAATTCTATATGCCGATCGCCGCTATTGCCCCGGCCCATCAGCATCATGGTGGTGGCAATAACAGCCTGCATATACTCGGGATGTGGGCTAACTTCGCGATCAGCGCGGGGATTATTATCTACTTTATAAGCCGTATGGCCTCGGCCCTGAAAATACAGCAGCAGGAAATTGCCCTGCAACGTGAAGCGCAACTGCGCGATGAACAGCTGCTTGCAGTCGGCACATTGGCCGCCGGTACAGCCCATGAACTGGGCACCCCTCTGAATACGATGAAGTTGATTGTCGATGAAATGATGGTCAGTGAGATAACTGATGGCAACCTCAATAACTCTGATCTCAGCTTACTCAATCAGCAGATAGATCAGTGTAAAACCACCTTAAAACAACTGCTGACAACCGCTGAGGAATCCCAATCCAGTCGATTGAAATCCCAGCCAGTGGAGAACTACTTTACCAAGGTTCTGGAGCGTTGGCAGTTGATGCGCCCCACCCTTAAAGCCAATATTCACTTCTCAGATTGCATTGATAGCGCAGCTGTATTTCACCCCACTATCGCCCAGTCGATTCTCAATCTGCTTAACAATGCTGCCGATGCCAGCACTCATGTTGATGTTAATATCAACTGGAATACCGATAGAGCAACTATTGATATCCGCGACTATGGCGCTGGGCTCGACCCAGAGAAAATGGATAGTTTGGGTGAGGCTTTTGTCACCGATAAAGCCGATGGTTTGGGACTTGGCCTATTCTTATCCCAGGCAACACTGACACGATTTGGCGGTTCGGTGAGCCTTAAAAATATCGCAGACAGTGACGGCCAAGGCGGCACCTTGACACGCATTCTCTTACCTCTTGAGGTCAGTGCAGAATGAATTATTTACTGGTTGATGACGACGGAGTGTTTAGCTCGGTTTTAGCCAAAGTATTGGTTCGCCGCGGCAATCAGGCGGTCACTGCTATCAATGGTGAGCAAGCTTTAGCTCATTGCACTAATACACCAGTTGATCGGGTAGTTCTGGATTTAAAACTTGAACACGAGTCCGGCCTATCTATCTTGCAGCAATTGCGTGAACTACAGCCGGATCTTGATGTGGTTATTCTCACTGGCTACTCGAGTATCTCAACTGCGGTAGAGGCGATAAAAATGGGGGCTTCCAACTACCTCTGCAAGCCAGCTGGTGCCGATGAAATTATTGCTGCCTTTGAGGAATCCGGTGACAAGGTTGAGGTACAGGATTCACCGCCGTCGGTAAATAGACTGGAATGGGAGCATATTCAGCGCGTCCTAAACGAAAACGATGGCAATATTTCAGCCACCGCGAGAAGTTTGGGAATGCATCGTAGGACGCTACAGAGGAAGTTGCAGAAGCGCCCGGTTAAAAGTTGACGGTGCTTTATAGCCAGTAATAGAGAGTGGCTAATTTAATACGCTGTACCCACGCCCTCTCAAACAGCGTCGAACAATACGCTCCTGCTCATGACGAGCACGCTTATTACCTTTTACACCCCCGAGCACTGCACCAGCACCGGCGCTGCGCTCAGCGGTTTCATGGTTGCCTACAACCGCACCGATAACCGCGCCGACAACCGCACCCTCGACAACCCCTTCTCTGGTTTCACTCGCCACATCTATCTGTCGCGCATAGTTTTCACAGTCTGCCAAATCCTGGTAATAGGCATTCATATTGACACCCTGAGTATCAATAATAATTTCCTTGGGCGCACCGTAACCGCCATAACCATTGGCACAGCCACTGGAGAACAGGACTATTGAGACGAGCATTAATAACGAAGAGAGGAGTTTAGACATGGGTATTTTCCTTGACCAGTGAAGTTGCTATAAGCAAACGCCAACCAAGTCATTCGGTTGACGCTTTTCTAGAGCTTATTTAGTGTTATTCATAATCCCACGCACCGCTGCAGGTATATCCGCAGGCAGCACCACTAATTTGGCATTACTCGAGTTACCCATTTCAGACAGCGCCTCGACATACTTTTCACCCAGCAGATACATCGCCGGCAGCTCTTTATCCTGAATCGCTTCATTGACCTTGGTCAGTGCGGCTTTGGTTGCTTCAGCCAGAACTACCTGAGCTTCAGCATCGCGACGCGAGGCTTCGAGACGGCCGTCTGCAGTAAGAATAGCGGCGGTCTTGTCACCATCTGCACGGGTTACCGTGGCGCGGCGCTGACGCTCTGCGGCGGCCTGCTCTTCCATCGCCTGCTGCATGGTGCCAGAGGGGTTAATATCCTGAATCTCTACCGTCTTAAGGGTAATACCCCAGTCGGCGATATCATCGGAGATTGAGGCTTTAAGCTTGGCCTTGATCTGGTCTCTGGAGGAAAGCGCATCATCGAGTTTCATCTCACCGACAATCGAACGCAGTGATGTCTGTACCAATGTGCGAATAGCCAGCTCATAATCTTCTACGCCATAAACCGCTTTCTCGGGCGCAACAATATTGATATAGGCCACAGCATTGGCAACAATTACCACGTTATCCAGAGTAATCACTTCCTGGGAGGGAATATCCAAAACAATATCTTTGGTCGTGACCTTATAGGAGACACTGTCGATATAGGGAACAATAATATTCAGTCCGGGCTTTAGGGATATATGGTACTTCCCCAGTCGCTGAACAACCCACTTGGAACCCTGGGGTACCAATCTAATACCCTTTAACAGGGTAATTAAAACCAGCAATAAAAAAACAATTACTACAATAGAACCTTCCATTATCTCTTCTCCCTAAAAATATTATTTTCTGCTATTAAAATGCTCACTAATTAAAAACCTAAATAGCGTTAGCTCAATTTAACAACGATTAATGTATTGCCCGAAATTTCCTTGATATGCACGCGATCGCCAAGAGCAACGTCGCTATCACAGATAAAATCCCACTCATCATTACCCAGCACTGGTGTAGTAAAACGCATCTGACCGCGACTGTGCTCGGTGGGTACTTTAATAACCTGACCTGCTTCGCCAATCGCCGCATCGCGACTGATACCAGCGTTGGTTCTGTCGATCATTCTCGGCTTAAAGTATTTAAACCATAAGACAGTGCAAGCCACAGAGGAGACAGTCCAAATTAATATCTGTGCTGGGAAATTAAGCTCTAGCACCATCATTAAAAGGCCGACAACTATTGCACCCAGGCCAAACCAGAGAATCGTGAAGCTGGGAATAAATATCTCCCCCGCCACCAATAACATGCCAAACACTAACCAGTGCCAATACAACAGCTCAATATCCATAGTCTTGCCTCTTTTCAATTACTTTATTCATTGCCGAATTAAAACACAGTTTCAATCAATACCTAAAAGCCTAGCAAATTAAGCGCAGCTCCGGAGGTCTTTTACAGGGCCATTATTTAGTCTGTCGAGCGTTGCAAATTCATCAAAATCGCATCTTCGCGACCAAACTCTGTGGGATAGTAATCGCGCCTCTGGCCAACCTCGATAAAACCAAGGTTGTGATACAGATGTATGGCGCGGAAGTTGGACACTCGCACTTCGAGATAAACAACCTCTATGCTATCCGGCAGCTGTTTTAAAAGATCGGTCAGCAATCGCGAACCATATCCCCTGCCCTGATATTCCGGGTTAATACAGATATTTAGCACCTCAGCCTGATCCAGTAGTGTCGAGACTATGGCGTAACCGAGAATTAAATTGGTGTCATTATCTGCAGCCATAACCAGACAGCGGTGCTGCTCCAGGCTCTGCTCAAATTGCACTGCAGACCAGGGAGATGGTGTCGCCTGTCGCTCAATAGCGACAATCGGCAGCAGATCCTCTGCGGACATCTTGCGAATAAAAGGTTTTTGATTTGATTCTGTTATAGCAGCCACCGCGCGCACTGATTAGGGCTGAGAAGAGACTGGCAATAAATATTGCAATGTCTTCCAGGCATGGGCTTTTTGCTGGGGATTCTCAATCATACTGCTCAGCGAGGGCAGCAATAGCGCAGTAGTCTGCTCAGAGAGAGCCACCCGATCAGATTGCTTATCTGAATTGGGATTAAGCAACCAGTTAGCCGCACTCTCGCCCAACAATAAAATAGATTTAACCGGCTTGCTACCAAGACGCGCATCCAGCAGAGTGGTGAGAAATTCTCGCACATCGTCCTCATCCCCGGGGGCATTGGGATAGGGTGGCCACTCAATCAGCTCCATCTGCGGCAGGCGATTAATCCCGCAGCCGATAGCATTTAATATATTGGTCAACAGCTGCATCTCATCGGTATCGGCGAGTGCTCCCTCAACAGCTGTGCAGACCAGCAACTCTTCAGTGGCCTGCCAGAATGAGAAACTAAGGTCTATAGAGGTCGCCGGCTGGGCATCTTCAACGACCGGCGGCACTTTTACAGCTGCAGCCTTTGCCGGGCTGGCCGACTTTTTATCATCCAGACCGAGATTAACCAGAGCAGCAATATCTACGGACTTTTTAGGGGTTTTTGCGACAGTTTCAAATGCCTCAACTGGCGGCATTTGCCGATCTGTTTTTGCAACTGTATTGCCACTTGATTGAGCTGCAACATCATCATAAACAGTATCTTTCGGCACATATTGAGAGATGCCGAGAGTCTGTAAATATTGATACTGCAGCTGGTTATCCATCAAACACCGCCCAACTGTGGGTGCAGGCGCCCTGGATTGCGCATCAATGTCAGGGCATTGAGGTAGGCCTTGGCACTGGCCACCAGAATATCTGTATCTGCGCCCTGACCGTTAATAATACGACTCTCTTTCTCGAGACGCACAGTCACACCACCCTGGGAGTCTGTTCCTTCGGTCACTGCATTCACCGAGTAGAGCTGCAAATTGGTACCACTGCTAATCAGGCTTTCAATGGCATTAAAGATCGCATCGACAGCACCGTCACCCGAGGCTTCAGCTCTATGCTCTTTACCCTGATAGGCGATAACAATCTTTGCCTGCGGCGCCTGTCCGGACTTGGACAGCACTTCGAGATCAACCAGAGTCAAAGCATCGGCTTCAGTGCCCATCTGCGCTTCAGAAACCAGCGCCTGCAAGTCTTCGTCAAAGATCTCACGCTTCTTATCTGCGAGCGCCTTAAAGCGCACAAACACATCATTAAACTCTTCTTTGCTGTCAAACTTGATACCCAACTCTTCAAGACGTGACGAGAGTGCCGCGCGACCGGATAACTTGCCCAGAGATAACTTGTTGGTCGTCCAGCCGACATCCTCGGCCTTCATAATTTCGTAGGTTTCACGGAATTTTAAAATACCATCCTGGTGAATACCTGACTCATGGGCAAAGGCATTGGCACCAACAATGGCTTTGTTGGGCTGCACTGGAAATCCGGTAATACCGGAAACCAGTCTTGAGGTCGGCACTATATGCTGGGTCTCAATACGGGTTTCAACCGGAAATACATCCTTGCGCGTGCGCACGGCCATAACCAGCTCTTCGAGGGAGGCGTTACCGGCACGCTCACCCAGACCATTAATCGTACATTCAACCTGTCGCGCACCGTTCTGCACCGCGGCCAAACTATTGGCGACTGCCAGACCCAAATCATTGTGGCAGTGCACCGAAAAAATTGCCTTGTCGGCATTTGGCACTGTATTTAACAGGCGCTTAATCATTGCGCCATATTCACCGGGGTCGGAATAGCCGACGGTATCCGGTAGATTGATCGTGCGTGCACCGGCATTGATCACCGCTTCGGTGATTCGGCACATAAAATCAAACTCGGTGCGGCTGGCGTCCTCCAGAGAGAACTCAACATCATCAATTAGGCTGCGGGCGATCTTGACCGCACCAACGGCCTGCTCGAGCACCTGATCCGGCTCCATCTGCAGCTTGTGCTTCATATGAATTGGCGATGTCGCAATAAAGGTGTGAATACGTCCGGCATTGGCACCCTTGATAGCCTCTGCAGCGCGTTCAATATCACCTCTTACCGCTCGCGACAGGCTGCAGATACGACTGTCAGTCACTGTGTTGGCGATCGCCTGAATAGCTTCAAAATCACCCTGACTGGAGATCGCAAAGCCCGCTTCAATAACATCGACGCGCAATTTTTCCAGCGCTTTGGCGATACGCACTTTTTCATCTTTGGTCATCGATGCGCCGGGACTCTGCTCACCGTCACGCAAGGTAGTATCAAAAATAACTAACTTTTCTTTAGACTGGGTATTCATGGTCTCTTCTATTCCTTATTGGAGCCGAACCTATATTGAAGCGCTTAGATTAACAGCCACATTGTAAAACGGATTCACCCACGGTGGGGCTAGAATTTTATTGCCAGAGGCAATAAACGGAATTTTTATGAGGTATAACGATAGATGCCCCTCAGGGCAGGAGAAGTAGTAGTCCAGATGCAGCAAACAAACGTGCAGAGGTAACGGCCTGGTGACCGATATTCGCTACAGCTTGATAGGTGGACTTTTTCATAGATTATATTCAAACAGTTTTTAGTTGCTTTTCCAAGCAGAAATTCAGCTCGCCTTACTTGCTGTCAGCCTTTTCCAGGCCCAAATCAGCGGCGCGGAGAAACTAAAGACAAGTGCCAGGGCAAAAAGAATACGCGGCGGATCGATGGTAATTACCACAAAGCCCATGACTATCGACAGAATCACGATAAATGGGACTTTGCCACGCAAATCAAATTCCTTAAAACTCGGATATTTGAAATTGGAGACCATCAGCAGACCAGCTGCCGCAGTCAGAACTGCACCGAGCACCGACAAACCCAGAGAGGGTTCCACATCATAGGTAGACCAGATAAATCCGGCTACCAGAGCTGCCGCTGCCGGACTTGGCAGGCCGGTAAAGGTTTTCTTATCGGCCACTTCGGCCTGAACATTAAAGCGCGCCAGACGCAGCGCGGCACAGGATGCATAGACAAAGGCTGCGGCCAAACCCAGCTTGCCGAGATCGCTAACGCCCCAACCGTAGGCAACTACCGCCGGCGCAACACCAAAGGAGACCATATCTGAGAGACTGTCGTACTGCACACCAAAGTCACTTTGAGTGTTAGTCATGCGCGCGACGCGGCCATCCAGTCCATCAAAGATCATTGCAGCAAAAATGGCCATGGCAGCAAATTCAAAATTGCCGGTAAACCCTGATAGCACAGCGTAAAAGCCACCAAACAGTGCGCCGGTGGTAAGTATATTGGGCAACAGATAGATACCTTTGCGGCGAGTGGGCGCATCCTCTGCCGCTGCCGGCTTGAGGTCTACCACCTTGTCTGTCTGCTCTACCTTATCAATCATGCTCTACCTTTCTGCTGTAACCATTTCATTAGGGTCCCATTATAAGCCCTAAGCTCTATAAAAAGCAGTTTAGCCTTCTAAATAGCAGTAATGCATTTTATCCAGGTCAGCTTGGGATAGGCCCAGTGCCGATATCAGGTAGTTTTTAACATCACCGTAATTGGCTTCAATAGCATCGAGAAATGCAACTATATTGTCCTGATGAACAGAGCAGTAAGGCATTAACCAGTCGCGATCCCAACTCTCGACATTGGCTTTGCGCAGATGTCCTTCGACAATAGCAATCAACTTATCCGAATCATAATGCTCAAGGGTCAGCATATAGTCTTGAATAATAGTCTCGCGAGGCACATCCAGTGCGGAGAGTATTAATGCTGCCGCCATTCCAGTGCGGTCTTTACCTGCAGAGCAGTGAAACACCGAAGCGTTGTCAGCATTGTCGACAATATGGCGCATAAAGCGACTGAAGGCGGGAATCACAGCCTCAATACAGGAACCGTAAGAATTGACCACCAGCTGATGGGAGGACTCTGCAGTCAGCTCACCCTCAAACAGAAATTCCCAGAAGCGCGAGATATCACCAATCAAAATTTGATAGTCATCGATAAACTCGGCGCGAACCGCACAGCTCGGTGACTGTTGCTGCTCTTCACTGCGGCGGAAATCATGCACTCTGGTAATACCGATCTGCTCGAGAGTATCTAGATCATTCTCACTCAGTGACGCGAGATGACCGCAGCGCATTATCTTGCGCCACTTAACCGTTCGCCCCTGATTGTTTGTATAGCCACCGACATCGCGAAAGTTAATTCCGCCATCCAGGTCAATCAGTCTGCTTATGCTGTTTTCCATCATTATTTGCTGCTCATTGGAATTGTTTTTCTGTACAAATTTTTACGCGATCAATACTAAAACGGCTCACTGAAAAGCGAGCCGTTTTAGGTATAAACTTCAAAAATACAACTTAGTTTTTATCTTTATCAACCAGTGCATTCTTGGTAATCCACGGCATCATGCCACGCAACTCGGCGCCCACTTTTTCAATTGGGTGTGCCGCGTTGTTACGACGATATGCTGTCATTGAAGGATAGTTCATTGCACCTTCGCTGATAAACATCTTCGCGTACTCGCCGTCCTGAATGCGCTTAAGAGCGTTTTTCATGGCCAGACGTGATTCGTCATTGATCACTTCAGGACCAGTCACGTATTCACCATATTCAGCGTTGTTAGAGATCGAGTAGTTCATGTTGGCGATACCACCCTGATACATCAGGTCAACAATCAGCTTGAGTTCGTGAAGACATTCGAAGTAAGCCATTTCCGGCGCGTAACCAGCTTCGGTCAATGTTTCAAAACCGGCCTTAACCAGCTCAACTGCACCGCCACAAAGAACTGCCTGCTCACCGAACAGATCGGTTTCAGTCTCGTCTTTAAATGTAGTTTCGATAATACCAGTACGACCACCGCCAACACCTGAGGCGTAAGACATAGCGACTTTCTTGGCGTTGCCAGATGCGTCCTGATAGACCGCAACCAGATCCGGAATACCACCGCCGTTAACAAATTCGTTACGCACTGTGTGACCAGGTGCTTTTGGCGCAATCATGATTACGTCGAGATCAGCGCGGGGTACAACCTGGTTGTAGTGGATAGCAAAACCATGGGCAAATGCCAGAGTAGCGCCCTGCTTGATATTTGGCTGAATTTCATCGCGGTAGAGCTGAGATTGAAACTCATCAGGGGTCAGAATCATAACCAGATCAGCACCGGCAACAGCGGCTGGTACGTTATCTACTTTAAGGCCAGCAGATTCAGCTTTGGCTGCAGAAGCAGATCCAGCGCGCAGACCAACAGTTACGTCAACACCGGAATCTTTCAGGTTGTTGGCATGGGCGTGGCCCTGGGATCCATAACCAATAATGGCAACTTTCATGCCTTTGATGATGGAGAGGTCACAGTCTTTATCGTAATAAACTTGCATTGAATTCACCTAATATTTAGTAGAGCTAGTAATTTAATAGAGCTAGTAATTAAAAAAATTTAAACACGTAAAAATTTGTCGCCGCGGGAGATGCCTGAAACACCGCTTCTCACCACTTCCATAATACCCATATCCCGAACTGCCTCTATAAAGGCATCCAGCTTCTCGCTGTCGCCAGCAAGTTGCACGGTATAGGTCTGTGGAGTCACATCAACAATGTGCCCCCGAAAGATTTCCACACAGCTTTTTAACTCTGCGCGAATATCATTTTCTGTGGCTTTGATTTTAACCAGCATCAGCTCGCGTTCAATATACGAACCGACGGTCAAATCAACTACCTTAATCGTATCAATCAGCTTATGCAGCTGTTTGACGATCTGCTCAGCCATATGATCATCGCCCTGCGTTGTCAGTGTTAAACGCGACAGGGTGTCATCATCAGTGGGGGCAACCGTCAAAGTGTCGATATTATACCCGCGCTGGGCAAATAGACCGACAACTCTCGACAGAGCACCTGACTCATTTTCTAAAAGAATAGAGATTATCCGTTTCATTAGGTTCTCTCCGTCTTGTTTAACCACAGATCACGCATGGAACCACCAGGCATTTGCATGGGGTATACATGCTCAGAGCGATCGACATCAATATCCATAAATACCACGCGATCTTTCATCGCAAAGCACTCACGCATCTTCTCTTCGAGTTCATCAATATGGGTAATTTTCATGCCCACATGGCCATAGGCCTCGGCCAGCTTTACAAAGTCCGGCAGTGAATCCTCGTAGACGCTCTCGGAGTAGCGGCTGCTGTAATTCATATCCTGCCACTGACGAACCATGCCCAGAGCAGCATTATTGAGATTGATAATTTTTACCGGCAGATTGTGCTGGCTGCAGGTGGACAGTTCCTGAATATTCATCTGGATACTGCCTTCACCGGTAACACAGGCAACCGCCTTGTCCGGGAACGCCAACTGACAACCCATGGCTGCAGGCAGGCCAAAGCCCATAGTGCCGAGACCACCGGAATTGATCCAGGTGCGCGGCTTATCAAATAGATAGTACTGCGCAGCAAACATCTGGTGCTGACCAACATCGGTGGTAATAATCGCCTCACCGTTGGTGATCTTGTAGAGCATCTTGATCACATCCTGGGGCTTGATACAGTTGCCGGAGCTCTCCTCATAGCGCGACGCGGTATAAATACCTTTGTCAGCACGCCACTGGTCGAGCTGCGTCCACCATTCCTCAATCGCCTCTGCATCTGGCTCAATAGCCATCTGCTCACTGAGACTATTCATCTCATCGAGAACAGCAGTACAGGTTCCAACAATCGGAATATGCGCATCGATATTTTTCGATATCGAGGTGGGGTCAACATCCACGTGAATAATCGTTGCATGGGGGCAGAACTTATCCAGATCGTTAGTTACCCGATCGTCAAAGCGCGCGCCAATAGCAAAAATAACATCCGCATGGTGCATGGCGGTATTGGCTTCAAAAGTACCGTGCATACCGAGCATACCCAAATACTGACGGTCGGTGCCCGGGTAGCCACCCAGACCCATCAGTGTATTAGTCACCGGGAAATTGAGTTTCTGTGCCAGAGCAGTCAGCTGCTCAGAGGCATTATCAAGAACCACGCCACCACCGGCATAGATAACCGGACGTTTTGCTTCAATCAGGGTTTTAACTGCACGCTTAATCTGCCCACGGTGACCTTTGTCAGTCGGCTGATAAGAGCGCATCTTAACCTGCTGTGGATAGCTGTAAGGCACCTTGTGGCTGGGGTCGGTAACATCCTTGGGGATGTCAACAACAACTGGGCCGGGGCGACCAGTAGCGGCTATGTAGTAGGCCTTGGCAATGGTCTCGGCGATATCTTCAGCGCGAGTGACCAGAAAGCTGTGCTTAACAATAGGCCGTGAAACACCGACCATATCAGTTTCCTGGAAGGCATCCTGACCAATCTTGGTCAGTGGAACCTGTCCGGAGATAACTACCATAGGAATCGAATCCATATAGGCAGTGGCAATACCGGTAATCGCGTTGGTTGCACCTGGACCAGAGGTCACCAGGGCAGTACCCACTTCACCGGTAGAACGAGAGTAGCCATCAGCAGCGTGAACCGCAGCCTGCTCATGGCGAACTAGAATATGATGTACGTCTTCCTGTCGATACAGGGCGTCGTAGATATGTAATGCAGCGCCGCCCGGGTAACCCCAGACATTCTTGATACCTGCATCTTTTAGCGCGCGGATTAATATTTCACCGCCGGATAAGAGTTCCACAATAAGTCCTCACAAATAATGATATTTGGGACGTTTCGCAGTGGCAATTGGCTGTTACATCAGAAGTGACGCCGCGATTGCGGCAAGTTCCAGTCACACGGGTAAGTGCTTTTTGACTGTAGCTGGCACATTGGATACTGGTGCCTTCGCTCTTGATGACCAGCGGCATGGGTAAC
>Ga0206125_10002519_pt1 | contig 19210 bp, 20 predicted proteins | sample Helgoland_Spring_4_FD_148598 | JGI IMG/M metagenome (GOLD analysis project Ga0206125, IMG submission 148598) | Pelagic subsurface seawater microbial communities from Kabeltonne, Helgoland, North Sea - Helgoland_Spring_Bloom_20160331_1 | ecosystem: Environmental > Aquatic > Marine > Epipelagic ... | reverse complement strand
CTTGAAGACGCAATGAAAATAACAGATAATTTAATGTGATATTGTTATTAGAATATTGTAATCTATAAAAATACCCGTTATTGATAATATTGTTATTTGCTGGTTCACTAAAATATATGTTATCGCTGTTATATTGTTCTATTTGCATGGCAAGATTTACCTTGTTTATTTGATTCATAATACAATAATATGACATTATCATTTTATATTATTATTAAAAACATTTATTTTGATGTATATCTGTATCTGTATATGGTTTGGGTGATAAATTTATAGTTCTGTTGTTTGGTGTTTTAATACCATTACAACATATTCCATTATTTACCAAACGTATTTGTACTTCGGTTATCATTGTATCCATGATAACATTTGGGTCTGAAAGATCACCAGGTACACACATATAAATAAGTTTATACCGCAAAACTAATTTTGCTAAATTATCATGATCTATACAATTTTGGTTATTCTTAATACCGACTAGCATTATTGGGTGATCATGATAGCATGTATTGAAAAACATTATCATTTTGATCCATTCTTCCGATGTTTCGATGGATAAAGGATCTGATAAATCAAAAAAGAGAAAATATCCACAATTGTTTCGCATATAAGATGTTATAATGTCGCGAAATAATTTTTCACCGGTTGTATCCCATATAATAATTTTTGTATTTGTATCGTATGAATAGGTAAGAACGTCTAGATCGCGCGATCCGGTATACTCCTTTGTACCCGTCGTTGGAATTGGTTCTTTTTTATGCATATTTTGTAATTTATTGAAGAATCTTGTTTTACCTGTATTTGATTCTCCAAGAATAATAAAACGCATTACTGATGACATTGTATATATATATGCTTGAAATTAATATTTAATATACATTTAAGGAGTATGTTATACTATATACAAAGAGATACTACATGTCAGTAACAGAAGAATACCTAGAATACACAAAGAAGCATTTAAACGACTATGGAGAGAAAAGTATTGTTCTCATGAAAGTGGGGGCATTTTACGAAATGTATGGTCTTAAAAATGCGTCAAATATGGTTATAGGAAGTAAAGTTGAAATTATATGTAAAATGTGTGACCTACAACTTTCTGAACGAAGTAATATGTTCCATAATACTATGCCTGTATTGATTGCAGGGTTTCGTGATTATTGTCTAGAGAAATATGTAGAAAAAATCACATCGGAAGATTATACATGTTTTGTATATGATCAATATGAAATCGATAAAAAATTCCACAGAAAACTGGTAAATATTTATTCACGCGGTACTTATTTCAACACGAATGAAACAGAGTTACAAAATGTTACAATGTGTGTTTGGTATGAAAAGGTAAGTAATAATACAATCGTATTTGGAATTAGTCATATAAATATTTTAACAGGTCAGACACATATTTGCGAATACGAAGAACGTCTCCTTTATTCACCCACAACGTTTGATAATCTAGAGAGATATTTATCGATTTATAATCCAAGTGAAATCATCATGATCACTAACCTTTCGCGCGAAGAAAATGAGCGTTTTACACACATGTTACATATTCAAACGCAAAATCAACGAACTATATTTATAGATGACAATAGTTCTAACTTTTCTAGACAAGCGAAAAATTGTTCGAAACAAACCTATATACGAGAAATAGTAACTGATATTTTTCACCCGAATGATTACAATGTTTTTATGATGAAATATTCGCGCTATACGATGGCGTTGCAGTCATTCGCATTTTTATGCAATTGGGTGAAACAACATAATGAGTATTTACTCCATAAAATTGGCGAGCCTATTATTGAGACAGGATTCGATACGCTATATCTAGCAAACCATAGTTTGAAACAACTAAACATCATACATGATACAAAAATGGGAGGTAAGCAATCGTCGTTGTCTACCATGTTAAACAATTGTGTAACACCAATGGGTAAACGCGAGTTTGTTGAACGACTGGTCCACCCAACATATAATGTAGATGTTCTGAATTATGAATATGAAAATATAGACAATGTTTTACAGAATTATACGCTGGTCTACTATTTACGTGGCGAAATGAGAAGCATGTATGATATGGAACGTCTACAACGTCAGCTGTTTCTCGGTAAACTTTTACCAAAAAATGTTGCGTGTATGTACAATGATATTCAATCGACATTGAAAATTCACAAACATGTTAGTGAACAACATTGTTATCTAGACGATTATTTAAGCAAATTTGTCGATGTAAGTGAATATTGCGAATCTATTATTCAATTCATATCGAGTTCGATGGATGTGGAAACATTAAAAACATCAGATGCTATTACGGACACACTTTTCGTAAAAGGCTACGATAGTAAGTTAGATGACATTGTGTGTGAAACAAACATTAATTATGGTTTGTTACTTGAATATCAACGTGTGATACAGAATATTTTTATTAAGATAGAGAAAAAGGACGTGAATTATATAAAGGTTCATTCGACAGACAAGATGCCACCATCGTTGACGTGTACTCAAAAGAGAAGTATAGTATTAAAGAATTACCTAGATACACATCCTGTTGAATTTACATACAATGGTTCAAAAATTTCACTGAACTCGGGGTTTACATTTCCGAAATCTACAGCAGGTAGTGTAATGATTCACCATACTGATATCCAGTCATGTTGTGAAAGATATTATTATAAAAAGCAAGAGATGTTGAAATATATCGAAATTGTATTTAGTCGGTTCTGTGATGAGATTAAGGCATTCCATGAACCATATATGAAAATTACTACATTTGCTGTAACAATGGATGTTCTACAAAACAAGGCATATATGGCACATAAATATAATTATTGTCGTCCTTTAGCGAAATCGGGGTCCCGAAGTTCGGTTGATGCACATGGTGTAAGGCACGCGATTATTGAACATATTAATCAAGATGAAACTTATGTGAAGAATGATATTTCTTTAAACAAACAACGAAATGGGATGTTATTGTTTGGTACAAATGCTGTAGGAAAAACCAGTTTCATGAAGGCATTGGGTATATGTATTATAATGGCACAAAGTGGATTATTTGTTCCGTGTGATAAATTTGATTTTGTGCCTTATACACAAATGTTTACACGTATTTTAAACAACGACAACATGTTCAAAGGTCTATCGACGTTTGCTGTAGAAATGAGTGAGTTGCGTGTAATTTTACAAAGCGCTGATGAACGAAGCATTGTTCTGGGCGACGAACTCTGTTCTGGAACAGAATATGAATCAGCTACAAGTATATTTGTAACAGGAATTCAGTGGTTACACAAACAAGATGTATCTTTTATATTCGCCACACATTTACATAACATTGCTGAATATGAGGAAATAACAAGTATCGAAAGCGTGACATGTAATCATATGAGCGTTATATACGACACTCAAAACGATTGTCTCGTTTACGATCGTCTTTTGAAAGATGGTTCAGGTAGTTCAATGTATGGTCTTGAAGTGTGTAAATCGCTTCATTTACCATTGGAGTTTTTAGAAAATGCTCATATGTTACGCAATAAATACTTGGATATAGTCCCAGACATATTATCGAAAGAAACATCGAGGTATAATAGTAAAAAGATCCGTAATCAATGTGAAATATGTAAAATAAATAAGGCAACAGAAGTGCACCATCTTCTGCCACAACATAGTGCTGATTCGAGAAACTTCATTGGGCATGTACATAAAAACCACATGGCAAATCTAGCATCAATTTGCGAACCATGTCATCAAAAAATACATCATGAGAATTACGAGATGCGACGAACAAAAACGACGAATGGATACATTTTCACTCTAATCAAGTAAATTTTTGTTGCGTATAGTTCATTTGAAGAAAATAATAATAAATTATAAATCGACTACTAATATTAAATGCCAAAATTAGTTGAAATGGTTGCAATAGCGGAACAAATTCCATATATACCACCTACCAATTCGAATGTTGATGAATGGACGAATGATGAAATGTTATATGAGTCAATTCACATAGGTTTAGTGAATAGTATTCAAGTTAGAACCGCATTAAATATGTGTAATACTTATCCTCCCCTAAAATTAATAGGAAAAAGTATCTTAAGAAAATACATCAAACATTTTTTCAATCAATCAAGATAAGGTTTATTGTATTGAGAGGGGGTTTTCCAACCAAAAAAGTTTGGTTATTCTTAATTTACAAAATAATTCATGTTTCTATCAATGCATTGGTATCATCGGTATCCAATTTACTCAATCTTCTCTCTCGTGATAATGTTCTTTTACTGCTACTTACATATGTTTCGCCGTCTTTAATTTTTTGTTTCAGTGTTGCTATTTTGCCTATATCGATCTCTACACGTAATTTGGCGTTTATTTTAGACAGGCAAATTTTACATAGCACATATATGCCTGAATTCTCAAGCGAGTACGTGAAACAACAATCTATGTCATTGCAAACAACATCACCGCATTTGTCGCATTGTTCAGTGAATTCCTTTTCCTCGCATATAGTACAAAATTCCTTATCCTTGAGCGTGAAGTATCCAGTATACATGTTTGTCATTTTAGTGACTCTGTTTTTTATATAAAGTATGTATAGATCGTTCAATTTGTATCAATTTTTATATACAAATCCATCCGAAATCGTACATTTGGACCTTTGTGTATTCATTCTTATGAAATACTCTCTCTTTCTCTTTATCAAACAAATTATTACGTATTATTATATAAATATTTACAACATATCTATATAATGGAAAGACTGGAACTACATCAAACATTTTATGATTATTGTGAAGAAAAGAGAAAACATGATATCCATCCGACTATTACAAAAACAAATAGTTCTGGCGATAAAAGGAAGAGAATAACAAAACACATGTTATATTATGGTGCAAAGGGAATCGGAAAATATTCTCAGGTTTTATTGAATATCCAGGATTTCAGTCAGAGCAATTTAAAATATGAACGCAAATTAATTGTGAATTATGATAAAGCAGATTATCTTGTTATGATGAGTGATATTCATTTTGAAATAGATATGGAATTGTTAGGGTGTAATTCTAAAACGCTATTTCATACAATAATGAAACACATAGAGGATATTGTTGAAACTAGAAGTGGCCGTATTGGAATTGTAGTATGTAAAAATTTTCATTTGGTACATAACGAATTACTTGATGTTTTTTATAGTTATATGTCAAGAATGTCACATATATCCAAAATTGTATTTCATATTATAAGTGAACATGTATCATTTATCCCAGACAATATAATTGATGCTTGTCACATAGTTCAAATGGGTCAGCCTACAAAAATAGCCGTTTCGAAAATTACAACAAATGGTAATGACAATACAAAGAGAAACGTTGGTACAATTCGTAACTTACGGGCATTAAAAGAAGAAACATCAATAATTACTTTGGAATCGAAAATAGAGAACAGCATAATCGAATACATCATCAATATAGACGATTTTAATATGGCTAGGTTTCGTGAATTAATTTATGATATGTTGGTCTACAATATTGATGTTCACGAATGTATAGGAAATATAATTTCCACACTAGTGAAGAGAAAATATATATCACCTACTAAGTACTATGATGTATTTATATATGTATATCAGGCACTGAAACAATATAATAATAATTATCGACCTATATACCATTTAGAGAATATTTACTATTATTTAATTACTACTATACATGAAAAAAAGTTTCACAATACATGATAATATAAAATTGGATCGATATTACCAATTATTTGAAACATCGCAGTGTGAATTAAATGAAGATTCTTTACATAGGAAATACAAACGTCTTGCTTTGAAATTGCATCCTGATAAGGGGGGTATGAAGGGTGAATTTCAAGATCTCCAGGAAGGTTACGAGACATTGTTAATCATGTGTCGAATTGAAAGTGATCATTCAGATGATTCGAATATGCTTGGAAATATAATGCAACATTTGTCAATTTTTCGAAGCAAGTACCGAGAACCAATTGGAAAAATAGTCGATTTGATTAGTAAAAAATTCGGTAACTTCTCTTTACAATACCTAGAAACATTAGACATACAAACTCTTATGCGTGTTTATACATTCGTAGAGCAAATATCGGTATCGAATCATGTACCAGGTGATATTCTTTCAAATATAGAGAAGGTCCTTTCTAAAAAAAGAAATCGTAAATGTATTCTAAAAAAAACCTTATTTTCAGACATGATGGAAAAGAACGTCTATAAATTTGATTATTCCGATGAAACCTTTTTTGCACCAATGTGGCATAGTGAGGTTGAATTCGAAACATCCGATAATACAGAATTTAGTGTACAATTTCTACCAGAATTACCACCTAATGTTTGGCTTGACGAAAATAATAATATTTGTATTTTCCACCAACTATCTTTTGATAATACATTGCTTTATAAAGATACAATTGAACTTGTTGTTGACGCATATACATTTCAAATTCCATGTGAACAAATTGCGTGTAAAAAAAGTCAGACTATTGTATTAGAAGGGAAGGGATTGTGGAAGATAGACGAAAAGGAAATGTTTAATACGCAAGAACGTACTCATATAATTGTATTTCTTGATTTGGAATAATAAAATATAGATATAATATAACCATGCCACAGAGAGAAAGAAGTAAATCGATTCGTGTTGAAGATGCACAAATTATACAATATGAAATTGACAATATGATCAATAAAAATGTCAATGATACACCAAAAAATAAGAAGGTATGTGTAAGGTCATTGTACAAAGATATAATGCTTTTATGTAGTTGTTTTAAGCGCGGATAAAAATTTTATATTTAGGTTGCTTCATAGGTAATAGAATCTGGTGCGTTGTCTGTATTGTGTGAATAGATTGGCATATGGGGATAGGTGATTTCGTCGCTTGTATATATAGCAAATAGGGATTGTAGTAGATGTTGTGTAAGTTCCGAACCACGAATATCGTGTGAGACTACATCATTACTAGGTTCACGTCTAGGGTATATGAATAGTGCATATATTTTATCATTATGTGGCCGACGATACAATGTATGTGCACAGGTTCCCCATGATGTGTTTCCGTAACAAACAAGTCTTCTATCATTCATTGCGAAAAATTGTATGATAGACAATCTCGCCCCAGGAAGGTCGCGGTCAGAAAGTTGTGGTACAAGTTGATTATCGTCTAAATTATTTTCGTCTTGTACAAATGAATCACATCTATCACTATAATATCGCTCATAGTCAGAGTCATCTATCATCTTATTCTTTTTATTTATTTAGTAGCCATTAAATAAAGTCAATTTTCTTTTATTTAGATGCGAATACGTAGTTTTGTAAAAAAATGTATATGTTTGCCATATAATATAGTGGTACTTTATTTTTTCTACCACTTGATGTTTCATAACATAATGCAAATGTATCATGTTATAAAATAAATGTTCAAGTGAGAGTTCCTTGTGTCTCCGCGCGTGCTCGTTTGCGTTTTATCCGCCTCTCTTGTCGTCGTCTGATTCTTTTGTTCTCTATGATCATCTGATTGAATCGTTCACCATCAGTTTGGAGGTTGTGCGTGTCATGTGAACTAGAGTTATTCTCCTGGAAAACATCGGACCTACACATAGGACAGGATGCTTGGAATCCTCGTGTCTGGATGTGTTTGAATATACAATGCGAACAAAAGTTGTGTCCGCATAACAATGTGGTGACCTTGTCCTTGCCGTCCAGTTGGTATGATTCGATACATATAGCACATTCGATACTGGCGCATTGATCTGTGGTCTGTGTCACCTGCTTACATTTCTTGTTGTTTGTCCATTCGTGATGTAACTTGTTGTAAAAGGACGGGTCATGTATCTTGTTATAAGAAACATTGATGGCACTACATAATGCGCGTTTGATTGTCTTGGGAAGACCATTCCAATGAGGTTCGCGCTCTTCCTTCAGTAAGAACTCAGCCATAATGACGTGTTCTTGAGAATCTGTCTTGGTCTTGCACATTGTATTTTTATTTTAATGATGTTTGGTTGATATATTGCTGTAATCTATGAAACATATCAATTTTTTTATACCCAATAAAAAAGGGGCGTCCCCCTTACCTTCTTGTTTACCAACTTCCCCACGAAGTCACTCTGATTAAAGTCGTTTTACCAAACAATACTAAATCATCCATATATTCAAATAGAGGAGAAGACATATCCTCTAAATCATAGCGTTAACATAGACATGGTTTACTGCGGTTTTTTATTATCCGAATGAACGAAACAATTCAAACACATAGCTCATATATCTATATTTTTCTTCAATGTATTAACCGGTTTTACCTTAACCGGAATACGCATCGAAGACCTACATTACATCCAATTTAAAGAGGGGAATTTACCTAGTCAAATTGGTTTGCGCCATGTAGGGAGCGCACATTTCTCTCACCCTGTAATGTTTAGGGACCCAATAAAGGAATTTATTTTTAACCGACGACAATTAGCATCTTGCTGTGCTAAAAGGGAATAGTTCATTTTGTTTCAGCTATCCAGGACACACCACGAGGAGGCGAACTATTTTATGTCCCATACGTGTTCAGATGCGGGTTCGAACCGCAGACCTTCGGCTCATAAGACCGATGCTCTAACCAACTGAGCTATAAGAACAAACCAGTTTTAAAACATGTTAGGTTTATCTTAAGCCCCACGCCTCGCTTAAGATCGTGAAACACCACTTGAATTTCAGGATATGTTCCTCCATTTCCACTTTTTGGGGATCTTTCATGGCGTCCACCAGTCCCCTCACCCGATGTCGGGCTTGAACCGACGACCACACGCTTAAAAGGCGTGCGCTCTACCAACTGAGCTAACCGGGTTTTAAAACTTTTAATGTGGTTTTATCACTAATGCACGAAGTGGGATTCGAACCCACGAAGCTAACGCAACAGATCTTAAGTCTGTCCCCTTTGACCGCTCGGGAATCCGTGCACCTTGTAATGACGTGCCACGTCATGATTGGTTTTATATTTTTATGTGTTTTTGTATGGTTTTATATTTTTATGTGTTTTTGTATGGTTTTATATTTTATGCCTTCTTGCGAACTACCTTCTTCTTCTTCACCTCAGGCTCGGGAACAGGAGGAGGCGCCTCTTCTTCATCCTCCTCTTCCTCCTCGCCATCGGATTCCACCATCGTGGAAGCGCGAACATCTTCCTCGCCGGCATCACTGGTATCTTCGACCTCATTAGACTTTGTCATGACAGCAACATCGTCATCGTCCAAAGCAATTTGGCAACTGCCTGAGATTGTGGCACGAGGGCGAATCTTTGCCTGAAGAAGTCTCCAAGTAACACCAAACTTTCCGTTCGCAAACCAAAGTCCGCCACACTTGATAAGAAGTCCTGCCTGAGTACCCTTCTTGAGATAGTCAAGAGGGGTCATCGAGTTGTCTGGATCAGGGAATAGACGCTCGTTGTTGACATCGTATACTTCGCAGTCCCACTTGTTTGAGTCTGCGTAGAAAGGTGCCTTGACACGAAGAGTTGGAGAACGAGACATATCGTATTCGCCAGTAGCCTTGTCCTTGGGGTACTTCAACATAGGTGTCCATAGGGCATCGACCACATCCTCGGTCATCTTAGGCTTGCCAAACCATTCCTTGGCATTTTTGATCGCATCTGACTTGAGACGTTGCTCAAATTTAGTAAGCACATCAAGGAAAATGTCTGCCTTGCTGTTAGTGCCTCTGTCAGGGAACTGAAGAGTAAGATCATAACGCTGATTGCCCTCATAGTCGCTGAGACCATATGTCAGCATAAGAGGAGTTGAAAGGTTGAGGGCGGTCTTAGCGCTCGTGTTGAACAAGTTCACTGACTTACCACCATTCGCATTGACGCGGGGTTGGTTGTAGTCAAATGACTCGTTGGTGAAGGTATTGTAGGTAAGGATGTCGTTTCTGCTCATCTTATATAGTATACTTATGACTGATGCCTTTAAACCCATTTCAATTTTAATTTATATTAGGTGACGTCACAATCTTTTTCTCTTCATACGTGGTTTGTAAAAAATACCAACTATTTTAATTTAAATACAATATAATATAACCGAAAATAGGTGATTTTAGGTTTAATAGTCTCTTCGTCAAAAATGATTCTATATCAAACCAATTAAACAAAAGAATATATTATTCTAGTATATGAATGAAATAAACAAAAAAAGGGCGCGTTCGTGTTCGCACGGGTTATTAACTTATACAAATGATGTGAATGATGTTATAAAAATAAAGAAACAAAAGGTAAAGTCTTCAGATTTCTCTTTGTTGACGATTGAAAACCATCAAGATCTTAATGTTTATGATTACAATATTGCCCAATTGAAAGCAATGTCAAGACACTATAAAATTCGTGTGTCCGGGAATAAAACGGAACTTAATACACGTCTTTATGAATATATGTCAAAATCGTTCGTTGTTACACGTATTCAGAAAGCATTTAGACGACATATTGTAAAATTATGGCGATATCATAAGGGAAATGGGTTAGTTGATCGACGTTTATGTACAAATGAATGTGATTTTTTTTCATTGGAACCAATCAATGAAGTAAGCGTTGAACAAATGATTAGTATTAACGAAAATGGTTTTATATATGGATTTGATATATGTTCTCTTAGTGAATTATATAATAAGACTAAAAATTGCGAGGCAATGTTAAATCCGTTTACAAGAAATGAATTGCCGACTAATCTAAATTTTCGCATGAAACGTGTTGCACAATTACAAAAGTGTTTGTATATGAATACAATGATGAAAAGTGCGGTTGATCCGATTTTGGATATTTATTGTGACACAAACATACATCATCGTTTGGTAAGTGTATTTGGTGATATAGACCAACTAGGTAATTATTCAGATGTTTCATGGTTTCTATCATTAAATCTGAGACAACATACTCGATATTTGCGTGAACTATACGACATATGGCAATATAGAGCACAATTAAGTAATGAAACAAAAAGGAATATATGTCACCCATCGGGAAGTCCATTCACATCACATATGAATCATATATTGCACTCTACCAATATAAATTATGTAAGATATCATACATTAGAAATTATGAATAATTTAATATCGATGGGCGTAAATAATGACAGCAAATCTTTAGGAGCATTTTATGTACTTGCCGCACTTACATTAGTAAGTCGTAGTGCAGCCTCAGCTATGCCATGGTTGTATGAATCTGTGTGCCATTTGACTGATTTTTAGCAATTGTTCGTTTGAAAAGTATTATTAGCGTGAAATTAGATGTCATTAAAAGGTCAATATATATATATTATAATTTATATAGATAAAACACTTAAAAAGGATACGTAGTTAGTATATATAATGGCTAAGCCTACTAAAGTAACCAAGACTACCACTGCTTCCTCAAAGGCTTCTAGCGAGCCTAAGACTCCTGTAAAGGCTTCCGCCGAACCTAAGACACCCGCTAAGGTTGTCAAGGCTAAGGTCGCTGCTCCTGCTCCTGCTCCTGTTCCTCCTACTCCTGTTGTCGCCACAACAAACGATGTTGTCGAGACTCCTGAGGAACCCCCCATCAGTGAGCAATTCTCCGTTTTCATGTCCAAGCTCCAACTTGTGGCTGGACAATTCTCCGCTCTTCGCAAGGAATTCACCATCCTTGAAAAGAAGTGTGTTCGCGAGCTTCGTGTTGCCAAGAAGCTAAGTGGCAAGCGCAAGAAGGGTGGTAACCGCGCTCCCAGTGGTTTCGTCAAGCCTACTCTCATCACCGACGAGCTTGCCACTTTCCTCGGTAAGCCCTCAGGTGCTGAAATGGCTCGTACTGAAGTGACCAAGGAGATCAACACTTATATCCGCGCAAACAACCTTCAGGATAAGGACAATGGTCGCAAGATCAACCCCGATGCTCCTCTCGCCAAGCTTCTTAAGATTTCTGGTGGAGATGAACTTACCTACTTCAACCTTCAGCGTTATATGTCCCCTCACTTCCCCAAGACTGGTGCCGCTGCTGCCGCCCTCGCCGCCGCTAGTGCCACCGCATAAGTTGTGCTGACATCCATAAAAAAATTTAAACCCTAAAATATTAATATATATTATCAAATATATATATTAATTCAACCTGCTACTACTAACAATGACTACTAATAATGAATCAAAAAATTATCCAAATAATGTCATTCTACCCAATGAATTATTTGACACATTCGTTTCTGGTTTCTTTCTAAGTGACAATACCATATTATGTGCGTCGTTTGTACGTTTGATTGTCTCTTTATTGTTGTATATTTTTTTGAAAAAATCAATCCATAGCGACTCGCATTTAGAATCGAAAATAATATTTAATGGATTATTCATACATTTGTTCGATACTCGTAAAAATGCATTAATATGTAGCAAACAGAGCGACTTCAATATATAATAACAAAACACATTTGTGTTTTCGCGATACTTTGGCTCTTTTTGTTTAAATATGTCTGAATATTTCATGTTGAATATATTTAATATTTTTGTACTTTGAATCAATGAGAATTGTTGTTCATGTGCAATCAATGTTTCTACATAATTAATAAATCTTTTTGGTTCATTCGATTGACAAGTAATATGGTATGCTTGGTATGCTGCTGTCCATAATGTAGCCCATGTTTCACAATATGTTTCGAATAGTTCGTAATCAGATTGTACCCTGAACGTATGTTTCATAAATGTGCGAAATTTGGTAAAATCGTTTGCGTGAAAATCAAAGTTGTAGGTGTGAAAGGTTTCATGTAACAATACCTTTTCCCATTCTTCGTGTCTAAATATCACAATTTTATTGTTTTCCTTGCATCCATATGTAAATGCAGAATTGACATGTTTCGGTTCGACCATTGTATTTTTAGCTTCTGGTAGAAATTTTGCAAAGGGAGACATTAATAGGTATATATTTAGATTACGCGAACATTCGTCGTCTGGTGCAAAACGATTTGCTGTGTAAAACCAACTTATCATGTAATTCAAATTATCTTCGTCAAATGTATACCCTTCATAACAATAGACATGAATGGTGAATGTGCGTTTTCCAATTTTGAAAGAAAAACGCTTATATTCGCCGGTATTTTGTAAAAAAAACGAGTTTATTTGTTGAGGAAAGAAACGAGTTACTTCGACAATTTTTGTAAGTGTTTCTTGTGTAAATGTGTGATTTTTCATGACATTGTGAGTCACTTTGATATGCTGTATATTGTTATAGGCATTTCTGATTATTGAATACATATTTTGTATCATATCTACATTATCATTGTTAATTGTACATGTTTTTAACCATTTTTTATCTATAAATTCATTTATTTTATCATATGGTGTGTTAATAAACATATTGTAGTTATAATAAAAAAAGATTATTTTTTATTATAAAAATATTATTGATATGTCTGTCTCGGTGAGAATACTCTCTCTCTTTCGTATCGGACTGGGATGATGATGTACAGCTCCTAAATCCCGGATGGGTGAGTTATCATTTGTCAGAAGTCCAATCATTATCTGTATATTCATATTTATTTAATGGAGGCATTATATTTTTGGCTCTTCTAGCTTGAACCCAATCATAATCGTTATGAGTATTAACCAATCGGTTTTCCAACGTCTTTATATATTTAATATTACGTATTCCTACACTGACTCTAGAAGCTGTTCCAAGTAAATTAAACAATCCTCCTCCACGTTTTTTTGTTTTATTTTTTTCATTCTATGTCTTTTCGATCTATTTTTTTTGATTTATTTTTTTTTGATTTATTTTTTTTTTGATTTTCTACCTCCTAATAAATCTTTTTCTGTTTTGTATGTTGTAGTTAAATCGGTATCATATTCTAAAATTCCGTTTCGATGTATGTATACGGAAACATCATATTGATTATTACCTTCGAACAATACTAAATCACCTTTTTTCATTGCCGATTCTATATCTTTTAATTCATCCCTATCATATATCGTTTGTTTGAACTTCATATAATATATATTTATATTTTATTTTTATATTTTATTTTTGCAGGTTTAAACCGATTTGTGGCTTGGCTTAATGGTCTCAGTCCTTAGACAATCGAGAAATTTGCTAATGAGAAGATGGATTTCAGAAATGGAACTAATATATGAACGCATTAAAGTTATAAGACTAAAACATATTAGATATTATTGGATATATATAAATAATGAATGTTTTATTATTAAATCGCCTAGCAATTATGGAACTTCATCAATTGAGAAATATAGTCCCTTTTATTTACAAGTGCGAGACGCGTAAAAATGTGGATGTTTCGCTTCCAGAAAATTTTTATATTCATAATGATTATTTATATACACCCGATCAGTATATATTTGGTACAAATAAGCTAGTATGGCAACCATCCTTATATTTTAAAAATGGGTATGGAAAACACATACATTTTAGTGACTTTTTATCTACAAAATATAGAATAAAAAATACATAACATCACACCCTCCTGTCCATTATTTACTTTTCAAGTTTTGCAACATAATCAAACATATCGTAATATCTGAATAGTGATTTACTAGATAGACTTTTTACGTCCTTTACTTTTGTATTCTTAACAATGGTCATCTTACCATTGAGTGACGCATATCTTTCTTCATCCTTGAGACATTTGAACCCTTCTGTCATAATGATGAAAATATTCTCGCAAAGTTCATCACATAATGGTTGTTGCCCGTCGGTCAGAATGTGCATGTCGAAATAGCTTTGTAGTTTCCAACACAGGTCGAATAATGTCGAGTTGTCAACCTGCTTTTTTAAGGTTAAATTAACAATAAATGTTGTAAACGCACGTCTAGAGGCATTTACAGCTGTCTGTTTACAAAATTCATCATAATTATCCGATTCACTAAATGATGTAATATTATCATATAGTTTTAGATAACTATCAAATGATTCGTCGAAAATCGCCTTGAATATTGGGAAACGTTCAATAAGTTCTGTAAACAACTTGGCATACAGCTCAGAATAGAATCTATTATTACTAGCTGTTTCGAAAACAAACTCGGTTACCTTTCGGAGTTCTTCGTTTGTCACCTCATTGTCCATAAGAAGTTGTATGTTTTCACAAATAACAGGCGCAACTTTATCATAGTTATTCGTAGATAGTTTATTTAAATTGCCTCGAATATGCAATACATTACGATCAATACCATCTACCTTAGTAAACGATGACCCAGTGTAAGGAATAGTAGTTGTAGGTTTCTTATTGCGTGAAGATTTAGCAAATGTAGGTGTTCTTACGTAACTAGGTGATCCCACCTGATCTGAAATGTGTTGGATCATGTCGAGTGCCTCTTGAGGGAGCGTTATATCAAACCCATTTTCTTTAATCTTAAGAATATCTGTTTCATTATAGATACACGTCATGTTATAATTGTATAATGAAATGTATTTATATATGTTTAAATTCAATTTTTAATTAATTTATTATTAATTGAAGTTTACTATAGTTAGTTTGATAATAGAACATATTTTCTCTTCGTAAAAGTAATGGAGGTCGATAAGGGAATGAAAAACAAATGCTGGACACAGGAAAGCATAGCCACTGATTTCAAGATGCCAATTTCATTTAATGAAGAGAAAATACGTCTCGAAGAACATATCATAGTAGATCTTGAGTTATCTGGTCCCGATTCGGTATATGAATCTATTCTAACATCAAAAACACGTGCCGGAAAGACAATACAACGCAACTGGGCATCTTATTACACTAAGGATAAGCAATTTCTTAAAGATACACAAAAAATATATACAAACATTGAATATAAACCTGAAGAGAATACCGATGAAATCATGCAATTATTTGAAGATTTACAAGGCGATTGTAATTTTTTGGATAGATATAGTTATATTGACTGGAACCATCTTGATTTCTTAAATAAATCATCTTATTTTCTAGGTTTTATGGGATTATACAATATATTTAGTCCTCTTCTAGCATTATGTCTTCCTATTTTTCTTATGATTCTTCCATTTTTCATATTGAAACTACAAGGAGTTAAATTAACATGGGCACTTTACACTCAAACATTGATGTTTCTCTTTAGGAATAATGTCGTTGGGCAATTATTATTAAACTTCAAAGAAGTGAGTTGGGAAAAACGAGTATATCTAATTATTTCGTGTTGTATGTATCTCTTTCAGATATATAGTAATATTATAAGTTGTATTCGTTATCATAACAATATGAAGCATGTACATCATATTTTCAAATCCCTGAAGTCATATATAAATTCGACATCAAGAGAAATAGAGAAATTCATAACAATAACCAACAATTTAGAAACATATAAACCTTTCATCAGTGTATTGAATGATAAACTGGAAACGTTGAAACATTTTCAAACCAAAATATTATTCATAGAAGCATATAGTTGGAATGTTAAAGAAGCATTGAATATCGGTGTTGTCATGAAAGAATTCCATCAGCTTTATAGCAACCCGGAAATTAAAGATGCTCTCTCCTTCAGCTTTGGATTTCATGGTTATTTAGAGAATATAAATATGATAGCCACATCTATCAGAACAGGAACTATGAACATTACCAAATTTAATACAAAAGGGAAAACGAAGTTTACAAAGGCATATTACCCAAGTATCCCGGGTGCGAAAGCGGTTACAAATGATTATGATATAGACAAAAACATGATTGTTACCGGACCAAACGCATCAGGTAAAACCACGTTATTAAAAACGACCATGATTAACATCATATTAAGTCAACAAATAGGATGTGGGTTTTTCAAAAAAGCAACTTTAGATACATATGATCGAATCCATTGTTACTTAAATATTCCAGATACATCCGGACGTGATAGCTTATTTCAGGCTGAAGCTCGCAGATGTAAGGATATTTTGGAAAGTATAGAAAGGGATCCATTGAAACGCCATTTTTGTGTTTTCGATGAATTATACTCGGGTACAAATCCATATGAAGCGGTTGCAACAGGTGTTTCGTACATAGAACATTTATCCAAATTGCGAAACGTGGATATAATGATAACAACACATTTCATTGATTTGTGTAAACATCTTGATAAAAACAAGAGGATATCCAATTGTAAAATGAGAATCGATATTAAAGATAATCGTGATTTTCATTACTCATACAAACTGGAAAAGGGAATATCGTCAATTAAAGGCGGTGTAAAGGTATTGAAAGATTTATGTTATCCTGAAACAATTATACATCGTAGTGAAAATATTCTTGGTATATCCTAGTGTTTTACGTTTAATCGCGTAACATATATTATCATAGTCTAGTAAATGGATATATTTGCAATCGCTGGATTTGGTACAAACTTCATGTTTTCTTTAGGGATAATATTTGTAGTAATTTTCATTGTTTTTTATATTCGTCAACGTTTAACCAATTTCGATCATAAAATAAACTCGATGTTTCAATTGATTAATGCAATGGCGGATGAAATGAATACAATAAAATCAAAATCGATTTCGGATGAGGACCAGATTAAACATGTGAATGGTGTATGTCTCAACGACCCTATGAATATGATGTCAATGTTAGATCCTAAGAATAGTCAGTTGATTGAGGTTTCTGATGATGACTCATGTAGTGACGATAGCGATGACGAAAGCGACGACGATAGCGACGACGAAAGTGATTGTGGTCGCCCTGTCGAAATCATGATAGATAATGTAGAAAATAGCCTAGTGTTTGATGAAATCACAAAGGTTTCAGATGTTATAGAGGTTTGTGAAGTTATGAGACCTATTGTTGTTAAAGAAGTCGAAGAAGTCGAAGAAGTCGAAGAAGTCGAAGAAGTTGAAGATGTTGTAGAAGTTGAAGATTCTAAAACAATTGTAAATCTACAACTATTGAACTTTAAAAAGATGACAATAAAAGATTTACGCGAACACATCATTAATAATCAGTTAACAGATATTGATATCAGCAAACTCAAAAAAAATGAATTATTGAAATTATGTGAGTAAATCTTTTCTTATTTGATATATATGAGCTGGAAAAAATGTTATTCTGGATCAAATAATCTTTATTTAGATCACCCTCCAATTATGAATGATGGACGTAATTTCGCAACATTAAGACCAGATGAGCAAATAAACCAGGATGTGTTGGATGAAAACAAAATTATGTCAAGTAGCGCATATCGTTCCTTCTTAATGAGAAATGCTGATCATATGATCACTAACAACCAGATCGAAGCATGTAGCACCGCTAATTGTTTTCGTGGTTTCAAAAAGCCTGAAGGTGGACAACCAAATCAACCCTATTTTTATGTATCCGCATTCGATAATACAAAACCATTTGGATATTCCGACAGCGATATGAAGAATGTATACCTTACACGCGAGCAACTTCAATCACGTATGGTTGCACCTACGCTTAAAATTGAAAAGTAAATTAGTTAAATATATAATATGTAATTATACATTTAATATGCCGAAGTTTGCGATTTACGAGAATCAAATCATGCTACCGGAAGAAATATACCAAAGGGGGATCTCACCAACATCGCATTTTACATGCTTTAATTGCGATGAACCGGTTTTATTACGTCAATCTCGTGGCAAAAGCGAAAATTACGTTGAACATTTTTATCATCCAAACCCATGCCGAAATGGAACACATATCGAATGTGAAAATGTTCATATAGAGAAACTTCGTAAAATGAGTGACTGGCACACAATGTTTTCAAAAAGCATCAATACAAAAAATGGAGAAATATTTCGTTTTGGTAAAAACACGAAACATTTTGTAGACGGATACGATTTTGAAAATGAATTAGGGATTGAATTTCAAAACTCACCTATCTCTCCATCTGATGTGAAAGATCGCGAGAATACGAGTCAAATCGATTGGATTTTCAATGTGGAGAAACAATACATGAAACGTGTAACCATTGGAAAATATGCAATTATTGAGATTCCACACAAATCATGGCAAGAATCAGTGAAAGAATGTAACAATAACGTATTTTTATACACTGGTAAAAAGGAGTGGTTATGGTTAACTGATCGTAAGGCATATTCGATGGAAATCGAAGGCGTCAGACGTCATGTATGGATAATTTTTCATGATGATATTTGTAATTACAAGGATGTGTTTGACAACACATGTTTAGCATATATAATGACAACCGAAGGAAAGCAAATGTTTGCCGATTTAGAAACAACTCAAGAAACTCTTGAAACCACACATATCGCAT
>Ga0206125_10002512_pt1 | contig 19238 bp, 16 predicted proteins | sample Helgoland_Spring_4_FD_148598 | JGI IMG/M metagenome (GOLD analysis project Ga0206125, IMG submission 148598) | Pelagic subsurface seawater microbial communities from Kabeltonne, Helgoland, North Sea - Helgoland_Spring_Bloom_20160331_1 | ecosystem: Environmental > Aquatic > Marine > Epipelagic ... | reverse complement strand
TGAAATCGAGCAACTTCAGCCCGACATCTACACCAAAGCCGGCGACTACACCATCGATACACTGTATCAACCGGAGCGTCAGGCCTTCGACAACGCCGGCACGCAAATTCAATTCCTGCCGTACCTCGAAGGCTTCAGCACCACGAAAATGATCGCCAAAATCATCAAAGCTGGCGGTATATAAATACTAGCGACGCCCAACCAACAACCAGTAACTCTACACCACATGTCCCTCGTTCAAACAGACTACGACGCGCTCAAAGCGTGCCTCGACAAGTTCGCCGCGCAACTCGCCACGGTCGAAGCGACCGGCAACATGATCGTCGAGCGCCTACGTGCCGGTAAAACCGTGTTCGCCTGTGGTAATGGTGGCAGCGCAACCGACTCGATGCACCTCTGTGAAGAGCTGGTCGGTCGCTACCGGGGCAATCGCCGCCCACTGCCCGCCGTCTCGCTCAACACCGACAGCTCGGTACTCACCTGTATCGGCAACGACTACGGCTTCGACGAAATTTTCTCTCGGCAAATCGAAGCCCTCGGCAAAGCGGACGACATTCTGGTCGGCTTCTCCACCAGCGGAAATTCTGAAAATGTCGCCCGCGCCTTCGGAGCTGCGAAACTGAACGGCGTGACCACCATTTTACTCGCCGGCAAAGACGGCGGAAAGATCAAAGCCATCGCCGACCACAACATCGTCGTTGAAAGCGACAACACCGCCCGCATTCAAGAGCTGCACACTTTCATCCTGCACGCTTGGCTCGAACTGGTTGAAGTCGAAGACTGGGGGTAAAGAGAGCTGAGGGCTGAGACTTGAAATGGGAAGAAGGCCGAAACTTGAAAAAAGAGAGCTGAGACTTGAGATGGGAAACCTGAAGAGCTGAAGCTAGAGACAACTAAAAAGAGAAATGGATCATGCAGAAAGAACTCAGGCGCTCAGGCGGCGAACCAAAGAATTCGCGGGAGCAGTGGTGCGATTTTACGTAGGATTAGACCGACGACGCGAAGAAATCTCTGTATTAGGCAAACAACTGTTACGCTCAGGAACATCTGTTGGTGCCAATTACCGAGAAGCGAGTCGCTCACGTAGCGATGCCGAATTTATAGCGAAAATCGAATTGTGCGCACAAGAGGCCGATGAAACACAGTATTGGCTCGAACTATTACACGAAGACTGTGGAATCTCAAAAATACACACTCAACCAGTCTGGGACGAAGCCGACGAACTCATCCGAATCTTTGTAACAATGTCCCAAAACACGAAAAAACGCAAAGGCTCCCAGTAACTCAAGTCTCAGCTCTCAGGTCTCAGCTCTCAAGTCTCCCTCCTCAGGTCTCAGCTCTCAAGTCTCCCTCCTCAGGTCTCCAAAAATGGATATTCAAGCTACTTTAAACAAATTCGCCAAACTGCGCATCGTCGTCATCGGCGACATCATGCTCGACCATTACATCATGGGCGACGCTACGCGGATCTCGCCTGAAGCGCCAGTGCCTGTGGTCTCTGTCGCACGCGACACCTACGTACCTGGCGGCGCGGCCAATGTGGCCAACAACTTCGCTGGACTCGGCGTGCCAACCACCCTGATTGGCTCCTATACCAACGACCCCGAAAGCGTGCTGCTCAACAATGTGCTCACCCAACGCGGCATTCAACTTTCACCCATTGGGCAAAAAGACGGTGCCACCACTATTCTGAAAACCCGCGTCGTCGTGCAACGCCAGCAACTGTGCCGCATTGATCGCGAGGCCAAGCCAGCCGCTTACGGGCTCGACCATATTCTGCAAGACCCGCAGTTCTTGGAACTGATCGCCAACGCAGATGCCATTCTCTTGTCCGATTACGCCAAAGGCGTGGTCAACAACGCACTGCTCAACGCAGTGCGCACGCACATCGCCACACTGCCCCAGCCGCCGCTGCTAATTGTCGACCCCAAGCCGAAGCGCCACCTCGAGCTACACGGCATGACGCTGATGACGCCCAACCGCGCCGAAGCCCTGCAAATGGCAGGCTTCGACAGTAGCTCGGATGCGGACTTCGACGACGACGCGGTGTGCGCTGCGATCTTCAAAAAATATAATCCACAGAAACTGGTCATTACGCTCGGCGCCGAAGGTATGCTCCTCGGTGAGCACGGTAAAATCATCGGCCGCATCGCCACCGACGCCCGCGAAGTGTTCGACGTCTCTGGCGCAGGCGATACCGTAATCGCGGTGCTCACTGCAGCCCTCGCCGCAGGTGAATCGCTTAAAGACGCCGCCACCTTCGCCAACCGCGCCGCCGGCGTCGTGGTCAGCCATTTGGGCACCGCACCAATCACAGCCGAAGAATTGCTCAACGCCTAATCATCCATTAGCCATCACTCATTCGCTATTAGTCATTTCAATTTCATGTTAGATCCCATCGCAGTCCCACTTCTCGACCTAAAACCGCAATACCAAGCCCTCAAGCCCGAGCTCGATGCGGCGGTGGCCGACGTCATTGCGTCCCAATATTTCATCCTTGGGCCGACGGTTGAAAAGTTCGAAACCGCCTGTGCTGAGTACTGTAATACCGCGCACGCGATTGGCGTCTCCTCTGGGACCGACGCACTGATCGTCGCCATGATGGCGATGGGCATTGGTGAAGGCGATGAAGTCATCACCTCCCCGTATACCTTCTTCGGCACTGTCGGCTCGATCGTGCGCCTCGGCGCAACCCCAGTGTTTGTCGATATCGAGCCCGGCACCTTCAACATTGACGTCGCCAAGATCGCAGCCGTGATCACCGACAAAACTCGCGCGATTGCACCGGTGCATTTGTTTGGGCAAATGGCCGATATGCGCGCCATCAATCGACTCGCGCGCGAGCACGACCTGCTGGTGATCGAAGACGCCGCGCAAGCGATCGGCGCCAAGCAACACGGTCACCCCGCCTGCTCCTTCGGGCACATGGGCTGCCTGTCGTTTTTCCCCACGAAAAATCTCGGTGGATTCGGCGACGGTGGGATGGTGGTCTGTGACGACGCTGAGTACGCAGATATTATTCGCCAATTGCGCAACCACGGCATGGAGCCGAAATACTTCCATTCCCGCATCGGCGGCAACTTCCGCCTCGATGCTCTGCAAGCCGCCGTGCTCGACGTCAAACTCAAGCACCTCGATAGCTGGCACGAGCAACGCCGCGAAAATGCCGCGCTCTATCACCAACTCAGCGAGAAAGCTGGCATCAGCCGCAGTGTCGACCTACTCGACAGTGGCGACCTACAAAACGGCATTATCCTGCCGACTGAGAAAGACGGCAACTATCACATTTACAATCAGTTCGTCATCTACTCGGATCAGCGCGATGCATTGATCGACCATCTGCGCGCCAACCACGTCGGCTGTGAGATTTACTACCCACTGGCCCTGCACGAGCAAGAATGCTTCCGCCTACTCGGCTACAAACAAGGCGACTTCCCGAACTCCGAGCGCGCTGCAGCGATGAGTCTGGCCTTGCCAATCTTCCCCGATCTGGCACCCGAGCAAATTGCCCGCGTGGTCGAAGTCATCACCGATTTCTTCGCGTAACCAACCGCAAGAGCGTATTTGACAACCCTTAGTCTACTACTAGTCTAATTACATGACTATTATCAAACTCAGCGAAGCCAAAGCACATCTGGGGCGCTATGCTCACAAAGCAGCTCAAGGGCAGAAATTCATTATCGCGGATCGAAATAAGCCCGTCGCAGTAATCGGTCCAGCACCGCAACCTGATAGCGGTATTCGCCCGAAAATCGGCCTAATGGCCGGGCAAGCCACGATCCCGGACGATTTTGATGCGCCGCTCAAAAGTTTCGAAGGCGACTTCTACGGCGAATGAGACATCTGTTACTCGACACCCATGTGTTCCTCTGGAGCCAGTTCGCGCCGAGTAAACTCACGCCCAAACTGGCTGCTCTGTTCGCTGCGGAAGAGGTGTGCTGGCATCTCAGCCAGATCTCCGTGCTTGAAATTCAAATCAAATATGACCTCGGCAAATTGGAGCTACCCGATACACCTCAAAAGTTTCTACCCAATCTGATTCGAGACTCAGGCTTGAACTTTCACACTCTCGAAAACAAAGCGATTTTCATGCTGGGTAAATTACCTCAGTTACACCGAGACCCCTTTGACCGCCTGCTCATTGCTTCCGCGCTGGTCAAAGGCTGGGAAATCGCCACAGTGGACACGATCTTCGATCAATATCCGGTGCAAATCGTGAACTAGCTTCAGACAAATCACTTTAAACTCAGCACACTCCAATTCATGTTTTTAAAACGCTTCGGCCCTTATTTCAGCTATCTAAAGCCTGTGCGCAAACAGTTTGCACTGGGCCTCGGCTTCGGGCTCATTTCAGCCGCGGCGTCCGGAGCCGGGCTGCCGTTTATCATTAAATATTTAGTACCGCTGGTCACCAGCGACGATAAACCGGAAGGAATGGCACTGATCCTCGTGCTCTTATCGATTCCGCTTGTCTTTACACTACGCGCACTCGGCGGATTCCTCAACGCCTACTACATGGCGTATGCCGGCATGCACGTGCTGGAGCGCCTGCGCATCATGGTGTTTGAAAAGATCCAACACCTGCCGCTGGCCTTCTTCCACAAAAACAATGTCGGGGATTTGATGAGTCGCGTGATGGGTGACACTGGACAACTGCAAACTGCATTGGTTAAAGTCGTCAACAGCTTAGTCAAAGAGCCCGCCACTCTAGTGAGCGCACTCGGTTACCTGATCTACCTTACAATCAGCGAATCCGAGGTCGCGTTCATGTTGATCGCACTCGCCACGGTGCCAGCCTGTGTTTTGCCCATTCGAGCGATTGGCACACGTATTCTCAAAAAATCCAGACAAGCTCAACAACAAGCGGGTGAGCTCAACAATGTGCTCAACGAAAATCTATCGGCAGTGCGTGAAGTGCGCGCCTATAATCTCGAAACACGGGAGATCGATCGTTTCACCGCTGCGGTTCGCAAACTATTTAAGCTGGCCCTCAAAACAGTCAAATACGACAAGATGCTCTCACCTTTAATTGAGCTGACTACTGCATTTGCACTCTCCTTCTCTATTTACGTCGCGGTCCAAAGAAACATTCAACCCGAAGTGATCGCATCCATTCTCACCGCGCTCTACATGTGCTACGAGCCGATCAAGAAACTCGGCGGTGTTTCCAACACCATCCGCAAAGCACAAGCCTCACTCGATCGCCTCGAATACGTATTGCATACCGACGATACTGTCCCGGAAGCAGACAATCCAAAGCCGCTCAGCGCTGTCACTGGAGAGATCTGCTTTAACAACGTAACGTTCGCTTACGATAACGAAGTCGCCCTCAACAAGGTCAACGTCAAGATCGAGCCCAATCAAGCCATCGCCTTGGTCGGACCAAGCGGTGCTGGCAAAACCACTTTCGCCAATCTGGTGCCGCGTTTTTACGACGTGATCGAAGGCTCGGTTTCACTGGATGGCATCGATGTACGCGAACTCAGCAAGGCGGACCTACGCTCACAAATCGCCCTCGTCTCACAAGAGTCGCTGCTGTTTAGCGAGACCATCGCCAACAATATCCGTCTCAGTAAGCCGGACGCCACACTTGACGAAGTCAAACAAGCCGCCCGCATGGCACATGCCCACGACTTTATCGAAGCCTTCGAAGACGGCTACGAAACCCTGGTCGGCGAACGCGGCTCACGCCTCTCTGGCGGACAGCGCCAACGCATCGCCATCGCCCGCGCCTTTCTCAAAGATGCACCGATCATCGTGCTCGATGAACCGACCTCGGCACTCGACGCCGAGAGCGAGCACCAGATCCAAGCCGCCCTTGAAGGCCTCTCCAAAGGCCGCACTGTGCTGATTATCGCGCACCGCTTCAGCACCATCCAGCACGCGGATCGCATCTTCGTATTCGACGACGGCGCGATCATTGCTAACGGTACTCATGCCGAACTCTACCAAAGCAACCCGCTCTACACCAGCCTCTACGATAAGCAGGCGAAAACGGCCTTAAGCGGTAACAGCGAACCAACCGAATCTTAGCAAAAACTCAGCATTGATGAAACCACTACGCAGCATACTCCTACGTCTCCTGATGGCCACCCTACTCGCTACCGCTCTCACGAGCTGCGGCAGCACCCGCAGCGAAAACGGCGTGACCATCGAACAAGGCGGCAACCCGCTGAAGTTCTGGTAGGCGCAGCTAATTTTCTAATCAGAGGTTTCCAGTACTCGATAGAACTTTTGAACTTCTCGCTCAACGACAGTTTCAAGTGCGACTCGATCATCCCATTGATTCCAGTCCTTTTGCTCTAAATCTTCCCAGCTATTCGGATCCGACAAATCGCCAGTGGATTGCAATATCTGCTGCGTCACATCTTCGCTGGGCGTCGGCCACGTCACAATGAACGCCCCACGGATCGAAACCGGCTGAACTTGCGTCACCAAAAAGGAAGGCAATACGCTGGTAGTATAAGCTGCCAAAAATGAACCAGCGTCGTTCCTCTGCGACGTAAGCACTACGACATCACCATTCGCACCGACGACTACATCGGTGCCCGTAAAATAAGCACTGACAGACGTCTCTCGAATCAACGTCTCTGTCCAAATACCAGAGTGCTCCTCAGTGACACTTAATTTGAGCCCATTTTGAGTCACAAACGAGACTACAGCATCACCATCTGCTTGTATATCCAACGCAACCGGGCCATAAGAGCCAACGCTCGACGAAATTTGCCCTGCTGACCAAGTTGAAAGACCGCGCTCAAACAAGCGTATGGAATTTGTAACTGGGTCCGCATACGCGAGCTTCAGACCATACGTCGTCGAAAACAATAGATCTAAATAACAAACCCGAATTAGAGTATCTACCACCAGTATTTCTACGGGATCAGGCACATTTACATCTATCAATTGATAGGCTAACCCATGTGGTACTACGTCGAGCTGACCGTTCTCATTCACATCTTCCCCATCATCAAAAATCTCATTCGAGTTCAAGTCTTCGGAGAACGTCGTATAGACCACGTGACATGTATCTCCTTCGCCTGCAACAGCCACCACATCGCACACTGGCCCATCAGACAGCTTCACTGAGCTCAAGGCTCCGTCCGAGTAGTAGCGATGCCATAACTCGTAATCGGCATCAATCGATAAGACGTGAACACCTCCATTTCCATCGACTGCAACCGTCCCCTTCATCGCAGGTATTGGTAAAGTTAGTCGCGTCGAACTCGAACCCTCCAAGGTATCGATACAGAGCAAGTGCTCTTTCCAATAAGAAACTTTTAGAGCACCATCCATACAACTGACGTAACTAGGACTAAAGACACCTTCCATCCAATCAGTGAACGGCTGACCCCCAACCCACGTATTTCCGTTAAACAGAAGGGAATCAAAACGAAAATAATCACCCGAAATCTGAAATCCATTTGGATTGTACTGAAGCGGGATTGGAGTGTATGAATCAGAAAAACGTAACACATTTATCCCAGAAGCGGTCTCGATGGCACTGGGTTGATAGTGCTTCGGAAATCGTGGCGCTTGCATGCCATAAATATTTAAAACAGGAAATCCTGAATCCTCGTCGAATTGAAGACCCGACTGTCCAAGAACTGTACGTGACCACGTATCACCCCAAACAGACGCAGCACTCCAAAGAAATACTGCACCAATAAGCGTGCTCACCGATGCCAAGCGATAAAGGGAGAAGTGTGCGAATAATTTCATAATTCTATGTGACGAAGCGTTTAACGCCCGATCTCCTCAAATTAGCAAGCTAACGATCCACAATCAAATAAAATACGAAAACACTTTAGATCGACGACTTACGGAATGAGCCTCAATCTCTTTAGACTAAACCGCCCACTCCAATCCATCCACCTGTCTTCCGTCGTCACGCCTGATCGGACCCAAACGAAGCCGTTGCAGCCAAGGACATAATAGCCACAGTTGATAAAATATCGACGCTGAGAGCCAGTACCGGCTATTTTACCAGCAAGCCCGAGCAATTCGCGAATTTACACTATGTATTTACCGGCACCGAAAAGCTACAGCCACGTATCGCAGCCATGTTTGAGAAACGCTTTGGGGTGCAACCGCTCGAAAGCTACGGCGCGACGGAGCTCTCGCCCGTGTGCGCACTGAGCTTACCAAATGTCGAAATCGATAATCTCGAAGAGACCGGTAACCGCGAAGACCGCCTCGAACGTGCCCTACAGGGTATGGCGATGAAGATCGTGCATCTGGAAACCGGCGATACCCTTGCTCCTGGCGAAGCTGGCCTGATTTATACCAAAGGCCCAAACGTCATGGTCGGCTACTTGAAGAAACCAGAACTGACCGAATCCGTATTGCACGATGGCTGGTATGATACCGGCGATATTGGACTGATGGATACCGACGGCTTCTTTGCGATTACCGGACGCCTCTCCCGTTTTAGTAAACTCGGCGGTGAAATGATCTCGCACGGTGCAGTCGACAAAGTCCTGCAAGAAGCACTCGAGCTCGGCCTGGATGCGCTCGCAGTCGTCGCGATCGCCGATCAGCGCAAAGGCGAGAAACTCTGCGCGCTGCACACTTCAACGGATCTAACTGAAGACAGTATCCGCGAACTGCCCAAAGCCCTCGAGATCCCGAACCTCTGGAAACCAAATTCCAAGGATTAGCAACGGGTCGATGCACTGCCTCTACTCGGCACCGGCAAGCTCGACTATCGAACGATGAAAGAGCATGCGGCAGCGTAATTAGCAGATCCTCACCACTCATGCTGCTGAGGTGGCAGGATGGCTGCGCCTAGTCCAGCTTACTGCGAGAATTCTTAAACTCGCCATGAATTGCAGCCCAACGGTGGATTCGTCAGCACCGCATTAAAGATCGTCGCTAAACCGCCGCGCAAACAATCCGCTTCGCCATCATTGATCTGCAGCTCCAATTCCTCCGCCATGCTAGGCAGCACTGCAGATTTTAGCGACGTCTCGATCACCACCTCGACCGGCTGCATCAAACCACCCAGGCGACCACCAAGCACAACCAAAGAGGGATTAAAAGTCTGCACCAACTGGGCCAAACCCGCTCCCAACTGCGCGCCAACCTCCTCCAAAACTTGCAACACCCGAGGATCTTGCGCCGCAGCCAACGCTTGAACCGAATCTAGCCAATCCACTGCACTTTCGCCCGACTCCGACAAGGCAATACCAGCCGCCGCTAACTTCCGACGCACGGCGGCGCCTCCCACTTCAGACACCCAGCAACCACGCTTTCCGCAACTGCAAAGGGCGCCGCCCTCAATAAAAGCGGTATGCCCGACTTGCCCAGCAAAGCCCTGCTTGCCGCGCAACAACACACCATCCACAAATACGCCCGCAGCAAGCCCCTCTCCCAAGCTCAAATAGATCAAATTGCGCCGCCCGGCCAGCGCACCGAAATGATGCACGCCCAACGCACCTGCATGTGCTTCATTTTCAACAAATACCGGCACCTTAAACCGAACCTCCCACTCCGCCTTCAGCGCGACCTCACGCCAACCCGAAGTGGGCCCATAAGCCAATTCGCCGGCATCTCGCCGCACTAGGCCAGCCCACGCCACACAAACACCGAAACACTTCAAGCCCACGCGAGACGCTTGCTCCATAGCAGACTCAACCAAGCTTGCAGCTGATGCCAACACTTTCTCAGGCGCGGAATCAGGCTCAACGGAAACACCCTGGCTCCACAATTCCTGCAGCCCAAAATTCGCCAGCACAATCGAGATCCGATCCAAATCGATTTCAACCGCGATCATACAGCCCGCCTTTGGATTCAGGTTCAGCAACAAACCCGGACGCCCCGCGCCACCCACCGTAAACTCAGTCTCCGAAACCAAGCCCGGCTCAATCAATGCTGCGACAATATTAGAGACCGTCGCGCGGGTCAGCCCCAGCGCAGACGCAATATTCGCACGCGACAGCGCTCCATTGACTCTCAACTGATTCAACACACTGACCGCATTTAAACGACGAATATCACCCCGGTCATATTTTTGCTGATTGGACATATTTCTAAACAAGACAGCTTTTTTAGATTGCTAAAGCATCAAATGGTATCTTGTTTGTTTATTAATTAAACATACCAGCCAGACTTCAGCGCGAACGGAACACAGTCAACAATTAGCACACAAAGAACCATGCCTCACAGAAAACCTCATACCTCTCGCCGCAACTTCCTCAAATCCTCCGCTGCTTTTGGCGCGTTAACCATCCTGCCAGCCTACATTGCCCTAGGCAACAAGTCAGCAAGTGGACTCGGCCCCAACGACAAGATCAATCTCGCGGTCATCGGCATCGGCAATCAGGGCAATCGCGACCGTCTCGCCTTACTCAACTCAGGTCTTTGCAACGTCGTGGCCTTGTGCGACATCGACCTCGAAGGGCGCCACACACTCGCTGCCCGTTACGCGCACCAAATCACACCCCTGCCACCACTTGAGCCCAGCGCCGAGGGCGAGACACCCAAACCACAGCCCAAAACGTACCCACAGGCACGGGCGTTTAGCGACTTCCGCGTCATGTTCGATCAAATGGCCGACGAGATCGACGCCGTGCTGATTGCAACACCCGACCACTCACACTTTGCTGCCACCATGCTGGCACTGTCACTCGGCAAACACGTCTATGTCGAGAAGCCACTCGCCCACACTTTCGGCCAAACTGAGCGACTGATGCGCATGGCAGCCAAGAATCCAAACCTCGTCACCCAAATGGGCAACCAAGGCCACTCCGGCGCCAACTATTTTCAGTTCAAAGCATGGCGCGAAGCCGGTATCATCAAAGACATCACTCGCATCACCGCCCACATGAACAGCCCGCGCCGCTGGCATGGCTGGGGCAACAGCACCACCGCCTACCCGAGCGAACCACTCCCCGCTGGCGTCAATTGGGAGCAATGGATGGATACGGTGGCACAACCACACCCTTACAGCAAAAAACTTCACCCACAGGAATGGCGCAGTTGGTATGACTACGGCAGCGGCTGCTTCGGCGACTGGGGGCCACACATTTTGGATACCGCCCATCGGTTCTTAGAACTCGGACTGCCCACAACAGTTACCGCCGTTCATCGAGACGGAGTCAACCACAGCGACTTGATCTATCCCGACGCCTCGACAATCCGCTTCAATTTCCCTGAGCGCGGTCCGGACCTGCCAGCCTGCGAAGTCACTTGGTATGATGGCGTCCACAACAAGCCACAACTTGAAACCGAATTCAGCGAAGCAGTGACGAATAAAGAAACCGGCGAAGTCACACGCGGCCCCACCACACTCAATCGACCTGGCAAAGTGCTCTACGGCAAGGAACTCACCTTTCAAGGCGGCCACCACGGGGAGCCGCTTAAAATCGTGCCGCGTGATAAATACAAGGCGATGCGCGACGAATTGCCAAAGTTCTCGCAAAAGAATTCCAATCACTACGCCAACTTTTTACTCGCCTGTAAGGGCGAAGAAACAGCGCGCTCGCCCTTTAGCGTTAGCGGTCCACTCACACAGGTGTTCAACCTCGGCGTGCTATCGCAACGCTTCGGCGGCGAACTAGAGTTCGACAGCAACAGCAAGCAGATCACCAATAATAAAGCCGCTAATACACTGCTCGATCCCGTACCACGCAAGGGCTGGGAAGAGTTCTATCGCCTGTAGATTATATAACAGGCAACACAACATATAATATGAAAGACGCCAAATCCTGGATTAGTATACTGACGGTATGCTTGCTTGTTGGCAGCACATCATTCGCGGGCGAATGGATTGACCTCTTCAATGGTAAAGACCTCGCACATTGGCAGAATCCTTACGACTGGGGTAAGGCTGAAGTCGTGGATGGCGAAATCCACCTCACCACGGAAAAATCAAAGTGGTTTTTATCAACCGTACAGGAATATTCTGATTTCATCTTCGAAGTGGAAGTGAAAATGCCTGAGGGCAAATCTAATTCAGGCTTTCTATTTCGCAGCCACAAATCAAAAAACAAGATGTTCGGCTATCAGGCGGAAGTTGACCCATCCGACAGAAACTGGTCTGGCGGCCTCTACGATGAGGGACGCCGCAAATGGTTCATCTCACCGAACCGCGATCATGCAGCATCCACAGAGGCAAAGGAACAGTCCATCGCTGCATTTGTCGAACGCGCCGGCGACTGCTTCAAGCGTCATGACTGGAACAAATACCGCATCGAATGCCGCGGTGATCATATTAAGATCTCGGTCAATGGCGTCACCACCACAGACATCCATGACCAGAAAGACGCCATGGGATACATCGCACTTCAGCACCATGGCGAAAAAGGCCAGATTTACCGCTTTCGTAATATAAGAATCATGGAGCTCACCGCCGATGACGCCGCCGTCCGCTCCAGCTCAACCGAATGGACATCGCTGTTTGCCTTCGGCGACTTCTCGAATTGGACGAACTTGAACGGCGATGCCGTCACCAAAGGATGGAGCATTGAAGATGCGGTCGTCCACCGCCCCAGTAGAGGCGGCGACATCATCACCAAACAGCATTATGAAAACTTTGAACTCCATTTCGATTGGAAGATTTCCGAAGCAGGCAACAGTGGCGTAAAGTATCGGACCAAAGGCGCGCTTGGACTCGAATACCAAATCTTGGACGACGCAAAGCACCAGGACGGTAAGAATCCAACACACCGCGTAGGTTCTCTTTACGAACTCGTAGCTGCTCCCGACAGCAAACCAATCCACCCCGTCGGCGAGTGGAACCAATCGCGTATCCTCGCCAACGGCAACACCATCCAGCATTGGCTCAATGGTGAAAAGATCGTCGACATCGAAGTCGGCAGCGACGACTGGAACCAACGCTTCCAAAAGAGCAAATATTCCAAACATAAAGACTTCGCCAACTCTGCAGGCCCCATCTTGTTACAAGATCACAACGACGAGGTCTGGTTTAAGAACGTCCGAATGCGCGAACTGTAATTGCTCAATGAGAATAAAAAACTCAGGCTCGCTCATTGCAATTTATTGCCTACTCACTGGCGCCTGCGAATTGCATGCCGAAGTCCACATGGGCAATGGCATAAAAATAGGTGAAGTCGACTCCGACTCGGCAATCATCTGGACCCGCCTGACCGCACACCCTGAACGCACCACCGACGGCCACTCCTTCGACCTCGTCACAAGAGACGCAAAAAAACAGCCCAGCTACCAAGACCTCAGCGTCATGAACGGCAGTGTCGTCGGTCAATCAGGAAGCGTAAAAGTTACCTACTGGCCAAAAAATAAAAAGAGTTTAAGGCGTTCAACCAAGTGGCAACCAGTGCATCAAATAAACTCCAGACGCTCCACTACTTGGCAACCCGTGTATTCGAGAAACGATTACACGCATCAGTTTAAACTCAAAAACCTTGAACCGGGAACGGCATATGCTCTCTTGGTCGAAGGCAAACGCAACGAGGCCAATTGCCGCCTCAAAGGTGGCTTTCGCACTGCTCCTAAAATGGATCAAGCCTGCGACATACGTTTCGTCGTCACGACCTGCGGCGAATATCCACGGCGCGATGATCCAGTCAATGGCCACAAAATCTACCCACAGATGCTTGCGCTAGACCCGGATTTCTTTGTCCATACCGGCGACATCGAATACTACGACAAGCCTGGTCCCTTCGCTAAAAATATCGAGCTTGCGCGCTTTAAGTGGAACCGCATCTACGCAACGCCTTACTTGCGTACTTTTCACAATCAAGTCAGCAGCTACTTCATCAAGGACGACCATGACACCCTTAAGGACGATGCATGGCCTGGACAGAACTACTTCGACCTAACATGGGAGCAAGGCCTTGCCACGTTTCGCGAACAGGTGCCAATGGGCGAAAAGACCTACCGCACCATCCGCTGGGGCAAGGACCTGCAAATCTGGCTGGTCGAAGGACGTGATTACCGCAGTCCCAACAATATGCCGGACGGGCCTGAGAAGAGCATCTGGGGCGCAGTTCAAAAGCAATGGTTTTTCGAGACCGTCCGTGCATCCGATGCGACCTTCAAAGTATTGCTCTCTCCAACTCCCATAGTAGGCCCTGACCGTTTAAAAAAGAACGACAACCACTCCAACAAAGGCTTTGCTCACGAAGGTGACGAGCTACGCCGATTTATTGCAGCACAAGAAAACCTCTACATCGTCTGCGGCGACCGGCACTGGCAATACGCCTCGATCGACCCAAAGACGGGTGCCCGTGAATTTTCCTGTGGCCCGGGATCTGATAACCATAGCGGCGGATACAATGAACAGTTTCGCAACGACATGCATCGCTTTCTGCGGATCAAAGGCGGCTTTCTTAGCGTCGAAATCAACAGCGCCGCGAGTAAAATTACATTCCAACACCATAGCGTCGATGGCTCTGTTCAGAATCAAGAGTCTTTCATAAAATAACCCCCTCGATTATGTCCTCTTCTAGCGAACAAATTCAATCCATCCAAAGCCGTGGCTTTCTTGGCCGCCTAGTCGGTTACAGTAAAATGACTGGCCCCGGCTGGGTGCAAGCGGCAGTCACCCTCGGTGGTGGCTCCCTCGTCGGCGCCCTCTACCTCGGCATTATTGGGGGCTACGAGTTCCTCTGGCTGCAGCCACTGGCGATGCTGTGCGGCATCATCATGCTAGCAGCCATTTCTTATGTCACGCTCTCATGCGAAGAACGCCCGTTTCGAGTCATGCAAAAAAAGGTCTCTCCAACCCTCGCTTGGAGTTGGTTGATCGCAACTGTGATTGCCGACACTGTATTCTGCGCCGCGCAGTTTTCACTCGGTCGCGGCGCCCTAGAAGGCAACTTAGGCTTCACGCCCGGCCCGTATGTGATCACTGGTTCTTTGTTCGTGATCGCACTCTCACTGATCGCGATTTCTCAGAAAAACGCACGCGCCTCTCGCTATATCGATAATCTACTCAAAGGTCTGGTCGCGGTGATTGTGTTCGCCTTCATGGCGGTCGTCGTGACGCTGATTAACAATGGTGCCGTATCGTGGGGCAGTCTATTTGCCGGCCTCATGCCTGATTTCTCAGCACTGTTCAGACCGACCGATCAAATCGCTGCCGCCATCGTCACGACAGGCGAACATGCCGCTTACTGGACAGAGTATGTCACCTCTGAGCAAAGGACCAAGATCATTGCTGCCTTCGGCACCGCCGTCGGTATTAACATGACCTTCCTGCTGCCCTACAGCCTCAAGAAAAAAGGCTGGGGCAAACAGCACCGCGAGCTCTCGCGCTTCGACCTCGTATTAGGACTGTTCGTGCCATTCATCTTGGGAGCATCTGCACTCGTCATCGCATCTGCCGCCTCTTTTCATGCCAAATATGCCGATGTGCTAGCCGAAGACGGCACCCCTTTCCCGCAAATGGAAAAAGCCTACTACAAAGTGTTGGATGGCAGCTTAGCCACACACAACGAGGCATTCACCACACTCGACGACACCACCAAGAGCGCGGCACGTGCGGCCGCTCCCTTAGCAGAGAAACAACTCGCCGCCATGCTCTCCAATCGCGACTCAGTTAATCTCGCGCAATCACTGGAACCCTTTCTCGGCAAACATGCGCAAACGATTTTCGGTATCGGTGTGCTGGCCATGGCCATCTCCACGTTGCTCGTGCACATGATGATGAATGGCTACGCGATCAGCGAAGCATTCAACCAAGTCGGCAACGCGAAATACTTCATCATCGGCGCATCGATGCCAGCCATCGCCGGACTGTTTTCACCTTACCTATGGAGTGGCGGCGCCAAAGCCGCCATGGCAATTCCCGCCTCCGTAATCGCCACCACCCTGCTACCGATTGCGTATCTCGCCTTCCTGCTACTGATGAACTCCAAGTCAGCACTGGGCGATAGTTTACCCAAGAACCGTATACTCATCAACACGCTCATGGTTATATCTGCAGGCGTGGCAACATTCGCGTCGGTCTGGGCACTTTGCAACAAAGGCACCCCAGGCATGATCGGCATCGCAGGCCTAGTGATTCTAGCAGTGATCGGACTCCGTGGATTCGCCGCACGAAACAAACAAGCAGCGCACTAATATTTAATATGAACTTCGGAATTATCGGCACAGGCATGATCGGCGGCTTTCACGCCAAAGCCATTGCAGCCATGACAGGCGGCGAACTCATCGGCGCAGCAGGTCGTGTGCTCGAACGCACGCATGCATTTGCCGAACAATACGGCACCAAGGCCTATGACGACGTCGCAGCCATGCTGGCCGATCCGCAAATCGACATTGTCACCATCGGCACACCTTCGGGCGCGCACTTCGACCCCGCCATGACTGCGATCGAAGCAGGCAAACACGTCGTCATCGAGAAACCAATCGAAATCACCACCGCCCGCATCGATCAAATGATCGCAGCCGCCGAAGCCAAAGGCGTGACCATCGCCGCCGTGCTCAACCGCCGCTTTCACCCAGGGATGGATGCCTTTAAAAAGGCTGCTGCTGCAGAACGTTTTGGCAAGCTCACCTCCGCCTCCGCTTATGTAAAATGGTATCGCGATCAAGCCTACTACGACTCCGCTGCATGGCGCGGCACTTCGGCACTCGACGGTGGCGGGGCATTGATGAATCAAGCGATCCACACCATTGATGCACTACTCTATCTCGCTGGCCCAGTGAAGTCTGTGCAGGCCAACACCGCCTGCCTCGCCCACACCGACATCGAAGTCGAAGACATCGCCGTCGCCATCGTCGAATTCAAGAATGGCGCACGCGGCATCATCGAAGGCAGCACCTGCAGCTGGTCCAAAGACGGCCACCCTGCCCGTGTGCAACTCGCTGGCACCGAAGGCTCCGTGTTCCTCGCCGACGAAGCATTCGAAACCTGGGACTTCATGAACGAGACCGACGAGGATGAAGCTATCCGTGCACAGTTCATGCAAGGCGCCGACGCTGGCCTCGGCGCCAATGATCCAACTGCGATCAATTTCTATCAGCACCAGCGCAACTTCGAGGAGATCGTCAACGCCATTCAACAAGGCCGCGAACCCAGCACAGCTGCCAGCGAAGCGCGCAAGAGCGTCGAGCTGATTCAAGCCATCTACCAGTCCGCGCAAAACAACGGTGCCAAGGTCGAACTCCGCTAAAGTCACTACGGAAGATTAGAATTACGATTAAGATTACGATTAAAAAGACAGCACCTTCATACCTTGTTCATTCACTTGCCCAACGAGCAAACAGTTCACTCACCCCTGCGGGGCTAACTTGGCAGGCCTCGCAGACCATCTACGCGCTACTCGCGCTTCGTCCCACTTTATTATGCAACTCTCAGGATTTACCGACGAGGCTGGACAAGCCCTCGCAACTCAAATCAAGGCGACCCAAGCACTCGGGTGGACGCACCTCTCTGCGCGCAGTATCGACGGCCAGAACATCCACGACCTGTCCGAAGATGACTTCAACGCCGCCGCCGACCAACTCGACGCCGCTGGCATCCAAGTGATCGAGTTCGGTTCGCTGATCGGCAGTTGGTCAAAACCGATCGAATCTGACTTCGCGATTACACTCGCCGAAATCGAGCGCGCCATCCCACGCATGCAGCACCTCGGCACTAAGCTGATCCGCATCATGTCCTACGCGCAAAAGCCATGGGGCGAGGATCAGTTCGAGGCCGAACGCTTTCGCCGCTTGCGCGAGATTGTTGCGCGTTTCGCCGACGCGGGCCTGCAACCCGTGCACGAAAATTGTATGAACTGGGGCGGTTTCTCCGCAGAGCATACACTACGCCTCATCGAAGAAGTTCCCGGCTTGAAACTCGTGTTCGACACCGGCAATCCCGTCTTCCAACGCGACCGCTCCAAATCTGCGCCTTACCCCTGGCAGGACCCCCTTGAATTTCACCAAGCCGTCAAAGCACACGTCGTGCACGTCCACATCAAAGACTGCCTGAATCCCCCCGAAGGTAGCGACGAACCAGAGCGCTACACGATGCCCGGCGAAGGCCAAGCCCGCCTGTCCGAAATCCTTGCTGCGCTCCAAGCCGACGGATACGCTGGCGCCTTCGCCATCGAGCCGCACGTCGCGACTGTCTTCCACGCAGCCGAAGGTGAAGCCATCGACCAGGAACAATGCTACAGCAGCTACATCGACTATGGACGAGCCTTCGAGCAAGAATTCACCAAGGCATGTCCCCGATCAATGATCTAAAATCACACCGCGACCATGCTCAACGTATTCCGAACCCTATCCCTGATTATTCTGAGCGTCACAGCCGCGGTAGCACAAAAAAGCAATGTGCTGCTAATCTGCATCGATGATCTGCGCCCTGAGCTCAACTGCTTTGGAGCCGACTATATTCATTCGCCCAACATCGATAGAATCGCAGCCCAAGGCCGCGCATTTAACCAACATTATACCAACGCTCCGACTTGTGGCGCTTCACGCTACACACTGCTCACTGGGCGTTACGGATCGGCCGGCAACAACGCACTATTCCAGCGTGCAAAAGATCTGAAGAAATCGTCAAACAGCATCAGCCCAAGCATGCCCGAGTGGTTTCGCCAACATGGCTATACCACGGTATCGGTCGGCAAAGTATCCCACCATCCAGGTGGACGCGGTGGAGCGAATTGGGACGATGCCACACAAATCGAGATGCCAGGCGCATGGGATCGCCATCTAATGCCCTCCGGCGCATGGCAACATCCACGCGGAATCATGCATGGACTCGCCAATGGCAACATACGCGAGAAATCAAACGAGCATAATTTGCTCGAAGCCTTCGATGGCGACGACTTCAGCTACCCAGACGGACTGATTTCCACAGAGGCACTTGAACAGCTCAGCCAATTAGCCGAAGCTGACAAACCCTTCTTCTTAGCAGTCGGCCTAATCCGCCCGCACCTACCGTTCGGTGCCCCAAAAAAGTATCTCGATCTCTATAAGGACGTCGAACTCCCGCCGATTCCACATCCACAAAAGCCTAGCCATAAAACCACCTGGCACGGCTCCGGTGAGTTTATGCAATACAACAATTGGCAGCGAGATCCACGCACAGATCCCGAATTCGCCGATAATGTGCGGCGTCACTACGCGGCCTGTGTCAGCTATGCCGACGCACAGGTGGGCAAGCTGCTTGAGCAACTGGAAAGCACTGGCGAGGCCGACAACACCATCATTCTAGTCTGGGGCGATCATGGTTGGCATTTGGGCGAACATTCCGTCTGGGGAAAACACACGCTGTTTGAAGAGTCCCTGCATTCGCCGCTGATTGTTTATACCCCCGA
>Ga0206125_10002509_pt1 | contig 19248 bp, 17 predicted proteins | sample Helgoland_Spring_4_FD_148598 | JGI IMG/M metagenome (GOLD analysis project Ga0206125, IMG submission 148598) | Pelagic subsurface seawater microbial communities from Kabeltonne, Helgoland, North Sea - Helgoland_Spring_Bloom_20160331_1 | ecosystem: Environmental > Aquatic > Marine > Epipelagic ... | reverse complement strand
AACTTGTCGAAGAGATGTGGGGTATATCGTCGATGCAATATCCCACGATGTCATCTATGGCGGTACTCACGCAACAACCATCAATGCTAAATCATACTTTAACGGTCTGACCGGTGCGGCACAACTGCCAGCGAGTCAACAATCAGCCTCTGCAACGACTTACACCCATCTTGGTTTGATTATGAGTCAGTTAGTGACAAACACACTAACGTCAAACGTTTATCCTGCGAGTTATGCTGATGTGACAGGTAATTCTGGTCAATATGCAACTGCTACAGAAACAGGTGTTATTACAGGCAACATTACGATCATCACCGATGCAATCACTGCAAACACTGCCGCTGGTATACCTGCACGAGTAGCACCAAATCTGACTTCTCGTGGTGTCAGTGCCGAGTTACGAAATGCTGTTACAGGCATTATAGAGATTGATGATCTGATTATCCAGCAGGCAGTAGAACGAGGTAAGGATACAGGTGATGTAGTAATCTATCTTAAGTCTGGTGATTACACGATCAATAACCCATTGAAACTTCCGCCTAAGACTGCTATTGTAGGTGACAACCTGCGCACAGTAACAATTCGCCCACAGAGCGTCGATAGTGACCTGTTCTATATGGACAACGGAACTTTCATCAAAGACGTGACTTTCAAAGATCATCAAGGCGGCGCGTCTTGTGTAGCATTCGACCCAAGAGTAGATTCTTCTAGAGCAGGCCCTTTTATTATCCAGTCGCCTTATGTACAAAACTGTACATCTATCACTACTGACGGTGTTGGTATGAAGATTGACGGGTCTAAAGCCTGGGGTCTACGATCGATGGTATCAGACGCATTCACACAGTATAACGCGGCTGGTACGGGCGTGTATCTACTTAATCGCGGTTATGCACAGTTAGTATCGATTTTTACAATATCAACCGCAACATCGATTCGTGCTGAGACTGGTGGGCAATGTTCTATCACAAACTCTAACACGAGTTTCGGTGACTTTGGTCTTGTCGCATCAGGTAGTAGTTCAGTTCTTTACCAAGGGGTCTTGGATTCAGATCAACTATTGTACGATGATATAGTTCAGGTTAACAATATTGTTAACACAGATTCTTCTGACTGGTTAAGCACACTCGGTGCTTACAAGAAGCCGAACTATGCTGATACTATGAAGTTCGATTCTGAAGATTATTATTACACTGTGCTTTCGGTTGATTCTGTTGGTCCTGGTGTATATAATATCCAATTTCAACCGCCTCTAAATCAAGACATGATTCGAAATCAAGCAATCACGTTTAGACAACGATCGGTAATCACATCAAGTTCACACACCTTCGAATATGTTGGAGCAGGTACTAACACGTTTACTGCTATTCCTCAGAACGGTGGTGTACCAGACGCAACAAAAGAAGTAATATTTGATTCAGCAACAAATGAAGGTCTTGTAGTATTTACAAGTACGGACCAATTAGGTGATTTTAGAATTGGTGCTGGGTTAACAATCCGTAGACAGGCGGGTACAATCGAAGGTGAAACTTTCGAAAGATCTTTGTACGCAATTCTAACACCATACATCTTAGCACTAGAGGGTTAATCAATGGCAGTCCCATTAAATACATTTAAAACAACAACCAAAGTTATCCCAGAAGGACCCATTATTGGTGATGAAGATGTTATGTATACCGTTCCTAACGGTATCACGGCTATTGTTTTGATGGCACAAGTTGCTAATATCGACACGGCGGAACATACAGTTACTTTCACGCATTACCATAACGAGGATTCTTTGACTACGGAACTTGCGAAAGACTTTCCTATCTATCCAAATGATGCGGCAGGTCTTCTCACGGGTAAGTTGATTGTTGAACAAGGGAATAAAATTCGATGTTCGGTTTCTCCGGGATCTGGATCTAACATGAAACTTGTATTAAGTTATCTGGAATCTCTAAATGGCTAAACGAATAGAACACATTAGCGGAAGAGTAAAATTAAGGTCATCTAGTGATCTTGATTCTAGCCGTTACACATATCTGTCACTTGATCAAGCAGAACCAAATCTTGGCGCCCCCGACTCGGCGGGTTCTCTGGTTATTTCTGCTCTTGATGGTACTAGGTCTTTTACAACCGCACCAACACTGAGTGGTTTATCCTTTCAGGTTGATGGGTTAGACTCGGCTGACACATCTTCTCAATATGCATTATTCATTAAAGGGAGCCCTCTCGACGGAACGATCGACAGTGTCGGATATCGTCGGTTAGACGGTAGTCTTTTCGAAGTTGATACGCTTGATACAGTTACTGGTAGAGGTAATACCACTTCTAATTCTCTTCAGATTGGCAGTCTTGTTGCCGATAGTGCATCTTTTTCTGGTGATGTGGTTGTCAGTGGTAATCTGACCATAAATGGCACCGAAACAATACTGAACTCGACCACTCTTACGATCGACGATAAGAATATTGTTCTTGCAGATAACGCACCAAATGCTGCTGCCGCAGATAGCGCGGGTATTACTATTGCTGGTGCGAACGCACAATTCTTCTACAAATCGGGAACTGATACCTGGAACTTAAACAAGAAGACGGTCTTTGATTCAGATATAGATGTTGGAAACAAACTCTTTATTGGTAATGTAGATAGTCGTTCAACAACTTTATCCTTGTTCATTGATGAATCTACGGGTGAAGTCGTTGCCAGCGCATCGCCAGCGCTCGTGGCAGACACTGTAACGGTCGTTGACACTACCCTCGATCAAGAACATCACCTATTATTTACACTGTCCTCATCGGGTGCTGACAGCGTAAACACCGATCTTAATCTGACATACAATGCAGGGTTGAATCGGCTGACATTGGGTCAATTAATTTTAGATGATCTTTCAAGTCAACCCACCGAAACTACCATCTTATCGATCGATGATAATAATGTAATTGGGTTTAGAGAAATAGCATCTATTTTAGGGCAGGAAGTTGATACTCTCGATACGGTAACGACGCGAGGCGACTCTACTGATAATGCTATTATAGTGAAAAAAATTACAACAACCGACAGCGCTTATGTTGGATCGGATCTTCAATTTGGAGGTCAATTCCTAGATGCTTCCGGCAGGAGACTCGTTATTTACGATTCTGCTGGCGCGATTCTTTGGGGTTAATAGGAGAAATTAATGGCATCACCATCATCACGACAAGGATTAATTGACTTCTGTTTGCGCAGGCTCGGCGAACCTGTGCTCGAAATTAATGTTGATCCTGATCAAGTGGAAGATAAAGTTGATGATGCTATTCAGAAGTATCAGGAGTTTCATAGTGACGCTACTGTTCGCACATACTTAAAGTATCTGATTACTGCCGAAGATGTAGAAAACAAGTATGTTCCGATATCTTCTGATATCATATTTATTTCGAAAGTCTTCCCTTTCACATCGACATACGGTTCGACGGGCAATATGTTCGACATTCGTTATCAGATGTTTTTAAACAATATGGGCGACTTCATTAGTTTTGCAGGCGATCTTTCGTATTTGTTTCAAATGGAACAATACATGAGCATGATCGATATGCAGTTACATGGCAACCCTCAGGTTAAGTTTTCTCGTAGACAAAATCGTCTGTATATCTTTGGTGATTTTGAAGACAAAGATCTAAAGGCAGGCGACTATCTTGTTGCGGAAATCTATCAGACAATCAATCCCGATTCGCATACAAGTATCTACAACGACATGTTCATTAAGGATTATACAACAGCATTGATCAAACAACAATGGGGTGCGAACCTCAGCAAGTTTGAAGGGATGCAGTTGCCCGGAGGTGTCACACTGAATGGTCGACAGATCTTCGAAGACGCGACAGCAGATATCGAAAAACTTGAAGAAAAGTTAAGAGCCGAGCAAGAACTTCCTGTCGATTTCTTCGTAGGTTAGCATGGCAATTAATAGATATTTCACACAAGGCACTTCTCAAGAACAGAGGTTGTACGAAGATATAATCATAGAATCTCTGAAGATCTATGGTCAAGATGTCTATTACCTGCCTCGCGAAATAGTCAAACGAGACACGATTTTTAGTGATGACACAACCTCACGATTCGATGATGCTTATCGAATTGAGATGTACATTGAAAACGTCGAAGGTTTTGATGGCGAAGGTGACCTTTTCTCAAAGTTTGGTGTAGAGATACGTGATGCCGCATCGTTCATTGTGGCGCGCCGAAGATGGAACAGCGCAATCTCATATTATGAGAACACTGACAATACCCCATTCTACCGACCACGAGAAGGTGATTTAATCTATCTGACGCTTTCTGATTCTTTCTTTGAAATCACAAAGGTCGAGACCGAGAATCCTTTCTACCAACTTAAGAATTTGCCTGTCTTTAGAATTCGTGCTGAACTCTTTGAATATAACGACGAAGACTTCGACACTGGTTTGTCACTAGATAATATTGAATCTAATCATGCTTACCAGAGACTACTCACATTTGATTTGGCTCAGACAAGCGGTAAGTTTGAGATCGGGGATACTCTCACACAAGAGAATCCGAACGGCTTTACAATTAGTGGCGATGTTGTTAAGATAGATGCGTCTGTATCATCACAGTATAAAGTGTGGGTTGCTCACGCGGGTGCTGACGATGGATTGTATCACAACTTTACTACATCATATACAATAACAAATCAAGATGGTGTTGGAGGCGTGCCTTCTAGTGAAAGTGAGGGAGATCTACAAGACGGTAATCAGAACGACGAGTTTGATACGGTTGCTACTGGTCTTCTTGATTTTTCTGAATCGAATCCGTTTGGAGATCCTGCATAATGTTTGGCACATATTTCTATCATCAGAGAATACGAAAAGCAGTCGCAGTTTTCGGTTCACTCTTCAATAACATTAATGTTGTGAGATCGAACTCGGCGGGTGACATTATCAGTCAGGTTAAGGTGCCTTTGTCATACGCACCTAAACGAGACTTTCTCGCCAGAATCGATGCGATGGATGATGGGGAACAAGCAGAACGACAGATTGCGATCAAACTTCCTCGGATGTCATTCGAAATACTTTCGATGAATTATGATCCGTCAAGACAACTCCCTAAGATGAACAAGTGTGTCACCTTTCCGGATAACCTTGACACAAGAGCACAATCAATATACACTCCTGTACCCTACACGATTGGTTTTCAGTTGAATGTGTATGCTAAATCACAGGACGATTCTTTACAGATTATAGAACAGATACTACCTTACTTCACACCTCAATACACAGTGACGGTCAAGCCTTTATCTGAGTTCGATACAAAAGAAGACACTCCCATATCATTGACGGGTCTTACTTTCAGTGACGATTACGATGGGCTTATCGAAGCCCGAAGAACAATCATTTACACATTAGACTTCGAAATGAAGTTGAGTCTATTTAAAGAAGTCTCTTCGTCCAGCGCACTTATAACCCAAGCGAATGTTAACTTCTACGAATTGGGCACCACAGATATACTTGAAACTGTTACTGTCGAGACTTTTTCATCACAAGGTCTAGCAGGCAGTATTGCAGAAGACGGTACGATAACGAACACAAACTTTAAGATTAAGTACGCCCCTAGAAATGTTACTTCGTTAGAGATATCAACGAACCCTACAAACGGGGTGGCGACAACTGCTCTTACTGCGAATACCCCAACAACAACTGGTCGAATTATATCGACAGGGTCGTGGACATACACACCTAATGATGACTGGTATGGCACAGACACCTTTGTGATTCAAGCGAATCTCACTGGAGGTGGTAGTGTAAGACAGACTGTTACCGTTGTAGTCTTTAGTAGAGACGACGCGATCGATCAAACATCAACTCTTGATTTATCTTTGGGTGATAACTTTGTTGATATTGTTGTATCTGCGAATGATCTGTTCGAATCTGATGATGTGTCATACGCTATTGCTGCTGGAGGATACCCAGAACATGGTTCTTTATCGGTAACAAATCAAAGTTCGGGCACTTTTAGATATACACCTGACAATGGATTCACAGGTACTGATCAGTTTACTTACAGGGCGACGGCTTCCGGTATCTCTGAAGCCGGTGTAGTTACTATCGTAGTAATATAGATAGTCTTATCATTTAACATAAATCAGTATAAATAAGTAAAAGGTTTTGAGGATATAAAACATGGCAACAGCAGGCGTTAAAATATCAAGTCTAAGGGAGTTAAATACTGCTGAAGACACAGACTATATCGTCATCAACGATGTCAGCGCTTCGACGACCAAGAAGATTTCTCGGGGAAACTTTCTAAAAGATATTACTATAATTGATGGCGTGGTTTCTGATCACAGAGCAAAGATTGTTGAAGGCGAAACAGAAAACGCATTAAGTCTTGTAAATCAATTAAAAGTTTATCAGACAAAATATATTCCGGAGATGTCAGAACACGAAGATAAGGTATTCGATTCTTTAATTGCTCATGAACTGCAAAAAGTTATTCCTTATGCGGTCATAGGTGAAAAGAATGCTGTTTGGGATAATGGTTTGCCAAACTATCAGAAAGTTAACTATCAAAAACTAGTGCCGATTATGATCTCTGCCATACAAGACTTGTCGGATCAAGTCGAAGACTTAAAAATTCAAATTGAAATTCTCAGGGGTTAAACAATGGCTGGCGTAAAAATAACAGAATTACCGCAACTTTCAGCAACGCCTGATGATAATGATGTTGTTATTATTGTCGACACTGATCAGAACGTCACCAAGCGTATCACGATCCAAAATCTATTAGCGTCTACGGTAAGTGAAGACGAAGATATTGCAGCGCAGACTAGCACAAAGATATTTATCGCAGACGTTGATTCTGATGCTCCCTATTATCCGTTATTCGCATATAACACTCCAAGCGCGAATGGAGAAGATTCGGTAAAAGCAGATACAAATTTTACATATAATCCAGGAACAAATGTTTTATCCGCCAATTTCTTTTCTGGTGATGGATCTCTTCTAACCAATGTGACAGTAGACAGCGCTGAAAATGCGACAAATGCCCTGCTTGCAAATTATGCTACAAATGCTGGGCAGGCTCTCACAGCAGATAGTGCAACAATTGCAAGTAGCGCACTACACGCCTTAACGGCAGACAGCGCAACCAATGCTGCAAATGCTGTTCTTGCTGAGACCGCGATTCGATCTTTAAGCGATTTAGATAACGTAATAGATTCAGACACAGGCGCAAGAGTTCTGGGCGAACTTACAGTTGATAGCGATTTACATGTAGGTGGTATTTTATACGGAGACGGCACTGGATTAACCGGTATAACTAGTACAGCGGTTACGACCACGGCAGAAAAAACTGACGCTAAAGAGGTAGATTCGTCTGGTCTTCATTATCTTATGTTGAGAACCTTGTCGACTGGGTATGACAGTGTCAGTACAACTGGTGATCTGTCATATGATCCTGCAACAGCGATATTGAGCGCCACATCTTTCCAAGGGGACGGGGCTAATTTAACCAATGTTTCTGCTGCCAATTCCGTTAATGCCAATAATGTTTTAGTTTCGACGGTAACGGACGATACACAGTATTACCTACACTTCGGAAGCGTTGCTTCTGGAAACGATAATGTAAATGTAAATACAGGATTGGTTTACAACCCATCTAGTAATAAACTGTCATCTTCAATCTTTTCGACTCCGAATTGGGAAGTGTTTGAAGAAGCAGGTAAACTGTTATTTTCACAAGATGGTGTTAAAAAGATGCGGCTCGATTCTTCGGGTAATCTTGCGATTACTGGTACTTTGACCGAAAGTGCGACACTATAAATATCGATAGCCGAAAACTTTGAGGAATTAAAATGGCAGATATAAAAATATCAGAATTACCATTACTGACGAACGTAGAAGATAGTGATTTTCTAGTTGTCAATGATGTGTCTTCGGCAACGACTAAAAAAATTACTCGCGAAAGATTTCTTTTTGGATTACCGTCCAACGTAATAGATTCTGGGGCTAACATAATTGTATCACAAGATGCGACAATTAACAACGATTTGATTGTTGGCGGTGATATAGATGCTACGGGTGACATCTCTTTTGGATCATTAACAGATGTTATCGGAGGAATAATTGTTAATCGTTTTATTGGATCTGGAATTCAAAATCACGATAGTAACGGCGCGTTGCCTACTTCTGCCGCAGTTATTGACTATATTACCAACTCTCTTACTGTAAATTATAAGTTTACATTGGGCGCAAGTGGTAGTGATCATTATACATTCAGCGATTCGGATAACATTTGGTTTCCAACTATAGAGAACGATCCTGTATTATATTTGAGAAGAGGCGAAGTCTACACTTTCGTCAACAACTCAGGAGGCGGGCATCCACTTCAAATCCGTGTCAGTGCCGGTGGTGTTGCATACAATACTGGAGTGACAAACAACGGAGCGGCAACAGGCAATGTGGTCTTCAAGATCCCTATGAGTGCTCCTGCGACTTTGTATTATCAGTGTACTAATCACGCTGCCATGGGAAATACAATTAACATTGTATAGGAATTCGTATGCATAGAGGATTCCTCGATAAAGGTAGACGACATATTAATCTGCGAGAGATGCAGGTTGAGAATGTTTTGCCGGAACATTTTGGTCAATACTATCCCAAGTTTATATCGCTTCTTACTCGGTATTATGAATGGCAGGATCAAAACAATCCGAATGAATTGTTACACCATTTGTTTTCCGCAAGGGACATTAATGAAACTGATATAAGCCTACTCTCCTTCATTGAGGATGAGTTTCTTTTGGGTGAAGCATACTTTGAAGGTTTTGGTGAAGAAGACTATGAGAAGAGAGCCGCCGCTAACTTTTCAAACCATCTCTTTAGATCTAAAGGTACGAAGTTCGCTATCGAGTGGTTCTTCAGATCGTTCTATGGTTTGGACTCTGAAGTGCTTTATCCAAAAGAAAATGTCTTCACATTAAATAATACAACTTCACAGATAGGACCAGATTCGTTACGATATCTTACGAACGATAAACTCTATCAAACCTTTGCGTTATTAGTTCGCGTGGGTGTTCCGCTTTCTAAGTGGAAAGATGTCTTTAAACTATTCGCACATCCTGCGGGTATGTATCTGGGCGCCGAAGTTTCGATTGACAATATAATCTCTGCGAGCATTAACTCTGTTATGCTGGACTCGGCGGCGACACAAAGACCAACGAGCGGGTTTACTCTCGTTCCAAACCCCACATCTATAGATGAAGGCGGAACAATTGATTTCACAGTCAATGCTACAAATTTACCCGAAGGTATCGGATCAATTTACTATTATGTGAACCATGGTACAACTTCCGATTCTGACTTTGTTGGTCCCATACCCTCATCAGACAGCGCGGCATACTTATCAATCAATGACAACAGTGGTGCGTTTTCTCTTGTAACAAAAATAGACGATCGTGAAACCGAAGGTCCTGAACAGTTTCAGGTTGTATTACGAGATCCTGGCGGTAGAATCCAAAATTCTTCTACAATAACAATTAATGATGTTGTGTCTGTCTATAGTCTGGTGCCTAGTTCATCTTTAGTTAGTGAAGGAACATCAGTATTATTTACAGCAACAGGGACAAATGTTCCTACTGACGGTACTACACTGTATTACTATGTTGAACACATCACTACAGACAGTAACGACTTCTCTGTTGCTCCTCCAGATTCGGCCGCCCCGTTACCTTTTCCAATTGTCGATAATGTCGGTTCTTTTTCTTTAACGCCTGTTGCCGACGGGGACTTATCCGATTCCGGTGAACAGTTTAAAGTAATAATACAAACCTTCGACGGTATTGACAAAGACTCGGCCGTCGTGACAGTTGCTAACACAACACCTATTTTCAGTGTGGCAGCGATCGGAACGATTGTAGAAGGTAATAACCTTACAGCATCAATTACTGCTGACACAAATGCTATTGGTGATACTTTAAGTTGGAGTATAACAGGTTCAGCCGCCAGCGACGGGAGATTGTCATCTACTTCTGGATCTACTGTTCTGACTTCGACCAGTCAAGATGTTGTGGTCGCAGTCTCGTCTAACGATGCTTATGTCGGACCAGTAAACGGTACTTTCTCAATCACAAACGCTAATTACAATCCTGACCTTACTACAACAAGTGCGTTTGTGATTACAGATGAACCTGTTTCCGCCTCGATTGCAATGAATCCCTCGATTGCGCGAGAAGGCGATACTGTTACTTTCGATTTAACAGGTCGAAATATTCAAGACGGTACATACTATTTTTATATTGAAAATATTACCACCGAGAACGCAGATTTTGCTGTAACGCCTCCCGGAGACGCTTCGCGAGAATCCGTCACTGTAACGAATAATTCTGGAACGACTCAGTCAGTTACTTTTTCTAATAACGGTGATGTTGTCGATCAAAGTTTTTCTGCATTTATGTACGATCAAGCAACAGGCGGCAACTTGGTTGCGTCTGAAACTTTCACTATTGTAGCGCTTGGATATACTATTGCTGAGTCAGTCACTTCAGTCAATGAAGGTGGTTCTGTTACATTTACATTTACGGGACCTGATGGGACATATTATTACTGGATTGATCCTAACACAGGAATAACATCAAGCGACTTCTCTTCTGGATGGTCGTCATCCGCGAGCAGAGTTTCGTTTGTTGTATCGGGAACCACGGGATCGTTCACTGTGATGTTAGCACCAGATAGAACTTTTGAAGGCACCGAATCATTTACAGCAAAAGTGTCATCAGGAGCAAGCACAGGTGCTGTTATCGAATCTAATACGATTACTGTCACCGACACTTCTGCTCAAGATTATACGATGTCAATTCCTACGATTACTGAGGGTTCAGATTTAATAGTCAACGTCAGTGCAAACGCAGGATCATCCGAAGTATTATATTTCGAAATCTCTGGAACTGCGGCATCCAAGTTTAGTTCAACACAGTATACACATAGTTTTTACACTGCGCAGGCTACAGGATTGTCAACGTTTTATGTAAACTTAGGAACATCGTCGACAAACACAACTCACGAAGGCAACCCAACAGGGACTGTCACTCTATCAAGGGGTGGGTATGTCGGTGGTGGCGGCACTCTAATTACATCAACGACCTTTATTGTCCAAGACGTTACATCCACATTTACTTTAACGGCAGACACGACGACACCAAGCGAAGGCGGCACGATCAACTTCACTGTTGGTGGTACGAACATCGCTAACGGAACATATTATCGTCGTATCACCGATATTATTGCAACGACAACAACGCAGACCATACCATCGGGTGTTTCTGTTCTTAAGTTAGCGGATACTTCTGGTATTACTATAGGCATGAAAACAAACTCACTTGATGTCACAGGAACAGTAACTTTCGTTGATGCGACTACTGTCACGATGAGCAATGGAGTATCGAGTGCGGTTTCTAGTGGAACAACTTTACAGTTTGCTAACCCAAGTGTGTTTGAAGATTTCTCAAGTGGGTCTTCAGGTACTGTAAATGTAACATCGAATGCTGGAGCATTCGCTCTTGTTACTGCGACTAATACTGACACTATTAATGATGTATATACGATGGGTCTATATACTTCAGAATCGTCAAATACTCCTGTTGCTAGTGTAGGGTTTACTACAACGGATGCTACCTCTGGTTCAGCAATCGATATACTAATTAATTATTCTAACATGGGCGACTTCGCAGCGAATACCGTCATCAGAGATGAGGAAATCGGCAGTACAGCAATTGCCTATCTACAATTTAAAAATGATGGAACATTTATTGCGACTGGATCTATACAACCCGCCGGCACAAATGTTCAGATCGGTACATGGGTTACTGGAACACCTTCGGGCAACTTTACCATTCAGGGTGATATACTACCCATCCCTGGCGTTTCCGAACCTACAGGTTTTGGTCAAGCCACGGGATCATATGGGACTCCGCTATCTTTGTCAAGTTCACGCTCTTGGTCTCTCGAACTGCCAGCGCCATCATCATCAGGATCAAACCAGTCGGAGATGCTCTTACAAATCACTATTACGGACAATGACGACGTTTCGAATACTGACACACAACTCTTCTCGCTTCAAGGCGAGGCAATAACACTTGGGACAACCGAAGGCGGTGGTACGGTTACCCCAACACCTCCACCGGATCCCGACCCCACTGATGATGGATCCAAGACATCCCTAATAGAACGTTAACGATTTAAGATATATAATACTATGAAAAAAGATGATCCTAATATCAGGTCTGACTATGACTACTCTCGTTCAACTTATTATGAATTAATTGATAAGGGAAAAGAATCTCTTGAACTTATGATTGAGGTAGCCCGAGAATCAGAACACCCACGCGCATTCGAAGTTCTTTCGGGCATGATTAAGAATATATCTGATGTTAACGATAAGTTAATGGAACTTAATAAGAAAACAAAAGATATTACTCAAGAGAAGGATGAACCGAAAGCAATCACCAATAATAATGTATTCATTGGTAGCACGACTGACTTACAACGACTACTGAAAAAAAGCGAAGACGAACAAAGGGTAATTGATGTTAGCGCAACGGATGAATGATCATGAACACTATCTCGGTAATATTAATGTAAAAAGAGACGGGGTTCAACAGCAATGGGTTGAACACGAAGTGGTTGAATATGCTAAGTGTATGTCTGACCCATCTTACTTTGCTAGGAAATATGTTAAGATTATATCACTTGATGAGGGTCTTGTCAACTTTGATCTTTATCCTTACCAAGAACAAATGTTCAATCATTTTAATGATAATCGATTCTCTATTGTTCTTGCGTGTCGCCAGTCTGGTAAATCTATCTCGTCTGTTGTATATCTACTGTGGTATGCGATATTTCACCCCGAGAAAACGATTGCTGTACTCGCAAACAAAGGCGCGACGGCACGAGAAATGTTACAACGTGTAACACTCGCGCTCGAACATCTGCCTTTCTTTTTACAACCCGGATGTCGTGCCCTTAACAAAGGTAGTATCGAATTCTCTAATAATTCAAGAATTGTTGCGGCAGCAACTTCTGGTAGTTCTATTCGTGGTATGTCTGTCAACTTACTTTTTCTTGACGAGTTTGCTTTTGTTGAAAGAGCAAGTGAGTTCTATACTTCGACGTATCCAGTAATTTCTTCTGGTAGAGACACCAAAGTTATCATAACATCTACCGCCAACGGTATTGGTAATACTTTTCATAAGATTTGGGAAGGGGCTGTACAACAAACAAACGAGTACAAACCTTATACGGTAAACTGGTGGGATGTTCCTGGGCGAGACGAAGAGTGGAAACGCCAAACAGTGTCGAACACTTCTCAACTTCAGTTCGACCAAGAATTCGGTAACACCTTTTTTGGGACAGGTGATACACTGATCAATTCTGACACTCTGTTAGATCTACGATCGAAACCACCCATCCAAGTACTTGAAGGCGGTGACGTAAAGGTCTACGAAGAGACCAAAAAAGATCACGAATATCTTATGACTGTCGATGTAGCAAGGGGAAGAGGACAGGATTATTCGACGTTTAACGTCATCGATATAACTGTGCGACCCTTTAAACAAGTGGCTGTGTATCGAAACAATACTATTTCTCCAATACTCTTCCCTGATATTATATATAAATTCGCAAAAGTCTACAACAACGCGTATGTCATTATCGAGTCGAACGATCAAGGCAGTATTGTGTGTAGAGGTTTATACTATGATTTAGAGTATGAGAATGTCCATGTAGAATCTGCTATAAAATCAAACGCTGTGGGCATTGAGATGACACGTAAATCAAAGCGTTTAGGCTGTTCGGGTATTAAAGATCTGCTCGAAGAAAGGAAACTCGATATTTGTGATGAAAACACAATACTTGAGATATCTACCTTTGTTTCGAAAGGACAATCATACGAAGCGAGTGATGGTAACCATGATGACTTGATGATGAATCTTGTTATGTTAGGTTACTTTGTTTCTACACAAATGTTTTCTGATATGACTGATATTAATTTAAAACAAATGATGTTTGAGAATCAAATGCGAGAAATCGAAGATGCGATTGTTCCGTTTGGATTTGTTGACGATGGTAGTGATGCGATAAGAGAAATAGAAGAACAAGATAAGATGAAGTATGCCCCGTGGCAAATTTACAATGAAACGAATGAGATGTACTGAGTTTATTTTATTTATAAATAAATACAGTGAAATCAACCGTATTATGTTTTCTTATCATATGTTAACGAAAAAAAGGACACGACCATGGCACTAATACCATCTGAGTCTCCCAACATTCTCGTAAAAGAATTTGATCTGTCTGGTGTTGTACCAGCGGTCACTTCCACTACGGGAGCGTTAGTAGGAGATTTCAATTGGGGACCAGTGGAGCAACCGATTCTTATAGGCAACGAAGCGCAATTAGTTTCTACCTTTGGATCGCCCTCCCTCGACTCTGCGGCTGATGAAACAGATTTTCTATCAGCATCAATGTTTTTAAAATATTCAGGAAGCGCTTATGTAACTCGTGCTGCTGATTCTTCTGCTAGAAATGCTGTTGCGGCAAGTACTGGAGTTCTAGTTAAAAACTTAGTGAACTGGGAAGAAGATAAGTTATCTCTTGCCAATAACAAAATTATTGCTAAGTATCCAGGAACTATCGGAAACAGTATCAAAGTATCTGTTTGCCCTTCAAGCACCAGTGACCTCGCTTTTTTTGACAGTGCGCTTGCGCCCGGAAATTGGGTAGTAGACGGGATTAAGATGCATGACCTGTTTGATGCTGCGCCAGGAACCTCTGCGCAAGTAGCACAACACACTGCTGATGCTGGTGACGAAGTCCACGTTGTTGTATACGACGAAGACGGCGGAATCAGTGGAACGCCTGGCACTATTCTTGAAACTTATGCTTACTTGTCTTTGGCAACAGACGCCAAGACAGACGACGGATCAACAAACAATGTTGCCGAGGTGTTGAATAACAACTCACGATACGTTTGGATCGCTAGTTTAGCATCAGAGTTTACGGGTATCAGTACCGCAGCAACGTTTACTGGTTCTGGAGATTCATCAGTTAATAACTATTCTCTTGGGTCTGGAGTTCACACAGCACTAGATGTTGGTGATTATCAGTTTGGCTTCGATCAGTATGAAGATGAAGAGAATATTCAAGTAGACTTCTTAGTTGCTCCTGGATTACAATCAAACGAAGATCAAAAAACAATCATTGATTATCTCACAGGCATTGCCGCGGGAAGAAAAGATTGCGTTGTCGTGGCATCACCCTCGCGAAACTTAGTCGTCAACAAAACAGATACTTCTGCTGTTGCTTCTACTACCGTGACTTGGGCGAACACCTTAAGCTCGTCATCATATCTCATAGTTGACAACAACTACTTAAAAGTGTACAACAAGTATACTGATAAGTATGTGTTTATTCCAGCGGCTGCTGCGACTGCGGGTGTTATGGCTTCGACAGATCTTGTTGCCGCCCCATGGTTCTCACCTGCTGGTTCAAGACGTGGACAGTACTTCGGTGTTACTTCTCTTGCTTACAATGCCACAAAAACACAACGTGACCAATTGTACAAGGCAAGTATTAACCCGATTGTAAATCTTCCTGGACAAGGTATTCTGCTCTATGGTGACAAGACCAAACTTGGTCGTCCTTCCGCATTTGATCGCATCAACGTCCGACGCCTATTCTTAGTCGTTGAACGAGCAATCAAAGGTGCCGCACAGAACGTTATGTTCGAATTCAATGATGAGTTCACTCGTGCGGAGTTCGTTAACATTGTCGAACCCTTCTTAAGAGAGATTAAGGGTAGACGGGGTATCACTGATTTCAGAGTAGTGTGTGATGAAACAAACAACACTTCTGATATCATTGATAACAATCAATTTGTCGCTTCGGTCTTTATTAAGCCTGCTCGATCTATCAACTACGTCACATTAAACTTCGTAGCGGTTAGAACTGGTGTAGACTTTGATGAAGTCGTTGGGCTGGTCTAGGAGATAGAAAATGGCATTACTAGGAGTCGACGACTTTAAATCGAAACTGCGAGGTGGTGGCGCTAGAGCGAATCTGTTCAAAGCAACACTTAACTTTCCAGCATACGCAGGGGGTGACGTAGAACTTACGTCATTCCTTTGTAAAACTGCGCAGTTACCACAGTCTTCAACCAACTCGTTCGCTGTTCCCTTCAGAGGGCGCGAACTTAAGGTTTCGGGCGATCGCACATTCGAAGATTGGACAGTCACTATCATCAACGATACTGACTTCACCATTCGTGATTCGTTTGAACGATGGATGAACGGAATGAATGCTCACAGTGCTAACACAGGTTTGACAAATCCAGTTGACTACCAAGCAGATTTGCTTGTTGATCAATTAGATCGTGATGAATCTGTAATCAAACGTTATACATTCAGAGGCGCGTTCCCGACTATTGTTGGACCAATCGCACTCGATTATGATACAAGGGATCAGATAGAAACCTTTGATGTGACGTTCTCGTACCAGTATTGGGAATCAAATACGACGAGTTAATTTCGTTATAAGTAAAACAGACGGGGACGAATAGGTCGCCCCTTTCCTTTCCTTAGAGGATAGTCCCCGTCTTTTTTATTACATTCATTAAGGGGAATGTTACGAAACAAATACATTACATTGTGCCAAAACACATGGGTGGAACTGATGACCCAGACAATATAGTCGAACTAACAGTTGAAGAACATGCTGAAGCACACCGTAAGTTATATGAAAAATATGGGCATATGCAAGATTTGATTATGTGGAAAGGTGTGTCAGAAATCACAAAATTCGGAATGCTGTCGGATGACCAAAGACGGGCTATTAAAAGGATTGCGGGTACTTGGCGGTCAACGACAATATTAAAGGAAAATCATAGTGGCTGATAATATTAACACACTTAAACTTTTTGGTTTTGAAATAAAGAGAACCAAAAAGGGTGATCGTGGTAAGCAGGAATTACAGTCTGTTGTACCACCGTCAGACGGTGACGGCGCGGGCTATGTAACGGCTACCGCTGGTCATTTTGGTCAGTATATCAACATGGAAGGGGATGAGTCGAAAGACAATCACCAACTTATCCTGCGTTATCGTGGTGTTGCTATGCACCCTGAAGTTGACATGGCAGTTGACGAGATTGTTAATGAAACCATTTCAGCATCAGAACTACAATCATCTCTAGAACTTTCCTTAGACGATATTGAAGCCGGTGATAAAATTAAAGATCAGGTTCGTGAAGAGTTTGAGAACATCATCGCATTGCTTCGTTTTAATGAAGTTGGTCATGAACTTTTTAGATCTTGGTATGTAGATGGTAGATCATATCATCATCTACTTGTCAATGAGGCCAATCCTAAAGCGGGTATCCAAGAGATTAGACCTATTGATGCCGCTCGAATTCGAAAGGTCCGTGAAGTAAAATACAAGAAAGATCAAATGACAGGTGTAAAGATCGTCGACAAGGTTGATGAGTTTTACATTTACGAAGAGAAGCCAGGGCAAACACAGAGTGGTGTAAAACTGTCTAACGACTCGATCAGTTATGTGACGAGTGGTATGTTAGATGAGTCAAAAAAGAAAGTTGTCTCGCATCTACACAAAGCATTAAAACCGATCAATCAATTGCGCATGATGGAAGACTCGTTGGTCATCTATCGACTTGCTCGCGCACCCGAACGTCGAATCTTCTATATCGATGTGGGTAATTTACCCAGAGGTAAAGCAGAGCAATACATGTCAGACATCATGGCAAAGTATCGTAACAAGTTAGTCTATGATGCGAGCACAGGTCAGATTAAAGATGATCGCAAACACATGTCTATGCTTGAAGACTTTTGGTTACCTCGCCGAGAAAATGGTCGAGGCACCGAGATCACAACGTTACCAGGCGGCGAGAATCTAGGGCAGATAGACGACATCGTCTATTTTCAGAAGAGATTGTATCGTTCTCTGAATGTGCCGATCAATCGACTTGAACAAGAGGCGCAGTTCTCACTCGGTAGATCAACCGAAATATCAAGAGACGAAGTTAAGTTTCAGAAGTTTGTTGATAGATTACGTCGTCGATTCTCATGGATATTTCTTGGAATACTTCGCAAACAGTTGTTGCTCAAAGGCATTATTACCGAGCAAGATTGGGAAGAGTGGAAAGACAGTTTATATATTGACTTTATTAAAGATAACCAGTTTACTGAACTCAAAGAGATGGAAATTCTCAGAGAACGAATTGGTGTCATGAACGAGATTACACAATATGTTGGTGAATACTATTCGAAAGAATGGGTGATGAGAAATGTTTTACGTATGTCTGATGATGACATCGAGGATATGAAAAAAGAAATCGATCAAGAAGTAAAGTCTGGTGAGATTGATGATGGAGAAGAAGAACAACAAGAACCAGTGGCGCCTAAACCCGTTCCTGTACAGGTTGTTCCTGATAAAAAAACTGAGGAGTAATTATGTCTGAAGAAAATACATTAATTGATGAGTTACAAGCGGAACCTATACAAACAGATTCTAAACCAATTGAAGACTTTTTGAAAGCGGTTGAGGATCAAAACTTTACTCAAGCAGAACGTCAGTTTAACGATCTTATTCAAGATCGATTACAAGACACACTTGATCAGACAAAGGCACGAATAGCCGCATCGATTGGTGACGCTTCTGAACCCGAGTTTGAACCGGAGACAGAATCTGAGCTTGAATCTGAACTTGAATCTGAACTTGAATTGGACGCCGACACAGACGATAATGATGAAGATACCGAATCCGAAGAAGATGAGATCTAAATTATTATAAATAATCTAGTTGGAGAATTAAATGAAATCATTTAAAGACATTCGTGAAGCAAAGAGTAAGATGCCTCCGGGTGATCATGTCTCTGACACTAAAGTCAATCGTCACACGGTGATGGTTCACAAAGATAAAAAAGGGTTCTCTGTTTATATCGACGGAGACAAACTCGACACCTATCGTTCTCAGAAAGAAGCTGAGAAGATGGGTGCTGCTTTCGCAAAGGAAATGTAGATGAAACTTATTGCCGAGTATATCGACAACGAATTAGAAGTTATCACTGAAGCAAAGAGCAACGGTGAGAAGTCTTACATGATTGAAGGTATCTTTGCGCAAGCAGAATCAAAGAATAGAAACGGTCGCATATACCCTCGTGCTATTATGGAACGAGCGGTTGACAAATATGTGACCGATCAAGTTAGCAGGAAA
>Ga0206125_10002506_pt1 | contig 19261 bp, 23 predicted proteins | sample Helgoland_Spring_4_FD_148598 | JGI IMG/M metagenome (GOLD analysis project Ga0206125, IMG submission 148598) | Pelagic subsurface seawater microbial communities from Kabeltonne, Helgoland, North Sea - Helgoland_Spring_Bloom_20160331_1 | ecosystem: Environmental > Aquatic > Marine > Epipelagic ... | reverse complement strand
TTAAATGATGTTGTAAACAATTCAGAAGTAATCTTTGTGTGTGTTCCAACACCAATGAGTCCAGACGGAACTTGCCACACTGGCATTGTAGAAGAAGTGGTGAAAGAAATCGCTGAAAGTGCACACGACAAACAGATAGTTGTAATTAAATCTACCGTTCCACCAGGAACAACAGACAGATTACATAGAAAATACAGAAATATAAGTGTAATATTTAATCCAGAGTTCTTAACCGAAGCAAACTTCATTGAAGACTTCAAGAATCAGAATCGTATTATATTGGGTGGAACAAGAAACGGAACAAATATAGTAAGACAATTATATTCAAGAGTATTTCCACACGCAACCATTGTTAAGACAGGTGCTCAACACGCAGAAATGGTAAAGTATTTTACCAATTGTTTCTTAGCAACTAAAGTATCATTTGCTAACGAGATGAAATATATATGTGATAGTATTGATTTAGATTACGATAAGGTTGTGGAGTATGCCACATATGATGAAAGATTAGGTAAGTCACATTGGGCAGTGCCAGGTCCTGACGGAGACTTGGGGTTTGGTGGACATTGTTTACCAAAAGATTTATCAGCTATCATCAATCAATTTGAGACATTGGGATTATTAGAAGCGGTAGAACAAGTAAACGACCAAGTCAGAGAAGATAGAGATTGGGAACAGATGAAAGGTAGAGCAGTCATAGATGGGTAAAATAAGTTATAGTCAATTCAGTATGTGGGACAAATGTCCTTACACTTGGAAAGCAAACTATGTAGATAAAGCAGAGACTTTCAAAGGTAATATTTATACCTTGTTCGGTAGTGCTATTCACGAAACAATTCAAGCATACTTAGTATGTTATTATGAACGAACAATCAAAGAAGCAGATGCCTTACCACTTCAAGACATTCTAATCTATCGTATGAAAGAATTATACAAAGAAGCCAAAGAAAGATATGGTGACGGATTTGAAGTAACCAAAGAAGAGATGGCAGAGTTCACTCAAGACGGATTCAATATCATTGATGAGTTCTTAAAGAGAAAGTCAAGTCACTTCAAAAAGAAAGATACTGAATTAGTCGGTATTGAGATGAATCTAAATTATGAACTACCAAAAGATATGAGATTCGTTGGTTATATGGATGTAGTTCTACACGACAAGAAGACAGGTCGTATGAGAATTATTGATATCAAATCATCTACTATGGGGTGGAATAAATATATGAAAGCCGACAAGAACAAAACTAATCAGTTGTTGTTGTATAAACACTTTATGGCAAAACAATTAGAAATATCAGAAGATAAAATAGATGTTGAATATTTAATATTAAAGAGAAGATTATATGAGAATATGATTTATCCACAGAAAAGAATTCAGGCGTTCTCGCCAGCGAGTGGAAAACCAAGTGTTAATAAGGTTATGAGTAGGTTACAAGAGTTCATAGATGAGTGTTATGATGACAAAGGTAAAATCATTTCACACGACTATGAAAAATGTGAAAAGCACAAGAAGTGCAGAAGTTGTAAGGATTTATAATGACAGAACCAAGTTTAAGAATTAAAGTAACAGATTTTTTAGCAACAGAATTTGAACAAGAAATATTTCAAGAGTTGATGAAATTAAAACAATTGGATTGTTTTAATGGTGCCCAATTTCCACTATATTTTTGGTATGATAGAAGAACCGAAGTGGTGGATTTAAACACATTAGAACCATTTATTAAATATTGGAAATCTTCAGGTGAGTTTAGAACTAAATTAATATTAATACCTGAATATACTGATGACCAAAATAATTTTATATTCTTTGATATAAAACCAAGAGGTATCAGACCAACTAATAGAGATTATGCAGAAAATTATAGGTTTGCTTGGGAGTATGATAATCCAACGGGTATTATTGAGGGACTGAAACAATTCAGAAAAACATACGAGTTTGTTAATAAAGATGAACTAAATCCAGAACCAACCAGAAAACAAAAACGAAACGACTAATGAAGATAGCAATTATCGGAAGTAGAACTTATACCAACAAAAAAAACATTCAGAACTTTTTGTTCAGATTAAAAATGGAACACCCAAATGTAGAAATTGTAAGTGGTGGTGCCAAAGACGGGGCAGATAAATATGCAAAGAAATTTGCATTAGAATTTAAAGTTCCTTATAATGAATTTCCACCACAACACCAACCACATAATATGTATTGTGTAATGGAAGCCTATAATTATGGAAAACCTTATGCAGTTGGTTATTATCATAAAAGAAATAAAGATTTGGTTAAATATTCTGACAAAGTAGTGGCGTTTTGTAAAGACGGAGAAATAACCAACGGAACAAAGTCAGCATTAGAATATTGTGAAAAAATAAATAAAAAGTATGTTATTTTAGATTAACCTACTATTTATATATATACATATATACAGATTATGAAAGAAGAAAAATTAACATCAGTAAAAGTCATTGACGAGTTATATCGTAAGTTCAAGGAAAAGTCCATTCGTGATGATTTTTCATTACAAAAATTAGTAAATAGAAGTATTGATTTATTTGTACATAATGAAGAGTTCGCGAAAACAATAACCAATTACGAAAATTTAGAGGAAAGTGGTTCAAAATATTAAAGAGGTAGTATGAAAATTCCAAAATTAAAATCGGTTGCATTAAATTCACTTAGTAAAAAGAAAAAGATATTATTATTATCAGATGACTTGAGAATGTCAAGTGGTGTTGGTGTAATGTCAAGAGAGATTGTTATGGGAACACTAAGAGACTTTGATTGGGTTCAAGTTGGTGGTGCAATTAAACACCCAGATAAAGGTAAAATATTTGATTTATCAAGTGATTTAGCAGAACAGACAGGTGTTGAAGATTCATATTGTAAAATTTATCCAGTTGACGGATATGGTAATCCTGACTTACTACGAGAAATATTAAATATAGAAAAGCCAGATGGAATTATGATTTATACAGACCCAAGATTTTGGATTTGGTTGTATGAAATGGAACACGAAATAAGACAAAGTCTACCTATTTTTTATTATAATATTTGGGATGACTTACCTTATCCAATGTGGAACGAACCTTATTATGAGAGTTGTGATTTGATTATGAATATTTCAAAGCAAACACACAATATTGTTCAAAATGTATGTCAGAACAAACCAAGAACAGATTGGGATTCTACTTATATCCCACACGGAATTAATGAAAAATTCTTCTATCCAGTCAAAGATGAAAAAGAAGTATTAGAAATGAACAAGATGAAATCCGAACTATTTGACAAAAAAGATATTGATTTTTCTATACTATATCTTAATAGAAACATTAGAAGAAAGATGACTTCAGACACTATTCTGGCATTTAAAGAATTTGCTGATAAACTACCAAAAGAAAAACGAGATAAAACTGCATTCATACTACATACTCAACCAGTTGACCCAAATGGAACAGATTTACCAGCAGTGTGTGAAGAATTATGCCCTGACTTGAACATTATATTTTCAACAGAAAAATTAGATAATAAACATATGAACTATCTCTATAATATTTGTGATGTCACAATCAATATAGCATCCAACGAGGGATTCGGATTGGGAACTTGTGAATCATTGATGGCAGGAACACCAATTATTGTTAATGTTACGGGTGGTATGCAAGACCAATGTGGATTTAGATTAAAAGATAAATTCATTACTTATAAAGACTATAAAGATATCCACTCACTACACGATTGGAGAAAGTGGCAAGACAATGAAGATTTAACTCACGGAGAGTGGGTAAAGCCAGTATGGCCTAAGACTCGTTCATTACAAGGTTCACCACCAACACCATATATCTTTGACGATAGAGCAGATTGGGTAGAAGTAGCAGACAAAATCCAAGAATGGTATGAAATGTCAAAAGAAGATAGAGATGAGTGTGGATTCAAAGGACACGAGTGGGTTTGTAGTGATGAGGCAATGATGTCAGCCAGACATATGGGACAACTATTTACAGAACATATGAATACTGCATTTGATAAATGGACACCAAGAGAAAGATACGAGGTAATCAAAGTATGAAACCAATGATATTAGTGACAGCACCAGTTGGAACAAGAAGTGGATATGGAAACCACTCACGAGATATTTGTAGAACATTAATTGAAAGTGGAAAGTATGATGTAAGAATACAATCAGTTCGTTGGGGTAATACACCACCAAATGCATTAGAACAAGATAATCCAGTCCACCACGAAATAAAAGCTAGAATTTTAACAAAACCAGAACTTGAAAAACAACCAGATTTACATTTACATATTGTAATTCCAAATGAATTTCAACCGATAGGTAAAAAGAATATAGGTATTACGGCAGGTATAGAGGCATCAATACCACCAGCAGATTGGGTAGAGGGTTGTAATCGTATGGATATGACAATATTCACATCAGAGTTCTCACAAAAAGGATTTGTAGATGTAACTTATGATAAAACAAATAACAAAACCAATGAGATTATTTCACAACTAAAATTAGAAAAACCAAGTGATGTATTGTTTGAAGGTGCAGACCCGGAGATATACAAAGAAACAAAATTGATGTCAACTAATTTGAAAAAACAATTTTCAAAAATTAAAGAAGACTTTTGTTATTTATTTGTAGGACATTGGTTACAAGGTAATATGGGTGAGGATAGAAAAGACACCGGAATGATGGTCAAAGTGTTTTTAGAAACATTTAAGAATACGAAAAACCCACCAGCTTTAATTATGAAAACAAGTAGTGCTGGATTCTCTATTTTGGATAGGAATGACTTGAAGAAAAAAATAGATATGGTTAAAAAATCCATTGATTGTGAAACACTACCAAATATATATTTACTACACGGAGATTTATCAGATGAAGAAATGAACCAAATGTATAATCACCCGAAAGTAAAAGCACATTTAACATTTACGCACGGAGAGGGATTTGGAAGACCATTGTTAGAGGCAACATTTAGTGGTAAACCTATGATAGCACCTATTTCAACAGGTCAAGCAGACTTTTTGGATAAGGACTACACCGTAGAATTACCACATATGATGACAAAGATACCACAATCTGCATTTCCAAAGGAATATTTTAACGAGGAATCAGTTTGGTCCACTGTAAATTATGGAGTATCATCTCAAATTATTAAAGATGTTCATAAGAACTATCACAAATATGAAATTCGTGGTAAAAAACAAATGTTAATAAATAGAGAGCATTTTACACACGAAAAGATGTCAGAAAAACTAATTACTATTGTAGACAATCATTTAAAAGATATTCCACAAGAAGTATCACTAAAATTACCAAAATTAGTGAAAAAGAGTGATGTTAAAATACCAAAACTAAAAAAGGGATAATATGGCAGAAGTAAAAATAACTTGTCCAAATTGTTTCAATGATAAACAATGTTTTGAAGAAACCGCAATGGACTTCAAATCTTATATTTGTTTTAATTGTGGCTTTACAAGTAATTCATCATATACAAACGAATCAGAAGCATTGAAACTCGCCCAAGAAAAATCAACACAATTAATGAAAGATGTTAGTATGTATGATTATGATAGAAAAATACATTGGTTTCCATCAGTATTGAATATGGGTAAGTTCGGAGTTATATTTCCAGAAGGAATAAAAAATAATTGGATTTGGAAGTGGGCACAAGTTAGAAAACTAACAGAAGAAGAACAACAAGACCCACAATATGAGGGTCACGAACACACATTAGATATTGACAATGCCAAAGAATATGGACAACACGAATTTATGGATGCGTGTAGAGATATGGGGATTGTTAAAGACTTATGAAGAACACCTATTGGGATGCAATAGAACCAGGTGATGTAGTTTCTTTTATATACAAAGGACAAGGAAATGATGCAAAATCAGCAAGAAGAGTTGTAATTTGTCTTAACCCGAGATACGAACACAGAAAAAAATCTACAAATAGAGTTGTAGATTATTTCGTAGGGTTAGAAATATTTAATTCACAAAAATCTAATATTAATCCGACCGTTATAAAACAAACATTTGAACTATTATCTGAAAATGCAGATGTAGTTTTATCAGACCCACAATCGGGTGGCAGAAATAGAATGGAAAAAATCTATGTAGAATTACAAGGATTATTAAAAAAAGAACCAGACTTATTTAGAACTTACTTTTTTAGAGAAGCCAGAAAAAGAAGAGTATTTCTTGAAGATAAATATGATAGACTGAATAGTATGCAGATTAAACAAGTTACTGAAAAATTAATGCAAGAGGGACAAGATACATTAATCATAGGAGATGACATAGACTTATGAAGATTAGTTATGGAATTACAGTTTATAATGAACACAAAGAATTAGACAATTTACTATATCATCTATCTAAACACATTAGAGATGAAGATGAGGTCGTAGTTACAAGAGATATATCAAAAGTCGGTAGTAAAAATATCCAACAAGATGAGTTTTACGCATTAGAAAAGGTATTGGAAAAATATGAGTATGGAAGTTATTTCAATAATTTAAAAGTAACAACATTTGATTTTAACAAAGACTTTTCAGCATTAAAAAACTACACAAAAGAAAATTGTTCAGGTGATTATATATTTCACATTGACGCAGATGAAATACCAAATGAAACATTATTAAAACAATTACCTGAAATATTGGAAATCAATGATACTGATTTAGTATGGGTTCCAAGAATCAATATCGTAAATGGTATTACTGATTGGCATTTACACCATTGGCATTGGAGACAAACTGAACAAGGGTGGATAAACTTTCCAGATTATCAAGCTAGAATTTTTAGAAATACAGATGATATCAAATGGATTAGAGAGGTTCACGAGGTAATAGATGGAGCACAAACTTATTCACATTTACCACCACACGAAGAATTGACTTTAAAACACGAGAAAGAAATTGCAAGACAAGAAGAACAAAACAGATTATACGATACAATTATATAGGAGATAGTGATGAATATATTAGTAACAGGTGGAGCAGGATTTGTAGGAACAAATTTAATTAAAAGATTAGTTAAAGACGGACATAATGTTGTTAGTATTGATAATTACTCAACAGGAAAAGAAGAAAATCACCAAGAGGGTTGTCAATATGTAAAGGCAGATGTTAGAGACATTATTAATTATGATACTTTTATGGAAAACCCAGATGTGATTTACCATTTAGCGGCACTTCCAAGAATACAACCATCATTTGAATATCCAGCACTAACATTAGAGGTTGGTATTATGTCTACAATGAGTATTTTAGAGTGGGCAAGAGAAAAGAAATGTAAAGTTATTTACTCGGGTTCATCATCAGTTCATAGTGGACATTACAAAAATCCATATACTTTTTCAAAGGTAATGGGTGACGAACTTTGTATGATGTATAAAAAGATTTATGATGTTGATGTGAGTGTTTGTAGATTTTATAATGTGTATGGTCCATATCAATTAACTGAGGGTGAGTATTGCACTGTAATAGGTATATTTGAAAGACAACACAAAAATAAAGAAACATTAACGATTACAGGTGATGGAGAACAGAGAAGAGATTTTACTCACGTTGATGATATAGTTGAAGGATTAATTCTAACTGCAAATAGTAAAACTTCTCACGATTTTATAGAATTGGGTAGAGGAAATAATCACTCAATCAATGAGTTAGCAAAAATGTTTGGTGGTGAATCTACCTATATAGATGCAAGACCAGGAGAGGCAAGAAATACACTTTGTGATATATCTGAGGCTAAGGACAGAATTGGGTATGAACCAAAAGTAAACTTAGAGGATTATATAAGTGAAGCCTCAAAAGTATAGTATATTTACACTAACTGATTCGAAATACTTTCTATTTACAGAGGTTTTTTTAAAATCACTATTTAGTAAACTAAACTTGGAACTAATTGAAAAAGTTTATGTTTGTGACCAAGGATTAGAACCCCAACAAAGAAAATTCGTAGAGTCTTTTGATAAAGTTGAAATTGTAAACCCAGTTGAAAAAATAGAGGGACAAACAGGTTTAGTTTGGGATAAAGTATGGCTTGAAAAAGTTGGTTCAAAAACTCAAAATCTATTAAAATTGGTTAATGAAAATCCAGAGCCTATTGTGATGATTGATATTGATTCAATGTTTATTAAAGATTTCTATGACTTATTAGACTTTGAAAAAGACATACAAATAGCTCACAGACCACTTCAAGACCCAAGTTATATAGCATCATTTGTTTCCATTAATAAAAAAACTTGTATCGAGTTTATTGAAGATTGGATTAGAAACATATCAAGAATATCTAAAATTCCATATGAAACCAAGGCATTAGCTTTAACTCTTAATGAACTCAATCATAGTAACTTTCAAGTAGGTCAATTGCCGGTAGAACAAATACATTTCTATGACCAAGAACAATATGTGGATACAAATGACACAAGAATTGCACACTTCAAGGGTTGGACTGGTAGTATGTCAAAAGTATTTGGTTCAAAAGAAGACTTTGAAAGTAGAACATTTACAAGAGGTTATCAAGAAAGATTAAAGGAGTATATTGATGTATCAGGTTATATCGGCGAATAGAGGTTCACATAAAGCACCGAAAAATTGGAGAGTTTTTGAACAAGAAAATTTAGAAAAACATTTTGGTAAAGTATTAAATGTAGACGGTGAGGACGGACATAGTGTTTTAGATGCCTATGAAAAATATAAAGATACATTACAATATATTCGTTGGTATCCTTGTCCTGAAACTTGTAATCCACACGAATATAGTGGAGTATTATCACAAGACAATCAATTAGATTTAAAATACATAACAAATTCAGCCAAAGGATTTAAATCAGTTCAATCAAAAGAAGTTTGTTTTGAAACTTGGAAAAATAAAGGCGTTAATTGTCCAGATTTTTTTACCTATTATAGTAAAGATGACTTTCATAAAAAACTATCAGAAAGTTCTATACAATATCCATTTTTAGTCAGAGTAAACAATTCAGTATCAGGAAAAGGAACAAGATTAGTCAATCACGAAAGTGAATTAGATAGTGCACTATCAGAGATAGAAAGAGATAATCAAAACAGAATTGGTATTGATAGACAAATGGTATGTGTTCAATTTATCAACACAATAGACCCAGACAAAAATGTAAATGTGTCTTACAGAATACACGTTTCAGGAGATAAAGTTATATCAGGATATGGTAGAGTAGTTTCACCAGACAACTGGTTGGCAATTACGGCTGGTAGTTTCTCAATATCTCAAATAGATAATTGGTTGTATTACAATGAGTTATGTCAAAAGATTATGGTGGAAAAAGAAGAGGAAATAGTTAAATCAGTTCAATCATTGGATTTAAATCATCAAGGGGTAGATTTAGTAATTGATGAGGACACAAAAGAATTATGTTTTCTTGAAGTTCAACCAACATATGCGACTGGTTATCCAGGTGGTATGGGAAGTTATACGCCACCATTTTATAATCCATATGACCCAGAGTTAGTAAAATACTTAATCCAAAACAAATCAGAACTTGAACAGAAAATACCATTGTATTATTTTAATTGGTTGGATAAAGATAAACATTTTGATTTAGTATTCAAGGAGTTAAAAAGATATGTTTGGTCCTAACACTTATACTGAATTTCCAAGTCAAATATCATACTCACATAGAGATAAACAATTTATAGAAACATATGAAAGTGTAAAAGAATCATTTATACACAAATTTAATTTACAAAAATATGATATTATGTTTATCGGTGGAAGTGGAACTACAGCCATAGAGTCAGTTGTTTGGTCTTTATTAAATAATATAGAAGTTGTTGGTAATAATGGTGTATTTAGAAATAAATGGGAAGAACTCATACAAACACACAAAAAAACAGGTTCATCAAAATTTTATAGAGAGAAGTTATATTGTCAATTAGAAACATCAAATAGTTCATATTATGATGAAGAGGGTTGTGTAGTTGATGCAATCAGTTCATTTCCATACTATGACTTACCAAAAAACACTAATATATTTATCACTTGTGTTAATAAACAATTGGGTGGTTTTCCAGGACTAGCAATCGTGGGTGTAAAAAAGTCATATTGGACCAGAATAAAAGATTCAAGTGAGTTCACATACTTAAATCTTAGGAGATATTATGAGTATGGGAAGATAAACCAAACACCAACAACTACACCTACACAAATCTATGACCAATTTAATACGATTCTTAATGACTTTAACTTAGATAAATTAAGAAAAAGGATTAATCGTAATTCTGATGTGATTGTTGATGCAATTGGTAAGGATAATATCATAGGTAAGTCAGTTTGTCCAGTCATTACTATACCAAAAACATTGATATCAGATAAATTGGCAAAAAAGTGGAATTTATATGGATTACAAACCAAGAGTAGTAATTACCAAATATTCACATATAGTTGTGATGATAAATCATATGATGATTTCGCAAAGGATTTGAGAAATGAAAACACTATTTTGTGATATTGATAGCACGATAAATAATCATTGGGTTAGGATACAAAAGTGGGCTACACCAAGTTTTCCAGGAAACTCTATCCACCAAAATGCATTCACCAGAGAAGAAATAATGAAAGACTTACCCATAGAAAATGCTGTGGAATCAATTGATAAGTTTTCAAAGGAATATGAAATACATTTTCTATCAGCCAGAAATTTTCCAGAAGCTTGGGATATTACAAAACAATGGTTAGACAAATGGGGATTCACTTATAAATCAATAAACATTGTTAGAAGTTCAATAGACAAAGTTCAGTTTGTTAAACAATATCCGTGTGATTTGTTCATAGATGACTTTTCAAAGGGTCAAGAGTATGGAAACTCTTATGAAGTTCTTTATATTGATACTATCAATCAATTAAATGATATGGGAATAAACTTAGAAGTTTTTAAAGGAGATTGGAATGAAGTTGTCAAAAAATATCTTGGCTGATTATTGGAAAACGAATGAGAAGAAGTTTCAGAGAATAGTCGATGAAATGGATTTTAGACCTTGTGGTGTTTGGTATACTGATGCATTCTTATTTTTATCTATATGTGATTTATTAGAGGTGGATATGATAATAGAGTCCGGTAGAGCTTGGGGTGTATCAACAGAATTATTTGCAAAATATTTTGATTTTGAAATATATAGTGTCGAAAGAGTGCCCGATAGAGCTGATGATATTGCCAGACCAGTATTAGAAAAGTATGATAATGTGAAGTTATATGAAAATTGTATTTTCAATGTTGGTAGAGATATAATTAGGAATAATTATGATAAAAACATTGGAATATTTATTGATGGTCCAAAGGGGAAAATGGCACAAGATAATGCAGAGGAACACTTGGATTACTCAAATGTAAAGGTTATGGGTTTTCACGACAGGGAAGATGTAGAAGAATGTGATTTTCATACTTTTACTCTTGACTTTTTGCCAAGTTATATGTATCTTAATAACAAAATATTTGAAAAGGACCCAGAACAACGTGATAATGGAAAGTTAGGTTGGGGTTGTTTAGTAAAAATAAAATGAAGATTTGAAAATTAAAACACTATTTATTACTGAGGTTATATGTTTAGAAAAAATCCAGACGAAGTTTATATCATAGCAGAAATAGGACAAAATCACAATGGTGATATTAATATTTGTAAAAAGTTAATAGACCAATTGATTGTTTATTCTTATGATGAAATCACAGGCGATAGATTAAACACTATCAATGCCATTAAATTAACCAAAAGAGATATGTCAGAAGAGTTGACAACAGAACAAATGAATCGTCCTTATGATTCAAATCACTCTTTCGGAAAAACCTACGGGGAACATAGAGAATTTGTTGAGTTAACCTATGAAGAACATTGTGAAATATCAGATTATGTTCGTAGTAGAGGTATTGATTTCATTGATACATTGTGTTCACCTAAATGTGTAGATTTGGTTGATATGACCACGATAGATAAAATTAAAATTGCATCAAGAGACTTAACTAATATTCCATTACTGGAAAGAGTGGCAGAGACAGGATTAGATGTTATAATTTCAACGGGTATGAGTGGAATTGATGATATTGTTCCAGCAGTTAATATATTAGACACAGGAGATAATGAGGTATCCATATTACATTGTCTATCTCAATATCCGGCACAATATGATAAGATAAATCTACTATCAATACAAGATTTAAAAAATAGATTTGGTGGACTACACAAGATAGGATACTCGGACCACTCAATAGGAAATCATATTCCATTAGCAGCAGTCGCAATGGGTGCAGAAATAATTGAAAAACACGTCACACTTGATAGAAATATGAAAGGAACAGACCAAGCAGGTTCATCAGAACCACAAGAGATGAAAGAGTTAGTTCACAACATTAGAACTTTTGAAATGTCAAGAGGAACTTTCGGAACATTTAAAGATGAGTCAACAAACTTGGCATCAGAAAAATTAGAAAGGTCTTTGGCAACTAATCAAGAATTATTTGAGGGTAATATAATTACTGCAGATGAAATTCATATGTTAAGTCCTGGTGATGGACTGAAATGGAGTGATTTAGACAAGGTGATAGGTAAAACATTAAGAAAAGATTTATTAAAAAACACACTAATAAAATTAGAGGATTTGACTGATGAAATTATATACTAATGGTTGTAGTTTTACTTGGGGTGCAGAGTTATCTGATAGAAATTCAAGGTTCGCTGGACTACTCGCAAATAAATTTGGGTGTGAATTAGTTGATGATTCTCTGAATGGTGCATCTAACGAAAGAATATTGAGAACCACACTTGACTACTTACAAAACCCAAACACAGACTTAGAAAACTTAATGGTTGTAATTGGTTGGAGTGGTATATCAAGGAAAGAAATATATAATGGTGGTTGGAGTAAAATGACACCGACTATGATTGGAACTAATGATGTGGCTACACAATATTACTCAAAAATACAATCAGTCCAACAAGACAATTTAAATTTCTACTACCAAACATTATTACTACAAATGTGGTTAGAAAAGAAAAATGTAAAATATTTTATGTTTAGGATTGATGATGGACAAACAAAAATGATGATAAAAGATGGAAGTAAAAGAGAAGTTACGGACGGATATGATACTTCATACCTAACCAAGGAACAGGCAAAAGATATTAATATTAAAACATTTCCAAGTTATTTATCTAATGGTATGACATTTAGAGAATACGCATTAAGAAATGGTGGTGGACTAAAACCAGGTAGACACCCAGATGAAAAATCACACGAACTATTTACGGAGCACATTTATGAAAATTTATGTTGATATAGATAATACTATATGTACACAAGAAAAAGAGGACTATGGTCAGGCAACACCTTGGTTAGAAAATATATTAAAAGTAAATAAATTGTATGACAAAGGACACGAGATTACATATTATACTGCCCGTGGTAGTGTAACTGGTATTGATTGGTATGACATTACTAAAAAACAATTAGATGAATGGGGTTGTAAATATCACGAGTTGAGTGTGGGGGAAAAGCCACATTATGATTTACTAATATGTGATAAGACAATGAGAATAGAGGAGATAGTAGTAGAAGATGAAATCTTTGAATGAAATAGCAGTCGTCGTTCAGGCGAGAAATAACTCGGAGAGAGTTCCACAAAAAATGTCACAGGGTATAAATGATTATCCATTTGCATCAACAAGTTTATTAGATATTGTGTTGGGAAAATTAACAGAAAGTAAAGTGATTAAAAATGAACACATTTATTTATCAGTTCACGAAGAGAGTCTAATCAACATAGGTGAAAAATATCCAATCAACATTCACAAAAGAAGTTGGGAAAGTGCCAATGTAGATAGTGGTATTGATGTATTGTTTGATTGGTGGGATAAACTTCCATACAAATATGTCGTAATGGTTAGTGGGTGTAATCCATTTCTAAAATTAGAAACTATTGAATCCTTTTTCAATAAATATATGTTTTCAAAACACGACGGAATGTTTAGTGTGGTTGAAAAAAAGAATTACTTCTGGAATACAGAAGGTGAGATGTTAAACAAATGGCCTGAGGGTCAAGACCTACTAAATACAAAGGCAGTTGAAACTACATATGAGGCAGGACATTGTTTATATGGTAGTAAGATGTCAGATATTGGTCAAGGTAAATGGGTTGGTAGTTGGACTAAAAAAGATGACCCAGTATTATTTCCGGTGAGTGAATTTGAATCATTTGACATTGATGAACAATGGCAGTTTGATTTGGTAAAAAGTTATTATGAGAAACAGAACTAAAAAATTAGTAAAACAAATAAGAGAATTAGAATATGTAGAGGATAGGCTGGCACTACTTCACGAAACATATTCAGATTGTAAAGCAGTCATACTGGCACCAGGTCCAAGTTTAAATGATTATGAAAATATAAAAAAGGACTTAGAGTTAAGAGATGACTTGGTTGTATTATCAATCAAACAGGCCTATGATAAGGTGGGTAGTTTAACAGACTTTCATATCGTAAACACATATAACTTCGATAAATATAATGGATATGAATATGAGAGTGAAAATTCTATCGTTTTCTATGGACTATCAGAGTCTTTCGCAAATGAACAAATGGAAAAGATACTTGTTAAACCAAGTCTTTGTGATTTATTCGTAATGGTAAAAAATCCACCTTATATAGAATATTCAGATTGTATTCACAAATCAGCGAATTTTGATTTGTTTAACTTATTGAAAGATGAGAACAGGTCACAATGGGGAACTTCAATATTGTATGAACAGGCAATTCCAATGGCATTATTATTAGGTTGTAAAGATATAACCACGATAGGTTGGGACTTGACTACCGGAGTTCACTCATACAAAGATGATGAGGTAGAGTTCAAACCTAACAAGGATAATGTTGATGTAGAGAGAACAGATGATTCTATTAAAACTACGAAAGAATTATCTGAATGGTTTGAAAAAGAAAATATAAATTTTAAAATAATATCTGATGTAAATTCGGCTTCTGATAAAATAAAGAGGATAAAAAGTATAAATGAAATTAGAAAATAGATATATTATCGGTTGTCATTGTATGTTTTATGAGATAGATATGGTAGAAGAATATCTAAACTCACTTAAATTGGCAATGGAAGACATAGAAAATAAAGAAAATATCAAAGTAGAGATGATGTGGAATATGTCTGAATACTTTGAACAATGTGAAACTACAAAATCAATATACTCAAAGATTGAAAAACTTGAAAGAAAATATAATTTTGATAGTCTATTCTATGAGGATAATGATAATCCATATACTATGGCAGACTATCGTAGAGATTTAAATAACAAATGTAATGCATTTGATTATGTGATATGGGGTGAATCAGATTGTCTAATGCCAAGACAGACCTTTGGTGTATTAGAACAACTAAAAACCTATGCAAATCAACAAGGTATTCACAGATACATAACTACATTTGGTGTTAGAAAAATGTGGGACGAGAGTTGGAAAGTATTGGAACACCCAAAATTTACAGACAAACCATACTATGAAATGGATACAGAGGAAGAAACAAGATTAGCCACAACTTCACCTTGGAGTATAAGATACACTATGTCACAACAGGAAATGGACGAGGTAAATCAAGATACAGAGGATTTAGATGTTAAAATGATTACTTATCCAAAGTTTGATGGAAGTGGATTGGTGATATCATCAGACTTATTGAGAAGTGGTGCAAATGTTCCACCGGCAGTTTATATGAACGGGGACGATACGAGTTTCTTAGAAAGCTGTAGATTACATATGGGGGAAAATTATAGACAATTCGTAGTTAAAAATATATTGAAAGTTCATAACAGGACACACCCGAAAAAAAGAAGATATGTAAAAAATGAAGATGAAACTCTTACATCACATAAAAAAAGAGGTAAAAAGGCCTGGTATAAAACATTTAATGATATATCAAAGGGTAATTTAAGTAAATTGTTTTATAGTCAAGAAAGATTTTCAAATTACAAAGACTTTCAAAAGGCATTAGGTAAAAACAAATGAAAAATGTAGTATTTATACCGAACATTGATTTAGGAAATGGTAGAAACAAACCATACGAATATTCAATCAAGAGTTGGAAAAAGTTTTGTGATAAATATGATTGTCAGTTATTAGTATTAGAGGATTTATTAGTTCCAGTTGAATCTATGAAAGTAACTTGGCAAAGATTCTATTTGTTTGATATCTTAGAACAGAACGAAATAGACTATGACCAAATACTATTAGTAGATGCAGACACAATAGTTCACCCAGATTGTCCTAATTTCTTTGAGGAAACTAATCACGAATATTCTGCAGTTGTAAATAATGGTAGTTTTGAGTGGGTAAAAAGGTCAGTAGAACAATATTCAGAACTAATGTTTGATAATGAAATACCATTTAATATCTGGGAATATATCAATTGTGGATTTCAAATAGTAAATAAAAAACACAAACCATTTTTTGAATATGTTACAAAATACTATCACGAAAATCAAAAACTAATTCAAGAGAGTATTGATAAGGTAAAGGCAGGAACAGACCAAACCATTATTAACTTTCTACTAAGACAACAAAACATCAAGATAAACTATCTACCAGTATGTTATAATTTACAAGACTTACACTCAAAACAATTATTATACTTGGCAGATGAGTATTGGTGGGACGATAGTAAAATAATATATGATAAGTGTGGTTATATATTTCACTTTAATGCAATACCACCCAACCCATTAAACAGAGATGCAAATTATTGGATAGAGAGAACTTATGACGAATTATATGGTTCTGATGAACCACCACTACAAAGATTGTTAGATAAACAAAAAGATAAATCAACTTACCACAATACCACATCAAATAAGTTTAAACAAGATTTGGTAGATTTCTTTGGTGATAACTTTAAAGATAAAGATATCTACGAGGTTGGTGCAGACGCAGGACTTACTACGAGAGTATTGAGTTTCTTGTTCAATAAAGTTTTTGTAAACAATAATTGGAACCCAAATCAATATGATATTAATAATGATTGGATTGTAAAAAAAGAAATAAAACATAAGAACACAACTTGGTATAAAAAATATTCAGTAGACATACGAAATGAAATTAATCACGAATTTGAAAATGTAACCTATATTGAAATGGATTCATACAATAAAAAAGGTTGGCCTAAAAAACTATTGAAAGATGTTTCAGTAGTATTCATAGATTGTATACACAATTATGAAGCGGTAAGTTTAGATATTAAAAATGCACTTAAATTAAAACCAGAGTATATTGTATTTGATGACTATGGGTTATCAACAATGGGTGGAGTAAAAAGAGCGGTAGATGATTTTATTGATAATGAAAAGTTAGAATTAGTGAAAGAGATAGGTTTACAAAAAGGAACATATGGTGCAACAGATAGAACAAAACCTATGGTATTTAATGATAGTGAGGGTGTTATATGCAAAGTGAAATAGTATTTTTTAGTGAATCTAATCTCAGAGGTAGAGTTCCAAGAGATTTTGAAAATGCCAGAACAGAGTTTGGTTGGTCAATAATGTTAGACGCAGAGTGGTGTCCATTGAATGAACCACCAAATAAAAAATATGACTTAGGGATAGTTATTATACCTAAAAATAATCCTAATGTTAATTTAAAACTGATAAAACAATATTGTAATAATGTTGCAGTAATGCAAGAGGGCCCACATTGGTATTATCAAGATTACTCGGTAGAGAAACAAATACATTATATCAACACATTAAGAAGTGCAGATTGGGTATATTGTCATAATAAATCAGATATAAGATATTACAGAGGATTAGGTTGTGAAGATGTAAGAGTTATGAGGTCAATGATGATTCCAGAAGGTCTGGATTGTCAAGATGGTTCATTATACAAAGAAGGAACATTACTGGGTGGTAATTTTGTGAGTTGGTATGGTGGTATGGATAGTTATTTAGTGGCATCAGAAGTTGATGAACAAAAATATGGTGTATCAATGGGTAGAAAACAAGAACAAGAAGACCAAATTGATGACATCAAATATCTACCTTATATGAATTGGAGACAATGGATAAATCACATAGGACAATATAGGGTTGGAGTTCATTTAATGAGAACACACGCAGCTGGAACATTTAGTATGAACCTAAGTTGGCACGGAACACCAGTAATTGGATACAAAGGATTAGATACACAAGAATTACTTCACCCACAGACTACCATAGAGGTTGGAGATTTAATTGGAGCCAAAAGAATAATAAAAAAACTAACAGAAGATTTTGATTTTTACCAAGAGTGTTCAGAACAAACAAAACATTTATTCAATCAGTATTATTCAGAACAGGCTTGGTTACAACATTGGAGAAAACAAAATGAAACCAATTAGTTTCATAATACCAAGTCGTAATAATAAAACATATTTAGAAATGTGTTATAATAGTATCAGGAAAAACTCAGGATACACACACGAGATATGTTTTGCAGATGACTTTTCAGAAGACGGAACTTGGGAATATTTACAGGAAATAAAATCAAAGGACGATAATGTAAAAATATATCGTAATGAGGGGCCTGAAAGATTAGGGTTGACTATATTGTATGACAAAATAGTAGAAGAAATGGCAACCAATGATAGATTGTTATTTTTCCATAGTGATATGTATTTATTTCCAGATGCATTGGATTATGTTGATGAGTATTTAAAAGAGGGAGTGGTTGTAACATTAACAAGAGTTGAACCACCATTACACCCCGAAGGACCAGAAAAAATAGTTGTTGATTTTGGTATCGAACCAGATGAACTAAAAGAACAACAATTATTAGATTGGTATCGTAGGTATGAACCAACACAAGAAATTACTGAGGGAGTATTTGCACCTTGGTCCATTATGAGAAAAGACTTTGAATCTATTGGTGGACACGATAAACTATTTAGACCACAATCAAAAGAGGATAGTGATATATTCAATAGATTACATTTAAGTGGTGTTAAATTTATACAGACTTGGAAGGGGTTGGTATATCATATGACAAGTAGAGGGTCAAGGTTTAATCCTTATTCCGGTGGTGCACCAGGTAAAGATAGTCCGGAGTGGTTATACACTACGAATAAAAATATGAGAGAGTTTATCAGAAAATGGGGAACTATGGTTCAACACGACCACCATATGAAACCAATTGTATCACCAGTATATAGTATTGGATTTGAATTAACAAAACCAGCTCCAGTTGATATGATAAGATTAT
>Ga0206125_10002496_pt1 | contig 19339 bp, 23 predicted proteins | sample Helgoland_Spring_4_FD_148598 | JGI IMG/M metagenome (GOLD analysis project Ga0206125, IMG submission 148598) | Pelagic subsurface seawater microbial communities from Kabeltonne, Helgoland, North Sea - Helgoland_Spring_Bloom_20160331_1 | ecosystem: Environmental > Aquatic > Marine > Epipelagic ... | reverse complement strand
ATCGTTGTCAGGTGTCCTGTGTATGTATCCCATGGAATAATCCACGGGTTTTACACTATACGTTGACCTCATAGCGAAACAAATTCACATGCGGACTCGACAGTTGGTCTTAAAACGTTCCCTCCAGACTTCGATTGCGCCCCATTGTATTCGTCGATTACAAAATCCAACCCCTCCTCCATTGTATGAAAAACCGGTGCAATTTGACGACCGTCCTTAAACACAAACTCAAGCGCACCCGCACGAGCTTGCATAATATTCGTAACATTCGCCCAACCTGTTTTATGACCATACTCGACCCACCGTTTCTTCATATGTCGCGTAAGTTGGTCAATAGGTGGAACAACGTTAATGTATATTACATCGTGGAACAACGTTAATGTATATTACATCCTCGAAGTTATACGGGGCAGTGGCATCGAGGCAAACGGCACAGCCCGAGTTTAGAAAATATGTTTTTTAGTGAATTGATACTATAAATACTTTGCTGTTTAGAATATACTGTATGTCTTTTCTGAAACGCAATACTGAAAAAAAACAATCTGAAAACTATGAGTCTTTGCCAGCACACATGTCAACTTTAACGCCTCGGCACCCAACGATTGCTTCATATGCGCAGGCGATGGCATCTCGCAATACTAAACCAGAGCATTTAGATCACTATGTTGAAGTGAAACCTTTTGAAGCTCACAATAAAGGATCGCATTTCGCGTCAGCCGAATTTAAGGCTGGCGCACGAGACCCATATATTTACCAACAGATTCCCATTCTGTTAGAACTGGTTATTAAGTGGGAAAATGACAATACAAATATGGAGAATCTCAACGAAATATTCAAGTATACTGCTGCAAGTGGTATTAATATCCACAATTTCAATTTGCACGAGAGCCAATGGGAATATGTCCTTAACACGCCAGTCTATTACCAATCGCTGGGTGTTGTTTCGATGTTAGGTGAAGAGGAATCAGCGAGTGTGAACAAAAGCGCAATCCTTCTAGGGAAAAAACTTGTCAAAATGGCAGAGTTTTATAAAGAAGCAGCGATAAAGGAGGCCAAAGATAACGGTGACACCTTCCAATTATCTGAATTTAAAGCAGCGTATGATGGGATTCGAGCAACATCTGAATACTTTACCATAGTACATAATCGTCTTGAATTGAAAAATACCATCACCCATATTCTCGCGAATCCTGCATGACTGATATATATTTTTTGGAATAAATTATGTCAGATTGCTCTAAAGCTTTAGGACATTTCCAGCAAAAATGTGGCCAAGATTGCTCTAAAGCTTTAGGACATTTCCGGCAAAAATTCGTTCAGATTTCTCTAAACAACTAGACATAGCTACCCTATAGAGAAAGTTAAAATAACTAGTATATATATCTCTAACTTTAATTAAATGGCAACTTTTGTTCAACACGAAAAAATAACATATGAATATATACAGAAAAAGGCCAATGATCCTACACCTTTTGCACTACTTTGCTCTACTAATTGGTGTAGATACTGTCCAAGAGCAGTAAAATTGTTTGAAAAATTACGGAATGAACAAAAAGATATCGAATTCATGATATTGAAAGACATGGAAAAGACGTTATTCAAACAATTACATGTAACATCTTATCCGACTTTTATTGTATATTCAAATGGAAAACAAATATACAAAGGACATGATGGCGCTGCTTTCTGTAAATCATTGGGAATCAAATACGAAAAGAAGATCCGACGCCGTCAAGACGGTTCTTATTATAGATTAAGTGCTAATGGTGAAGAACAATCCCTATCAACGCATGCGGCCCAAAGGCTAAAAAGTTATTATGGAGAAGAGGACGATGAAGAGAACGACGAAGAGAACGAGGGAGAAGAACCGGACCATCATGATGAAATTCATACAGATGGTCAAGGTAGACAATTTAAATTAACATGTGATGGAGATATTTGTCGTAAAGTATATATATAATTTAACTAATAACACTATAAATAACAGAATATAAGAAAAAAATGAATTACGAAAAATTAAGTTTTGCTGAAGCTTTTCAAAACAATACAGGGATTAATGTATATGTGGGTAATGTTAATGACGATTTCCATGGTAATGTGGAAGTGAAAACAAACAAAGGAAAAGTATTTGTTTTTAGTGGCTGGGGAGGCATATCCTTAGCTTCTCGATCGATTGCTCAATATACTACTGAGTCGTCGGGTGTTGAGTATAAAACAGTTTGTAATGAAAATGCGATAGAAACTTGCGACGTGATTAATTTACTAATAAATCAGGCGTATCAGGGAGTTAATACACAGAATATTGGTTGTAGACCAAAGAAAAAAGCAACGCCGCGCGTTGGAAAAATGAACATATAAGGACGATACATTTCTCTAAAGCTTTAGGACATTTCTCGGAAATTATTTGGACATTTCTCGGAAATTATTTCGATTTCTCAACAAAATGTGGCCAAGATTTCTCTAAAGCTTTAGGATGATTTCTCAACAAAATGTAGCCAAGATTTCTCTAAAGCTTTAGGACAATTTCTCGGAAATTATTTGCTTCGATTTCTCTAAAGCTTTAGGACGATTTCTCGGAAATTATTTGCTTCGATTTCTCAACAAAATGTAGCCAAGATTAAAGCTTTAGGATGATTTCTCAACAAAAATGTAGCCAAGATTTCTCACTGTAGTAGAAGCTTAGCACGTGCATGGATCTAGACCATAATAAGCCATGATTTGTACAAATGCGTATAGAGCTGTAACTACTGTCATTAGTGTTGTATCATCTAAAACATCGGCTGTTCTGGCTTTCTGATTGATTTGATTCTCTGGGCCCGGTGGCCTTCTTTCCATGATTATGTTTTGTGGATGTTCTTTATATACTGTAGATGTATTACCTAAATATTTTTATGTCCATTCTTTTTTAGATCATCCATGAAGCTTTAGGACAATTTCTCGGAAATTATTTGCTTCGATTTCTCAACAAAATGTGTCCAAGATTTCTCTAAAGCTTTAGGACATTTCTCGGAAATTATTTGCTTCGATTTCTCAACAAAATGTGTCCAAGATTTCTCTAAAGCTTTAGGACAATTTCCGAGAAATTATTTGCTTCGATTTCTCAACAAGAATTTTTTAGCAATGTTTTATTCTGTCAATAAATTTTTTAGCAAACGTTTTGATAGCCGTGCGACAATGGTATAACCTATAAATACAACATCTAATAAACCATATGTCTAAGTTACCCAAATTAGGATTTAATTTTGGAAAGCCAAAATCAACGAAAAAAGAGCGCAAAGCTCGTAATAAAGCTCGTAAGAAGATTACAAAAGAGCGTCGTATAGCCATGAAAGAACATAACAAAGGATCCGCCAATACTCGTAAAATAATACGTCGGTTGGGCATTCAGGAGGATGTTCAAGTAGAGCTTCGTCCAAAAATGTCATTGCACGCGAAACAGCGTAAAAAAGAAGGTCGAAAGGGGAGATATATTTATACGCCCAATAAAAAGAGAAACAAAATGGTTGTCGTGACAAAATTACCCGTTGGTCAGGCACGGACGATTCCGTTTGTCAAAATGAAGCGAAAACCAGAGAATAGGATTACTTCGTACAGATTTAAATAAATGCTTCCGTTGTATTGTTTTCTTTATGTGTGATATTCATTAGGATGATTTCTCAACCAAATGTGTCCAAGATTTCTCTAAAGCTTTAGGACATTTCTCGGAAATTATTTGCTTCGATTTCTCAACCAAATGTGTCCAAGATTTCTCTAAAGCTTTAGGACAATTTCCGGAAAAAATCTTGCTAATGTACCAAATTGTTTGCTTCGATTTCTCTAAAGCTTTAGGACAATTTCTCGGAAATTATTTGCTTCGATTTCTCAACAAAATGTGTCCAAGATTTCTCTAAAGCTTTAGGACATTTCTCGGAAATTATTTGCTTCGATTTCTCAACCAAATGTGTCCAAGATTTCTCTAAAGCTTTAGGACAATTTCCGAGAAATTATTTGCTTCGATTTCTCAACCTAATGTGTCCAAGATTTCTCTAAAGCTTTAGGATGATTTCTCAACCAAATGTGTCCAAGATTTCTCTAAAGCTTTAGGATGATTTCTCAACAAAATGTGTCCAAGATTTCTCTAAAGCTTTAGGACATTTCTCGGAAATTATTTGCTTCGATTTCTCAACAAAATGTGTCCAAGATTTCTCTAAAGCTTTAGGATGATTTCTCAACCAAATGTGTCCAAGATTCCTCTAAAGCTTTAGGACAATTTCCGAGAAATTATTTGCTTCGATTTCTCAACCAAATGTGTCCAAGATTTCTCTAAAGCTTTAGGATGATTTCTCAACCAAATGTGTCCAAGATTAAGGCTTTAGGACATTTCTCGGAAATTATTTGCTTCGATTTCTCTAAAGCTTTAGGACGATTTCTCAACAAAATGTGGCCAAGATTAAGGCTTTAGGACATTTCTCGGAAAGGACATTGCTCGGAAAATATTCGCCGAGATTAAGGCCTTAGAGAGTCATCAAGTTTGAGATCACGATTTTTTGTTATTTCGACTATAAGCAATCAGTGGACAACAACTAAATGGAAGAACGAAGAGCATCTTGGAGGCTACACCTTATGGGAAATAAAATGGGACGTCAAAGAGAACTATACCATCGATTCATACAAGGATCCAACACAGTGTCAGACACAACAACAGCTACCATTTGTGCAGACATGCCCAGAACATATCCAAACATACCAGAAATACAACAACATCTACCTAAAATACAAGAACTTTTGATTTCATACGCATCCTTTCAAAAAGGAGATGCTTATCTACAAGGGTTTAATTATACAATGACCATACTATGGATGACATTTCATGGGACAGAACATGCAGAAGCAGACACATGGTGGTGTTTTTCTGCAATTGTGGCCCGTATCCGACCACTCATGCCTGATTTTAACGTGACATGGTTTCACTGGCTTCGAAGACATTGGATGGAAGATTTCCACAACCGATTGGCCGCCAAACGGCCAACTTTGAATGGTATTTTGCAACATGAACCAGACACATGGTCTTCCTTAATCACAATCAAATGGTTCATGCTATGGTTTGCACAAACAGTACAGTATAAAGAAATATTCAAATTATGGGATTTTCTGATACAATTACCACCACAAAAACTCATGTACGCATACACCGCGATCACTTTTGAAATATTATGTGAAATTGCGCCCGAAATTACATATCAATGGACACAAAGACCCACCAATATCATGCACATGCTACTGAACGTCAAAGTAGACGGGATATCAAATGCTCTCAACAGAGTCAAAGAAACTATCTAACCTACAGATTCCCAATTCGTTCTACCAGTGAAGCGATAAATTCTTGTGTAGCCCTATCAATTGATTTTACACCAGCACGTAAACTGTCCTCAATGATTTTAAAATCTTGCTGGCTCATTTTCCAGAACATTTTTGGAGATCCTTTAACTCTATTAACATAATATTCCCACAACTGTAATTTTAACCAAATATCATACGCATCTGATACAACATACAACCCCTTGCTTTGCTTAATTTTTAACCAATTTAGTAGAGGAATAGCATTACAACTTTTCATTTTTTCTATATCTTCATATAACCCCACCATTTTTAAAATAATTTCTCGGCATTCATTTAAAGTGTATTTTTTTTTACATTTGATACCTAAGGGCATTAAGATTGGCACAAGAAGGTCATTTTCTTCTTGTGTTTTTGTCCCTTGTTTGCACAATGTTTCTAAAAACACTTTTGGGTTTTGAAGTTTTCGTTCGAGAATACCTCGAACGAAATCATTGACTAACAACTCATTTATAAACATTTCTACCCCATCCCACCGCTTTAATTTTGGGAAATCAAGAAGAAATGTTATTTGTTTCTCAGTAATTTCTAATATCTCCAATAAATGCTCTTTGTCTCTAATGAGTGTGCAGTTGTTATGAACAATTTCTTTCGTTCTTCTGACTTCTTCTTCTTGTAGATACCAATGTTTTTGTTTGATAGTAGCCGAAAATGGTTGATCTTGAAAATTTTGTTTTATTTGTTGATATACGTCGTTGAATGTTTCGCCATTTAAAGCTCCATGCAATTCGGACATGGGAAAGTGACCATATGGAACCAGCGTCGTATAATCTAAACTTGTTTTTATAAAAACCCCTTTGTCAATATCGTATAAAATACATGTTTTATACGGTTGATTTAAAGCAGATATAACAGAAACCAAATTCCATTGAGAATTACCACCGTAACATCCAGTAATATGACGATTTCCACACGAACTGGATACATGATCACCAACACCATTTTGATTCTCTCCACTTACAAAACATGTTTTTTCAGCCAATAATTTACCATCTTTGCCAAAAATTTTACTTTTCATTAAAGCGTGTTTCGGTTTAAAAAGTCCTATCTGACTTTTTTCGAGTCCTCTAACAACATCTTTTGCTTGGTGATATCCCATATCCCACAGTCGTTGCAAAACATAAGAAGAATGTTTATACTTTCGAAATAAACCAAGAATATGATCCAAATGACCTTGGTTCCAATGGCTTGTAATAATGGAACATATTTCATGTTCATTTAAATTACATGAAATTCGATCTGTAGCTTCATCTTCTTCACAAGCACCTGTAAAATCTTCCAAAAGGAGTATATCTGATACTTTTCCAAAAGCTCCTTCACTGTAAGGATAGTAGACAACAGTTACAAATTCTTTCAAACTTAGGGAAGTCGAGCGGCGTTTGGAAGCTATTTTTGTAAACTGCTCTTTTATGATTGTGCGCAATTGTTTTTCCGTTAATTTGTCTCTTCCATTGTTGATATCTGGTTCTTCTTCGAGTTGTTCGTCTTTTCTTTCTTCATTTATTTTTTGTAGTTGCTCTTCCATTCTGGCCGATTTGGCACGCTCACGACGTAAATTTTCCTGTGATTGACGTTTTTCCTTTCGTGAATTGTGCTCCTGCTTCCCAAGACGTAGCAAGTTGCTCTCTTTATCACTCAACATGCCCTTCAGTTTCTTGTTTTTACTTATCAAGTCGGAGATTTGACGTTCGCGTTCATACAATGCTCTTTCACATTCTGACAAACGATGTTCGCGTTCATACAATGCTCTTTCACATTCTGACACACGATGTTCGCGTTCATACAAGGCTCTTTCACATTCTGACAAACGATGTTCACAATCTCTTAATTTGATTTTACAAATTTCTATTTCGCGTTGTTTTCTTAAATGGTTATCTTCAGAATGTCTAGGACGTTTAAGGCCTTGCCCTCCTTTGGGCTCCGCAGGTTGAAATGAATGGTATTGACTTGAAAATAGGTGAAACATTCTGTGATCAAAAAGATGGTCATTATATAGATCCGATTCGACATATGTTCAATCCATCTGTTTAAATAATAGCACATTATCTAATGCTTTAAGCCGCCCATATTCTTCTTCGTCGATGACATCCCTCAAATTGATTTCAATTGATTTTAAATAAACAATAAATACCATCTCAATATCCCCTAATTGTTGCCACATACCTTGTTGATTGCGCTTTGCTATAAATCTGCAGTCAACAAAGTAATCATTGGTGGTATGTTGTTCATTTGAGGACTGTCGTAGAAGATGATATCCGTTTAACACATTGGTCCCGAAATATTTATTGGAGGGCACTGCAAAGGTAATAAATCTTGCTTTAGTATCAGATGTAATTTGCATCGACTCTAATACCATCGGTTCATTTCTTACTAAAGACAACGATGTTTCTAAGACATGTATTTTATGTTTGGGTGAAGTTGTAGTCGGCCACATTTTAGTATATTTGCCTGGATGCGACATTAACAATAATTTTTTTGTTTCGTACAACATGGACCATTGAGACACCGACTTGTCATAGGCAGGCACGCGATGATTGAAATATTTCCCAGAACCGTCGTCGTTCTCCTGATCCATAATTAATTTTGTGTTTACATTGGAGATTAAAACAGGCACGCGATGACCAAATACTTCTAAAATTCGTGGTCTTTCATGGTCTCGGTGTTCAGAACTTGGTTCATTGTCCTCAGTCACATGGAAATGGAAACTAGGATGTGTCCCTGCCTGAACTGACATATTGTTGAAATATTGTCATATTTATACTGTCCGTACTACGATTTCAGACTAGGACCTGTAAAAAAGGGAATCAAGTTCAGAAAACTTTCAAACAACTATGGAAACATGGCTCTCAGAAACAACACCACTTTTATCATTAGTCTTTCCATATCTACGTGTCCACGAATACCAAAAGTGGAGAATAACCAGCAAATTCGCCACTGAATACTCTGACGCATCAATCAAGCCCAAGCTTTGGCGGCAAATCGTCGTACAAGATCCACACATTAAACCTTGTACCATATGTGTCGAACTCCATTATGTACACGCCATGTTTCTATGCCCCACTTGTCTAAAATATGCTTGTAGAATGCACGTTTCCAGTTGTAATCTGTGCCTTTTTGACATGTGCGATGCATGCGCCCGTGTTGGCAGTGCACCGTGTCTTTGCCATCCTCCATACTATTAAACTAGTCGATAGTCACATTTCAACAGTATTTTGTGACTATAAATGAAGAAGAATCGTCAAGTATACATGACAGAAATTAGAACTTGGGTCGTCGATCATGTAGTGGACCCAATCGAATCACAGGTCTATCATCCACATACATATCAAGATAGACGGCGAGATCGAGCACTCGAAATAATAGCAGACGACATTACGCCACAACAAAGCATTAGTGATATTTATCGACGCTTTCCAACCGTCTTTAACAGAACAGCTGTGCGCGAAAAATTATACAAACGAATGCATTTATATTGTTTCGGTAACTACGATGACAAAGCACAAGAAATGTTTGACGACATTCGCCACGATTCACCGAAGGCTATACCATATATTCGCGAATTATTGTGCAAAACGTCAGCTCTCCTGTTTTTTAACAATAAAGAATTGTACAGGACAACTGATGAGGACTTTGTCAGAATGTACAAAGAGCTCACAGACGATCAACAAGTGAAATTTGCACCGAAAGTGCTCCAAACTCATGGTATTCTACTTGAAGAGATCCCAAAATCTCGTCGGACAAAACAATTATGTGTCATTGCTATTCACTGCCACGGTTATGCGCTACGATATGTTCCTGAGGAATATCAACTCGAAATGGTATGTACTGCGTATGTAACAGACGGTCTTCAGTTGAGAAAGGAAAAATGGTTTGAAAAATTATTCAAACAACTTACAGAGAAGCAACAGCAAGAGTGTCTGACTGCCAGAAAAAACAAGTACCGTCATTAGAATCAAACCATCTCGTATTACACATAGACAATGGCCTTATGTTCGACCTTTGCGATAACCGATATATAAATAACAAATAATACATGAATGATCATCTTTCCAAAATATCCAAGTACCTCGGGGTCGTACATTTCGCAACGTCGTATCAACAAGCAAAAACAGGCCGTCATTCACATTCTAAAAACGAAACAACCACAAATTTTAGCAGCATTCAAACAACTTGCAAAGCGATACCGAAAACAACCAAAAATAGAATTGAACATTGATCAATCCATCGAAAAAGTCAGAAACGCGATTGTAACTTACGATTCTGACGAGTTACATGGTGAATCGGATGATCATAGGATGTGGATTCCTGCTGCCAAATGTAATGATACATATCTGATGGGCACAATGCTCCACGAAGCTTTGCACTACATTTGCACTTTTGATGGCAAGGACATTTGCTCTGAAAATGAACACTATGTGATGAGACTTTTAGGTGATGATTGTTAAATCTGCCGGAATCGTCCTAAAGCTTTAGAGACATCTCGTCGATATTTTTTTGCCGGAAATTGTCCTAAAGCTTTAGAGACATCTCGTCGATATTTTTTTGCCGGAAATTGTCCTAAAGCTTTAGAGACATCTCGTCGATATTTTTTTGCCGGAAATTGTCCTAAAGCGGTACATTTGGCAAAAAATTCACAGAAATTGTCCTAAAGCGGTACATTTGGCAAAAAATTCACAGAAATTGTCCTAAAGCGGTACATTTGGCAAGATTTTTGCCGTAAATTGTCCTAAAGCGGTACATTTGGCAAAAAATTCACAGAAATTGTAGCCAGGTACAATTAGCGAGATTTTTTCCAGAAATTGTCCTAAAGCTTTAGAGAAATATTCGCAAAATTTTTGCCGGAATTGTCCTAAAGCGGTACATTCGCAAAAATTTTGAGTATAAACACGGTCTACCAGACATTAACATGGCTGCCATTGTTAGACACAAACATATTAAAAGAATGAATTTTACAAGTTGTGTATTTGAAAACCTCATTATCGAAGTACGCAACACCGTGCCCACGTGCAACCACGGGCCGCCTCTATCAGAAAAAAAAAAGCAGTGTCACAAAAAAAATCTGCCACAAAAACGCGAGCTCGAGCGCACTAAAAAAGCAGAAAATTACTTTTTGCTGCGGCGCGCAGAACTACGCCGCAGCAAAAGAAAGGCAAAGATTCAAGCGAAGCATGCAGCGCACATTCAAAAACTCGTGGCGCAGAAAAAGAAAAAATTGGCCCATAAAAATAAAAAATAAAAGTATGTTTAAGGGTTATTCCGCCTTCATTAATATTTTTTTTATTTAAATATTGGCTACTCTGTACAGTGCGGGATTCGTTCTTTTCCGTGTCTGTATACTTTTTAGTGTGTTTTTAAGACGATGGAGCTCGTCCGCTGCTTTTTGAAGTTTGACATTCTCACGGTTCTGCCCACTAATCAATTCTTTTTGTTGAGTGCATGTTTTATTCAGATTTTTCAAACTTTGTAGGAGGAGGAGATTTTCAGTTTGAAGACAGTGGAAACGTTTTCGGTACACATATCGGGCAGTCAACGCAATTCTACTGCTTTTGGTAGCATCACGCTTGTTTTGTGCCGATTCTTCACGGAGTTTCAACATGTTGCGTCTCATGCTTCGGACATAGCGTGGTGTGGTAGTCTTGACCATTTGTTTGTAAAGTGTTTATGTTGGCGAATTTTAGAACAATTCTCTAAAATTCGAATTCTCTGAACAAATCTCTAAAATTCGAATTTTAGAACAATTCTCTAAAATTCGAATTCTCTGAATAAATCTCTAAAATTCGCCAACATAAACACTTTACAAACAAATGTCTTTGAAAACAATCAAACAATGGCAACGGTGTCCACAAAATACGTCAACGCGCATTCTGAGTGTGGATAACACGGTCACCTGTGGAAATTGTCAGGTTCGTACGTCTGCCGGTCCTGATAAAAATGTTGTTCTTTGTCTCAACGGAACAGTAGCAAAATTTTTTTGTGTTTCTTGTTGGGATGAAGAGGAGTGGGATTGTCCACATTGTGGGTGTGTTCCGGATGATATCCATGTGATTGGTTGTGAAACCTGCGGCCAGTGGGTTCATCAAGATTGTCAGCGACATATTGATACACTTGCTGGTTATCGCTGTGATTCTTGTCAGATGTCGAACGTGACTACTTTAAAGGAAACAATTTTTAATAAAAATGCTGCTCTTAAAATTTCGTCCAAACGTTCAATGGGTTTGATGAAAAAATGCAACGAGTTGAATGAAAAACTCCAAGCAACTAAGAAAGTTGTCCAAAGTGTACAGGATAAAGAAACTGAGATCCAACTACTGAAAGAGGAAGTAAAAACTGGAGCCACTGCTAGAGAAGAACTGTGCAGTTCCAAGGACTTGTACAAAAAAGAAGTCCGTACATTATTGTCGGACAAAAAAAAGATAATTGGTGAGAAAAGAAAATTAAGTGATGACCTTCAAGAAAAGCTGAATGAAAATCATTTGCTACGGTCGAAGATCAAGGATCAAAACAAACATACCAGTGATTACCTGCGTGTGGTTGAAACAATGAACCAGTTTGTCAAGCGCCAAAAATTAGACTGGTCTTATTCTTCGTTGGTCCAACTTTGCAAAAAAGATCAAATGTTATGGAACCTATACAAGTGTAAAGTTCGCAAAATCAATGATACATATGTATTTGGTGCTGATAATATAACTCGTCAGAATAGCATTGAGCCACTCTTAGTCAATTCGATGGACGAACTAATGCAGATAGCTCGTAAAATTACGAAAAAAAGACGAACATAAGTGAATTTTGTTTCTCCATCCAAACAATGTGTTAAATCTTGTTAATGGACACTAGTAATACAACAGTTCAGACCAATGTTGCGACAAACTCGCCCATTTTTACATTAGAATTGACTTCTGATGATCTTTATACGATTGGTGGCGTGATTGTGTTCTTGATCCTACTGATATTTTTGTTTTGTAAGCTGTTTTACAAGAGGCGGCGACAAAATGGGAGAACCAAGGTAGCTATAAGGGATTATGTATAATTTTTATTTTTTTTTTGTAAATTTGTTTCTAATATTTGCCCATGATTCGGAGAGGTGTGTTGTAAGTAATTTCTCCATATCAATTGTGACCAAGGTTGTTTTGGTTTCTTTTACTACGTCTGGACCCAAAACCCGTGCCCAATGTCGCTACGGCATTAGCCTTTTGCTCAGCGGTTAAACACATGTCCATCACTTGTTTTAAAGACCCTCCGCCCTCGTTCGCCCCATCAATATAGACTCGGTATGTCCATTTACGATTACCGGCTGTACGTTTGCGCTGCATGTGATATTTATCATGGTATTTTAAAAATTGTTCTTTTGTATAATCAGCCAGGTGAAGTTTCGTTGCATTTTGAAAGGCATTGAAGCCCTGATTGTCTCTGGAGACGCTGAAGCTCCGCTCGACAGCACTACTGGTGCTGGGCACCGTGACTCTTCTACGCTTCGCATTGGTCTCTTTAACGCATCTACCGCTTTTTTTTCTACTGGCATATCTTACAATTTCATGACGTATGAATCGCGGATCTGGATCATCATCTTCTTGAGAATCATCTTCTTGAGAATCATCGTCTTCTTCATCCTCCTCGCTGACATCCTCAGATGAGGACGAACTTGACTGGATGTCGTGGGGAGTGTAGCCCAAAGAATTTTCTTCAAGACCCTTTTTGATCGTGCCTACCACATAATTGGCGGCGACAGCATCCATGCCGACGTCCGTTAAATGGCGCGAACTTACAAAACGCAACATGCTGACGTTTTGAATGCTTAAACGTCTTAAGAAGGTCATATTGACGTCGGGAATGTCACATTCAACGATGAATTGTTCTACGTGTGGAAGCAAAGGTTCTGGAGGGTGTATTTTGTAGAAAAGATATCTTGCAACTGGTGTTTCCGCTATACGCTTCAAATCGTGGAGTGTCACGGCTGTTAACATGTCTATTTTGACCAGACCCGTCTTTTGAAGAAGTGGGAACAATGATGCGTCGATTCCTTTGGCTCGAAGCCATTGTTTCGTTTCGCTGGGTAGAACCATTGTGTCGGGCAAATTACAATCAGTGGTGTGTCGGGCAAATTACAATCGACGCACGAACTCGGTACTTAACTTAGAAAAACTAGGTTATGGATCACGAGTATAAAAGTCCAGAAAACTGTAGGCCGGCCTTGCCCTGGCCTTGCTTCGGTACATATGTTGACTTGCACTAACACTTGAGAGGAATTTCGTCGAGATTTTTTTTTCCGAGAATCCTAAAGCTTTAGAGAAATATTGGTGAGATGCAACAAGAAGATTCTACAAAAAAATCATAAAATAAATGGTTATGAAAAAATTATTGTTCGTAATACCATAGATCTAAAAATAGTTCCCAGATGAGATCTGAGAGTGATTTTTGTTCTACATGGACTGCCCACATGGCTCCAAGCCAATTGAGGGTGTAACTATGTGATTCAAGTGGTTCTGGACTGTTGATCATCTCATAGATTATAAAAAATCTTTTTAATATTTGCATATATAATAATATGTTTGATAAAAGTTGTGTGTTTTCAGCGGAAGCATTTGCAATGCCATGTGCAATTTGACTGTATTGCTCATTTTGTTGTGCATTTCCTGGTGGACTTGAATATCTTTCAAAGTATGTATCAATGGAGATGCTGCATTTGTGGTATATTTCAAAGACTGCAATATTCCGAATGTCTGCAAGGTGTATGTTTTGAATGATGGAATCGGATACAAATTGTTTGAGAATAAGCACTGCTTTTTGCCTGTAATCGCCAGACAATGTTGGTGCTTGATTAATAGCTGCGACTATTAATTGTCTTGATACATTTTTAATACTTCCAAGTTCTCTAGCGAGTTCTGTTTCTGCAGCCTGAAGGAAAAAATGTTCTAAGACATTCTTTGGTTCTGTTCGGGACAAAGAAGAGACAGATTGTCTTAGTTTTTGGACCTGTTCCTTCCAAACTAGAAACTGCTCGTTGCAGTTCATATCAGTTCGCCCGTGACAGATATATATTCAAAAAACTTTAAAACGTGGATTCAAAGTATAAAGAGTGTCTACGCTTAAATAATGTCGGTGGGAAGTACTCCTGTCCCATTTCAAGAGTTGCGAGAAGAATGTTATATCTGTTTTGAACCATGTCAACATCAATCTCCTTGTAAATGTGAGCGTTATGTTCATGCCAAGTGTCTTATGGTATGGCAGCAACATTCCGACAGTGGTTATTGCACAGAGTGTTTGGAAAAGTACCCTATTAAAAAAAAATCTTGTTGTTGTTTCTTCTAGACTTGCCGATACTAAAAAAGGATATTCAACTATAAAAGTAGAATGTCTTTCTAAAAATATGTCACGATTGTTTTTGATTCTGTTCACTTGTTTTGTACCGTTATTAGCCTGTGAAATCGGCCATTTTGATCTTTGGACCTGTGCTTTAAAACAGTCTTGTATGAATAAAATCCAACTACATTCATCAATCAAAAAAACTAAATATAACTTGAAACGACCCTTCATTATGGCTATTGAAGGTCCTCGTTATAAGAAATTATTCGAAGATTGCGATGCAAATGAAGATGGTTGCATTTCAATGGTCGATATCAAGGATGCTGGCCAAAAATGTGAGAGATCCTGCATTTGGCGGAATACAATGAAGGATCTTTTATGTTAGTGGACATCGACATTCGGGACAATTCTGCTGTTCCTGCGACCATCTTGCAATGCACTGACGGTGAAAAGTATGTGCACATCGTAGTGTCATCATCGTAAGATGACATATCTCGTCGAGGCAGATGGAACATGTTTGTCCTGTCATTCTTTGCAAAGGAGACATAACAACTGACGGGACATTGTCAACAGGTCTCTGCAGACGATGGTTTTGAAAGATATTTATGGCTGTCCTCAACACGAGAGGTCGGATGTCTGGTGTACTAATATGAACATCTCTGCTTGCGTGATTGATCACGATCTTCACATGTTGACCATCAAAACAGCAATAATCGCTCAGAATTTCCCTAATATTATAAGGAGGATTAAAAATAATAACCTGACTCTTTAATTTACTGTGAATGATATTGATGGGTATCTCAGATCGAAGAGTCAGTTCGCATACAGAGGACATGAGGATATAATAAATATGTGTACTTTTATACTAATCGCTTTTGGAAGATTCTCCAGTGTCCTCTTCTTCCTCTGGTAAGTTTGTTGACATGCCATTTAATTTTATCCATAGTCGATCCAAATAGGGTTTTAACTTTGGAACAGATGGCACCTCTTGTGCCAGAAATACACCACAAAACAAACCGAGTGTGAAAAAAAACATTTACTCTATAAGGGGGGGCTAAATACTCTATTTTACACTGATGGCATACTGCCACTAAATATAGGTGCAGAATCATTGTCCTCTGTTATGACTTCGTCCACCTGTTGCTCTGAATTCTTTGCAGACCACCAATTTTGAATTGCAATGTGAACAGAAGGCAGTGGAAATTGCTGTGCTGCCCACACTCCTAGAACCAACCCAACTACAAATTCGATCATTTTAATATCTACTGTTCGTAGTTTTGTAGTTCATTCCACAGATCATTTGGATTCACACCCTTTTGTGGATATTTGATGTGCCACTATAGATCTTTCTATTTGTTTCCAATTTGCCCCAAATGGTAACACATTTTGAAGCCATTGACTCCCTTCTTTTTCATAACACTGGACAAGTTTGTCAATCGATCTGACTTGGAGATCTGCAAAAACCTTGCATGTTTTTGGACCAACACCTGACAATTGTGAGATATTGCGAAGGACCTGCTTTCCACTTGTTTTCTTTTCAATAACATTTTTTGGTCCAAATGTAAGGTCCATCGACTTTCTTAATTTGATGTTCGGGAGTGTTGTCTTCCTCATTTTAAAAGTACTTTTCGACGGGTTGGGAACCATGGGCACTTTGGATGTACTTTTCGCCTCCACTGGCTTCTCAGAACAATGGACACATAGACGAGCCAAAGCCAATGCATCGTCAATTGCTACATGAGCATTGTACTTTTCTGAAAATATCTTTTCATACAAGATGGGCTGTGAATATGACTTGTGGCCAGGAATATATTTTCTGAACAGTTTCAATGTGTCATGGAACTTAATCTCAGGTGTTAGTGGAATGCCTGTTCTTTCTGCACACCCCTGTAATACTTTGAAATCAAAAGAATTGCCATTGTGAGCTAACCACGGATCTTTGCCAGACCAGACCAAAAGATCAGACAAAGCAGCAGATTCAGACACAAAATTTGGCCCATGATCCCCATTAAACCATCTAACGAAATCACCTGCTCTTGTTTCAGGTTTCCTAACAAGCCAGACTTCAGGGTCTTCTTGGGTAGAAAACATTGTTCTGTCCACAGATTTGCGTTTGACCAGTACTTTGGACCAAAAATTCAGTGTGGGAATTGGTTTCTGGTGAATATCTGTGAGATGTTGCAGCAGGGCAAGACCAGATGCAAGTGGTACTGTCACTGGATTGACCAGACGCATAAAACGATTAGAAGTATCCCTCCAATGACAGGCACCAATTTCTATAATGCGTGTTTCAAATCTTTTGAATCCTGAAGGACGAATTATGTCTGAAATTTTTGATGTTATTGTTGTTTCAAGATCTATACAAATACCACGGGGGATCATTTTAGTACAAAGATATCAGTTAAATAGTTATTTTTTGATGTTCATATATATATGTTCAATGTTTTGCTTTGTTTTCTTTGTCTACATTGTCTTCTTTGCCTTCGTTGACTTCTTTGTCTACATTGTCTTCTTTGCCTTCTTTGTCTTCTTTGTCATCGATTGTTTTGTATGTTAGGTTGTCATACACATAATATGTGACTATAGACAATGTAGCAATCCCAATAAGAAGTCCTGGTACCAGCCTAGCAAATTTATCCACAACTACTGGTACATATAATTGTCTACTCATGTTTAACAAAGTGACTTTCCGTTGTTAAATAGTATTTATTTACAAATTCCACCATAAAAGATGAAGAAAAAACAAATCACTGGTAATATCATGAATAGAAACAGAAGAAATTTGAATGGGAACCATGTGCATCTCCGACAACATCTGAATTTCCAGGATGCGTGTCTTTTTTGTGCTAATAAGATATGATTTTCACGATAGCTGACAAACATATTATCGTAGATGTCTACTGCCACACCCGGCAAATAACTGAAATAAGCACGTTCAAATTCATTGTCCATTTCCATTAAAAATTCCATGGCCAGTGTATTGAAAAACATATTTAAGAAATCATTGTCTGCAAATATCACCCATAAATTTGTCAAATAGACCAAAATATTAAACCCAAATTCTTGGAATGTGTCCATCATGACAATGTATCCTGCAGTAGGCATCATCTTCTTTCTTTTGGTACGATCAACAATACCATCATACAAAAAAAACGACTTGATAAAATAGAACAAACTGACAGCGGACATCATTAGTTTTTCCTCGAATTTCGCTCTCATCGGACATACCCCTCCATTGTATGTCCTAAATTGATGTAGTACCACCGCTATATACATGATCCACTGACAAACAAATACTAATAGAGGAAGAGCAAACATGGAACTAAAGATATGGGAACAATACACAGTGTTCCGACGTTTGAGGACTGCGTTATTTTTTCCCTTTGTCCAATGAAATGCTAATAGACTGAACATTCCGAATTTTGGATCAGATAAAACCTCTTCTGTTTTTTCTTCAATAGTCATGCTACTGACTTCTTCTGGATCATTCTGTTTGGGTGTTTGACAGGCTGGCAATACTTTTTTCTCCTGGTTCGGTTCAAACGCATTGGAACCCAATGTTGTGCGAACATGAGAAGCAAGGAATTGTACAGATGTCATTCTGATGGTAAAATGTCATCCCTAAATAATAGATTTTACTTATGTCAAGAAAATAAAAGATAGATTACAAATGTAATTTAATAAGATTTAATTTTGATTTATTTGGTGTCAGTGCCTGGATTGCAGTCACCTTTGAAATACAACATATTGAGTGCGTTGAAGATCACAATGTCCGCTACACCAAAGACAAGACCAAAAACAGCAACCATATATGGATTGGCACCAGTAAAGAAAACACTGTATTCCACATTATCATCCAAAAGGATGTCCTCAACAGAGTTGAGGTGGCCAACCAGACCAGCGAAAAGGCCAATGTTCAACAGAGAAGCAAGAACCTGACCCCTCATATTCCAGACAAAAGCACCGTAACCCCAGTGCGAGATCACTGACAGGACAAAAAGACCTGCGTTAACAACAGCAGTTGCTACTCCAATGTCAAAGAGAGTCTCGCCTGTCGTCTCGTCACCAATAGACGGGCAGGTGTTGTTCACACTTGCCCCTGCGAGTGCACAGCTAGCATACCGGGCTGTGGCATTCTCACCTTCCCCCTGAGTGGCACCTAGAGTACCTGCGAAAAGAGACGCTAAGAACGTCATTGTAGTGAACAGAATATTCAAGTAAAAAACGCGCGCGGTGAATCCGTGTGACTCTAAGAATGTCATGATTTATTTACTTGAACGGTGGCCATTTATATACCGCCAAATCATAACTTGTGCGTTACGTCGAAAATGTTGAGCCACATCCACACATTGATTTCGCATTGGGATTATGAAAAATAAACCGAGAACCCATCACATCTTCCTGCCAATCAATACCTGTACCCAACAAATAAAACATGCTACGGTTACAAGTATGCAACACCAGAATCAAGAATCTGTGTCTCAGAATAACATAAGCCACTTAGAGTTCTAAACGGTCAAACTAACGTTCACACCATATATAAGCACATCACTGTAATCCAAATGTCGACTTTCGACTCAGCTACATTCCACCTAATTCAACGAATGAAAACAACACACCACTGGGAACGTATACAGTGGAAACTAGTGGTACAAGAATATCT
>Ga0206125_10002495_pt1 | contig 19339 bp, 9 predicted proteins | sample Helgoland_Spring_4_FD_148598 | JGI IMG/M metagenome (GOLD analysis project Ga0206125, IMG submission 148598) | Pelagic subsurface seawater microbial communities from Kabeltonne, Helgoland, North Sea - Helgoland_Spring_Bloom_20160331_1 | ecosystem: Environmental > Aquatic > Marine > Epipelagic ... | reverse complement strand
TAATTCTGCCATTTAAAATCAAGCGATCCGTCACCTAGTAGAACAGAACCATGACTAGCGTCTAATCTTGAGTATTGAGGTTTAAATTCAAAGTTATTTCCTGCCATAATAATATCTATATTTCCGTCATTATTAACATCTGTACAAACAATTCCACAGACACAAGAAAGTTGAACACGACTTGGAAGTTTTTTCACACTAAAATTCCAATCACCTTCATTAACTGCAATAATTGATTCTGAAATAGTACTCTGCTTCATAATTGAATTTTTGAAAATTGATGCAGAAAATAGCTCATCAATAGACTTTTTTGCGTATTCAGAAGCCTTTAAATTTTGTTTTTTTAAAGAAACTAGTTGAGCTGTTAATTCTTTTTTCATATGAATTGGATAGTCTTTTCCATTCTTATGATTGGTCATAATTTGCTCAATTGTTCCATTATTATCAAAATCATTCACCCACATTTTTACGGGATTTTCTGAAGAGGTTTTATGGATTGTATTACTTCCTTGATTTCCAAGTATAAAATCTATATCACCGTCATTATCAAGATCTGCAGCCTCAACAACATTCCACATTCCAAATAAATCGTCTAATGTAGATTTTTGTTTGATGAGTCTTCTTCCATTGTTTATATAGATTTTTGGTGTGTCCCATTCCGAAACAGTAATCAAATCTTTTTTCCCATCCTTATTTATATCTTTCCATATGGCATCCGTAATCATTCCGGCACTTTTCACATCATAGGCAACTTTTTCTGTAGTGTCTATAAAAGTTCCATCACCATTATTTTCTAGAAATTGATGAGTTGGGTTTATACCGTAGGTTGCCACCAAACTTCTAGCACCAACAAAAACATCTATATCTCCGTCATTATCAAAGTCATAGGGAGTTATCACTGAAATATTTTTTCTTAAGGATGGTAGTTTTTTCTCTGCTGAATCAAATCTTCCTTTTCCATTGTTAATATATAATCTAACTTTATAATTATTTTCTTGACCAATTTCGTTCCCTCCTGACCCAATCATCAAATCTAAATTTCCGTCACCATTCGCATCAAAAAAAGCAGCTGTAGTATCTTCAAACATAGCATCTTTATCAAAAGATTTTTGGATTGATAGTGCTGTTTTACCATTACCTAAATTAAGGTATAATAGCCCTGGTTGATTTTTAGCTCCACCAATATAAAAGTCTTCATTGCCGTCATTATTAATATCACCTATCGCAAGGGCAGGTCCTTCTTGAGACAACATTTTATTAATTAGTCCCTCATAATCAAAATCTGAATAACTATTTTCTTGATGTTTTTGAAGGTTAGTTTTTAAAACTTCTGTAACCAATGTTTTGTTTTGCTTGGGCAGAAAGGATGATTGTATTTCAGTTGCCTCAGATTGCTTTAAAGTTAAAGTTGAATTTACTTCAATATTATCCCACTTTTGTGTTTTGTTATTGGGCCAAATAATTCGCAATGAGTCAACTTTTGTTGCTTTACCTAAGCCAATTGTCATTACATAATCCATGGAGGATTGAAATCCTCTTGAAGGCATCTGGTCTTGTACATAAATTTTATTATCGTGAAAAATTTTAACAGTACTTCCAATTCCAAATTTATTGACCTGGTCTCCCTCGAGCTTAATTTTTAAATAATTATTATTTGTTAAGCTATCAGAGTTATTTCTGTAAACAAATGGCAGCATATTTACATTATTTATGACCATGTCTAAATCACCATCATTATCTAAATCACCATATGCAACTCCATTGGATAAACTAGGTGTTTCAAAACCCCATTCCTTATTTGCATTGTCAAAAGTAATATCGCCATTATTTTTATACGCATAATTTGGTTGAGGTTTTACCGGCATTTTATTGATAATAGAATCAATTGCTTGCTTTCTACCTGTTAAAGCCATTTTTTGAATGATTTCATTGGCAAAGAAATTAACAAAATCTAAATCTGTTAAATCATGATTAATTCCGTTTGTAATAAATATATCTCTATTCCCATCATTGTCCATATCAAAAAGTAACCCAGCCCAGCTCCAATCTGTTTTGGCTACTCCACTAAAATAAGCAACCTCCGAAAAAGTACTATTCCCATTGTTTAACTGAAGTGTATTTTGAATATATTGTTGAGAAAAATCTTTACTTTGTTTTAGTTTAAAAACATTATACCCCTCAAATTCCATCACAGACTTTACGCGCTGATCTGCCTCTGGCAACATGTCTGTAATAAAAATATCTGCATTGCCATCATTGTTTATGTCTGCAATATCTACACCCATAGCAGAAAGACTTAGATGAGATGTCCAATTTGTAATATCCTCTTTAAATGTACCATCTTGGTTATTGATATATAGGTAATCTCTTTCGTAAAAGTCATTGGAAACATATATATCAGGATAAAAATCACCATTCATATCAGTTACCATAACGCCTAAGCCAAATCCTATTAAGCTTCCATAAATTCCAGCCTGCTCACTAACATCTACAAATTTACCATTGTCATTTCTTAACAACATATCTCCAACCCCTCTAAAAATTGCAGGAACATTTTCCCAATCTTGAGCTCTTTTATCTCGCTGTTCGGCATATCCGAGACTACTTACCGGTATGTTACTATTATTTAAAATATAAGCATCTAAATCTCCATCTTTATCATAATCAAAAAAAGAAGCATGTGTTGAAAAACCGGTTTTAGCTAGATTAAATTCAGCGGCTTTTTCTGTAAATGTTAAATCTCCATTATTAATGTACAAGTCATTGTCATGATTATTCCCTTTTAAGTTCCCCGCATTACTTACATAAATATCTAATAACCCATCTTGATTAAGATCTACCATAACAACTCCAGTAGACCAGGGTTTGTTTCCTTCAATTCCAGCACTTTTGGAGATATCCTCAAATTCAAAATTTCCTTTGTTTAGGTATAATTTATTGGCAACCATATTACCTGTTAAGTAAATATCAGCTAAGCCATCATTATTAATATCACCAATAGCTACACCTCCACCATTATAAAAGTTTCGGTATTTAAAAATATTAAAATTCTTTTGGTTTTTAACTTTGTTTAAAAAATCAATCCCTGTCTCTTTTGCTCCTAGTAATGTGAAAAGAGTCTCTGGATCATTTGTAGATAAGTTATTATTTTTATCTGAACTACAAGAGTAAAAAACTACTGTAAGTAGCACTAAAATAATTGCTCTCATTCTAAATTGTATTATCATTTGTGTAACTTTATAAAAATAGGTACATCGTTGTTTATTGAAATGACATAAAATATTTCGTTATTTATTGATAACTTTTCTATATTTCGTGCTTCACCAGAAATATCAAAATCTTGGTCTAAACTTTCATAAAAAAACCCTTTTTTATTATTCAACAAAATGACGCCATGCGAGGCATCTAATTTACCCAATTGTGTGTTAATATTGTAATTATTTCCCACCAAAAGAACATCTTTATAACCATCATTATCAAAATCGTCTACAGCAATATCATTTACAGAAGATATTTGAGCCATAAACGGCAATTGATGTTTTGTAAATGTATTATTCCCTTGGTTTTCAAAATAACTACTCCCCAATTCAAAAACTTGTTTTTTATAGGCCTTATAAATCTTTTCTTTGGGAAAAAGATCTGTAAATGATGCGTTGGCAAAATCTTTGTAGGATAAGAATTTTTTGTTTAATAATGGGATTTGTTTAACTAACTCATCTTTTGAAGCAAAAGGAGTTTCTTGTTTTTGATAAAAATGAGTAATCACAGGATCTATAGTCCCATTATCATCAAAATCATTGCTGTATAGTGTTATTGGTTCATCAGAAGTTGCTTTTAATCGAGTATTCAATCCCCAATTACCAACAATAAAATCTATATCTCCATCCTTATCAAAATCATTTGCTTTAATGCTATTCCACCAACCATTTGTTTTTTCTAGTTGGGTGTTTTTTTGAAGTATTAACTGATGACCATCATTAAGAAATACTTTTATAGGCATCCAATATCCAACCACAATAACATCTAGATATGCATCATCATTTAAGTCTACCCAAACAATATCAGTAACATTTCCACAATTCTGAAAATCAAAACCATATTTTAACGAGGCATCAGAAAAATTCCCTAAACCATCATTCTCAAAAACATATTGGGAAGGTGTTTTTCCAAATTGCCAAGGAACCATGTTTGAAAGTATTGAAATATCCATATCACCATCATTATCTATATCTATAGCAGAAACTTTTGATGCATTAGTCTCTATATTTTTGAACTGTACTGAATCTCTTTTAAATTTTCCTTTGTTATTAATATATAATTTAGGCTGCAAAGGGGCTCCTTTTTTAAATTCATTCCCGCCACTAACAACCAACAAATCTTTGAAACTATCTCTATTAGCGTCGAAAAAAACAGCATATACATCTTCGTGTATTGCATCGTTTTTAAATATATCTGATTGTTCTGATGTGAATTTTCCTTTTTTATTCTGAATAAAAAGTTGACTAGATTGAGATTTCCCTCCACCAATAAAAAAATCTTCTAAACCATCATTATTGATGTCAGAAACGGCAATATGTGGTCCTAAATTTGTGCTAGCATAGGGAATAATTTGATCTCTATTAAATTCTAAAGACTGAGAGTCATTGTGTTTGAAGTCTATAATAGAATCTTTATTAACAAAAAAAGAGGATTGCTTTTCTGAAACATTGTGAAAATAATTTTTCAAAGCATTCTCATAATAAACTACAATTTCTTGATTAGGTTTTATATTTCTTAGTGTTTCAAATGCATTAGTACTCCATATAATTTCTAAAGAATCTATTACTTTTGCATCACCTAATCCTAAGTGTATTTTAGGCTCAACAGAGGATAAATATCCTTTTGTTGTGTAATTTTCTTCTATGATTACATGGTTTTGGTAATATGCTTTGACAGTAGTTCCAATTCCAAAAATATTTTTAGAATTTCCTTTAAACTGTATTTTTAAATATGAATTCTGAGAATTTTGATCTGATGTATTCTCCAATACAAATGCGTCTTCATTAATATTATTAATAACCAAATCTAAATCTCCGTCATTATCTAGGTCTACTGAAGTGCCTCCATTACTATATGAATTGCCATGAGAGACCCACGTTGAAGTTACATTCTTAAATGTTTTATCTTGATTGTTCTTATAGAAATAATTTTTTACTTTTTTTTTGGGGATTTGTTTAGATAATTCTAAATTTCTTTGAGATTTTTCTGTTGCTAATTGTTTTTGGATTTCCTCATTTGATATAAAATTTATGTAATCCATATCATTTGTTGCTCCAAGAATTCCGTTAGTAATGTACAAATCTTTAAAGCCATCATTATCATAATCTGCAACAATTGGACTCCATGACCATTCTGTTGCTGCTATTCCACTTAAATAAGCTGTTTCACTAAATGTACCATTACCGTTATTATAATGCAATGTGTTTTGCATAAACTGAGGAGCATATCCATTTTTTAAATAATATTGATAAGTTTGGTAAGGAAATTCTAGTCCGGATGTTTTATAGGTTGTTAAGTTTTCAGGGAGCATATCAAGAGAAATAATATCTAGTCTAGAATCGTTGTTTAAATCTGCTATAGCATTTCCCATTGAATAGTGTGATGTATGTCCTAGGGTGGTTTTGTCTTTTGAAATTACATCCAAAAAAGTTTTATCTTTTTGATTGATATAGAGATAATCATTCTCAAAAAAATCATTACCAACATAAATATCAGGGTAGCCGTCATTAGTAACATCTCCTATTGATACTCCTAACCCATATCCAATCTTTCCCTGAAATATGCCAGATTGAGTTGAAACATCAACATAAGTTCCTTGTTTGTTTTCATATAGTTTGTCTCCAGACATCTCATCTATTTGATGTCTTGTATCTCCTTTACCATAATTATTGTTAGGGTATAAAGAATGATTCATTAAAAAGAGATCTAAATCTCCATCTTTATCATAATCAAAAAAAGTTGCTTGTGTTGCTAAAGAAACGATGTCTAAACCAAAAAGTGATGCTGATTCTTTAAAAACAGGAATCCCGTTTTTATCTAAACCTTGATTAAGGTATAATAAGTTTTTCCCTGTAATAGCATTATGTTTACCTACTTTGCAAATGTAGATGTCTAAAAATCCGTCATTATTTATATCTACAGTAGTAACTCCTGTTGTCCAGGGTAAAGGATTATTAATCTGTGCCTCTGTTGTAATGTTTTTAAACTGAAGACCTCCTAAATTTAAAAATAATTTATCTTCAGTTTGGTTCCCCGTAAAATAGAGATCAGCTAATCCATCATTATTAAAATCTGCCGCAGCTACTCCAGCTCCATTGTAGTAATAGAGATAATTTAAAATATTTAAGTGAGCAGTACTAGTGAGGTTATTTTGAAAATTTATTTGAGTCTTATTTTTTTTTAATGAAACAAATAAAGAATTATTAGTAGTACAAGATATTAATGATAGAAGCAAACTGTATGCTATAAACTCTCTCATCTTGTAAAAAGTTATTATATTAAAAAGTAAATACGTTTTACAAATAATTAAAGAGGGTATAAATACCCTCTTTAATTAATATCAAATATATAAGATATGCTTAGTATCCTGGATTTTGAACTAAATTAGGATTTGATAACAATGCCGTTAATGGAATTGGAAATAAGTTTTTATTTGTGTCTCCAACAGCTGCTGGATCTTTAAATTCCCAATCTTTTGTAAATTGACCAAATCTAATTAAATCATTACGTCTAAAAAATTCAACATACAATTCTCTACCTCTTTCATCTATCATATCATCTAGACTCAAAGATCCTAATGGAGTTGCATCTCTTAAAACTCTTAATTCATTAACTTCAGCTAAAGCACCTCCAGCATCACCACTTCTTAACATCGCTTCAGCTCTCATTAAATGAGCATCTGCATATCTAAAAATAATTTCATGACTTCTAAAAGAAGCAGAACCAAAATTAACTGTTACTTGAGGATCATGAGGGTGATATTTAATCACTCTAATCGCCTGAGTTTCATTACTGTTTGTTAGACTGAATTCTCTGGTAAAATTAAGAGGATTACCTGCTCTATCGGATAATGCTTGACCTGAAGCAGAATATTGCTGCCCAATTAAAAATCCATATCCAATACCATAATTGTCTGTATTGTTTGCATTAGAGGCATCTGGAACCCATCCTCTTCTTTCTTCCTGTCCTGAACCCATATAGTTCTCGTTAGGATCTCCTTCGAATAAGTCATAAAATTCAGCTAAAGTAGAGAATCCATTCCATCCACCTCCTCCGTTATCAGGAGTAACGATGTTGTAGTGCATTCCGTTCCAAATTCTATTTCCGATACTAATATTACCGTACAATACAGTTTCTGAATCTACACTTGGTAAAAAGATATCAAAATATCCTGATTGTAAAGCAAAACCACTAGCTTCAACAGCGTTTACAGCATTAATTACCTCTTGGTAGTTTGGTGTTGAACCTGTGTAACGCTCACTATTTAAAATTAATTTCGCTTTTAAAAAGTTTGCTGCTGCTTTAGAAGCACCACTTGTTGCTGTACTTGGAGCAATTTCTGGTAAATCTACAAGAGCTTCATTTAAATCATTTAAAATAAATGCATAAGCTTCTGATGGAGAAAGTACAATAGGTGTTGAAGACGGAAGGTCTGTAGCCTCTCTAAAAGGGTTTTGACCCCATAAGTCTAACACAAAAAACATATTAAAAGCTCTTAAAAACTTTGCTTCAGCTATTTGTTGTGGAGTTGAGTTACTCAATGGATGAATGATAAAGCTTGCTTGTAATACTTTTTCGTTTAACTGATTCCAGGTAGTTAATAAAAACCCATGATCTACTTGCCATGTATGGTTGTGAAGCGAACGCCACAATCCGTTATCTCCCCAGTCACTTCCTCTAGTAGGAATTACTTGCTCGTCTGTGGTTACTTCGTTCAGGGCAAAGAAATTTGCTTGATCTCCTAACATACCCCATGTTGCACCGTATAACCCATTTAAGGATTGTTCAGAATCGGCTAATCCGGTAAATTCGATATTTTGTATCACTGAATCCGTAGCTTCAAGCTCTAAGTCTGAACAAGAATAAAGTGCTGTTATGGAAATAAGTGATAGTAAAACTATTTTTAAATTAAATTGTTTTTTCATCATTTGTGTTTTTTAAAATTTTGCGTTAATTCCAAAAGTAATGGTTGTTGGATTTGGATAAGCTCCATAATCCATTCCAATAGAAGGTAAAGCTCCTCCAGTAGCAGAATTCACTTCTGGATCTAATCCTGAATAATCAGAGGATAACCATAAGTTTTGCCCTGTAAGAGAGAATACCATTGATTTGAATACTCCTTCTCCAGATAGTGGCATATCATATGCTAAAGTTAAATTTTGTAGTCTTACAAAATCTCCTTTTTCTAAAAACCTAGTAGAGGCTGGTGCAGAAGCTCCTATACTTTCTCCACTTGTTAAAGTTTCTGGAAGAACATTTCTTGTAGTTCCAAATGCTCCTGCTGTGAAGAATGCATTTGCTGTATTGTTGTAGATGTAGTGACCAAATTGCCCATTGAAATAAGCAGATAATGAAAATTGCTTGTAGTTTAAATTTGTAGATAAACCACCCGTTAAATTAGGTAAAGCACTTTTTCCTACAAAGCTTTTATCATCACTTATAATTGGTTGACCAGCTGCATCATATCCTTCAAACTCTAATAGATAGTATGAGAACATTGGCTGTCCTTCTTGTAGTCTCATGGCAAAAGCACCAGTTAAACCTGGTCCGTTTACATCAGCAAAGTCATATTGACCCAATAATGATTCAACCATGTTGTCATTGTAAGCAACGTTAAAGCTTGCAGACCAGTTAAAATCATCTGATTCAACTAAATCATAACCCAAAGAGAATTCAACTCCTTGGTTTACAATTTTAGAATCTGGCAAGTTTTGAAACTTAAGTGGTGTAACTGCTGGTTGAGCTTGTGGTGTATTAAATATTAAATCTATCGTTTCCTTTCTATATACATCTATACTACCTGTTAGTCTGTCATTATTGAAACCAAAATCTAATCCTGCTGCATATTGTAATGTTGATTCCCATTTAAGTTCTGGACCTCCAAAAGAAACTAATGAATTACCGTTAGTTATATCTATAAAACCATCGTTCCCTGGATTTAATGGATTCCAGCGAGATCTGTTAATGTAATTACCATAGCCAACACCTTCTTGATTCCCCGTTAAACCAGCACTTACACGTAATTTAAGTGTAGACATATTACTGTCACTCATGAAATCTTCCTCGTTAAGCTTCCATGCAAAAGCTCCTGAAGGGAAATACCCATATCTATTTGCTTCTGGAAATGCAGAAGAACCGTCAGCTCTTAACGTAGCTGTAAATAAGTACTTATCTGCTATTGAATAATTTACTCTTCCAAAGAAAGATTGTAATTCAATATTATAGTCGTTAGAATCTACTGCTAAAGATCTTACCCCGTAAATTGATGTCTCAGGAGATAATCCTGTTGAGATTGTAAAATCATTTCCTTCAAATCCTCTAACAAAAACTCCATTAAGGTTTGTTGCGTATCCAAATTGTTGATAATTTCCAGGAAGTTCATCAGCTAAACCTGTAACGATACCTTGTAATGTAGAGCCCATAAGATCTAAATCTTTAGTTGAAAAACCCCATGCACCAGAAAATAATCCTTTATTTTTAAAATTTTGATAAGAGAAACCTCCTAATATATCTAATTTAGAATTTTTATACTCTTTGCTATAAGCAAGAGTAACCTCTAATAGATCATTTTGTATTTCTAGCCTGTTGTAGGCACCTCTACCATTTCCTGCAATACCATCTGCTAAACCTACAACTTCTGAGGAAGTAACTGAAATATTATCAGAATCTGATTTATCTACACCAAGAGAAACTTTTGCTTTTAAATTAGAAGTTAAATCATACTCAAGAGACACATTAGCTAAAAATCTATTTGTGTTTGTTGTTCCTCTGGTATACGCTAATAAGTTAGCAGGGTTTACCAAAGTTCCCGTATCATAACTAGGATCATTCGGCCAAGTTGGATTTGCAGAAAAAGCAGCTCCTAATATATCTCCTCTGTAACCTGCAGTCCCTCCTGTTGGAGCTAGATTATCATTAATTCTTGATATAGAACCGTTAAAGGTTAATCTTAGCTTATCGTCTAAAAAACGTTGATTAAGATTTAATCTTGCTGTAAGTCTTTCTAAATTTGAATTTTCTACTATACCTGTTTGATTCCCAAACCCTAAAGTTGCAATATAAGAACCACTATCATGAGACTTAGAATAACTTAAGTTTTGATTGTGAGATTGTGCTGTTCTAAAAATAACATCTTGCCAATCTGTTTTAGACCCTGCATTACTCACAGCGTCATTTGTTAAACCTGCTGCTATTCTTGCTGATAAAAATTGATCAGCGTTTAATAAGTTGTAAGTTTCTCTCGCCTGCGAGGTACTTATATTTGCTTGATAGTTAAATTCTCCTTTCTTTGATCTTCCCGATTTAGTAGTTACAATAACGACCCCATTTGCTCCTCTAGTTCCATAAATAGCAGTAGCTGAAGCATCTTTTAGGACACTGATGCTCTCGATATCATTTGGATTTAAAAAGCTTAATGGATTTTTAGCAGGATTAGATCCTAAACCAATAACATTTCCTCCTGAAGTTGTTTCTTGCCCTGATAAAGGGATTCCATCAACAACAAATAAAGGATTGTTATTAGAACGAACAGAATTTGTTCCTCTAATACGGATATTTACCCCAGCTCCAGGTGCACCACTTGTACTTGAGATTTGAACCCCAGCAGTTTTACCTTGAATTAATTGTTCTGGAGAAGCAATAATTCCTTTGTTGAAATCTTCTGCTCTTACTGAAGCTACTGATCCAGTTGCATCCTTAACAGTTGTTGTACCATAACCAATAACTACAATCTCGTCCAATTCAGTAGCATCTTGTGTCATGGTCACGTTAATAATAGACTCAGAACCTACAGTTCTTTGCTCTGTTTTGTATCCAAGATAGTTGTAAACTAACACATCACCTTGTTTAGCGTTAATAGTGTAGTTTCCATCAAAATCTGTTTGGACTCCTGTTGTCGTACCTTGAATGGTAATACTAACACCTGGCAAACTACCATCTGCGTCAGAAACCACTCCCTTAATTGATTGACCATAAGTAATACTACCAACAAGTAGCATAATAATCAATAAAGGTTTTTTAAGTAAACTATTTTTCATAAAAGTTTAATTTTAATTAATAATGATTTGTTTTTTTAAATTGAATTTCGAATATCAAACACAAATTTACACTTTCTTTAACAGTAAATGAAATAAAGTATTGATAATATTGCAAATTAACATTTTTATCCTCAAAAAAAAAGAATCTTTCAATAAAATAAACGAAATCGTTTTCGTATTTGTCATACCTTTTTTAAGATTTAAAAAACATCTAACTACTTGATTTTAATTTAATTAAATAGATGTTTTGCCGTATAGAAAATTAGAGTCTTTTTTTTAAATTTCTTTAATTTTTATGTTTTTAAACCAAACTTTATCACTGTGATCTTGAAGCCCTATATATCCAGAAGGATATTTTCCAAAACCTTCCCAATCTTTGAACTTTGAATTAGCTACCATAGTATCCCATTTTTTTCCTGATAAAGGGAATGAAATACTAGCTTTCCCGTTCAAAGTAACAGTCCCAATGTTTTTCTTGTGATCAATCTCTAACACACATTTATTCCATTTTCCAGCAGGATTTATATATTCAGCAGGATATCCAATTAAATCATATAAAGAACCTGCTTTATGAATTCCGTTTCCTACAAAGGAATCTGGATGTTTTTCGTTGTCTAAAACCTGAATTTCTGGACCAGTCATGTAGGCTTCAGAAAATCTTTCATCTTCATGAACCCCCCAAAAGATACCACTATTGCCTGCCTCAGATATTTTCCATTCCAATGACAAAATAAAGTTTTTATATTTTTTTCTTGAAATGATATTCTTTCCCCCTTCTTCCCCAGGTGTAAACATCAAAGCATCATCTTGAATAGTCCATTCTGGATAAATATTCTCAGATAAATAGCCTCGCCAATTGTCTAGAGAACTTCCATCAAATAAAATGGTCCAACCTTCTTTATTTATGGTTTGTTTAGATGGAACTGTGTTTTGTGTTTCTACCTTTTCTTGTGATTTTTTTTCAGTTTGGTTACAGGCAAATAGAGAACACAAACAAATAATTAATGCTATTCTTTTCATTGTTTTTATTTTAAATTCCTAATATATTTTTTAATTGATTTTCATCTTTATCTCCATCTCCTCCAGCAAAATCATCAAATCTTTTTGAGGTAGTTTCAATGATATGATTTTTTATAAAACTAACCCCTTCAATGGCACCTTGTTGAGGACTTTTTATTACACATTCCCATTCTAAAACCGCCCAAACGTCACAGCCATATTCGGTTAGTTTAGAAAATACTTGTTTAAAATCTACTTGGCCATCTCCAGGAGATCTATATCTTCCGGCTCTATTTTTCCAATCATTATATCCTCCAAAAGTTCCTTTTTTCCCACTAGGATTAAACTCTGCATCTTTTACATGAAAAGCTTTTATAAATTGGTGGTAATGATCTATATATTTTAGATAATCTAATTGTTGCAAAACAAAGTGTGATGGGTCATATAAAATATTAACCCTTTTATGATTTCCCGTTGCTTCAAGAAATCTTTCAAAAGTGTCTCCATCATGAATATCTTCAACTGGATGCACTTCATAACAAACATCCACCCCTTGACTGTCAAATGTATTTAAAATAGGCAGCCATCTTGTAGCCAATTCCTCAAATCCTGTTTCTATAAGTCCTTTAGGTTGTTGCGGCCAAGGATGAACCACAGGCCACAATAAAGAACCTGAGAAAGTAGCATGTGTTTTTAATCCTAAACGTCTACTAACCATGGCGGCTTTTTTCATTTGATCAATAGCCCATTCAGTTCTTTTCTTTGGTTTTCCTTGTAACTCTTTTGGAACAAATACATCAAACATCAAATCATGAGCAGAGTGAACCGCCACTAATTGCCCTTGAATATGAGTTGATAATTCTGTAATTTCTAAACCAAAAGAATTTATTTTTCCTTTAAACTCATCACAGTATGTTTGACTTTCAGAAGCAATATCTAAATCAATAATACTTTTGTCTAATGTAGGTATTTGAATGCCAATATATCCAAGTCCTTTAGCCCATTTACACAACCCCTCTAACGAATTAAACGGTGCTTTATCATCCATAAATTGTGCTAAAAAAACAGCTGGTCCTTTAATAGTTTTCATGTTTTTTTTAAAAATTTTAAACGTTACAAAGTATAGTTTTCATCAATAGCAATCCAACTATTTCCTTTTTTGTGTGAGGAGACTGCTTTTTCGATAAAACTCATCCCTCTTACTCCATCAATAATAGTTGGAAACTCCCCAGTGTTATATGGTTCATTAGAAATAGCTCTTGCTACTCCTTTGTAAATGTTACCCATGGCATCAAAGATTCCTTCTGGATGTCCAGGAGGTAATTTTGTTCCATCTAAAGATAGTTTACTATTATAATCATGTCCGGGTTTTAATACTTGTAAAGGCTTACCCTCTTCCATTAAATATAGATAATTTGGGTTTTCTTGCTCCCATTTAAGCCCTGCTTTATCTCCATAGATTTTTACAACAAAACTATTTTCCTCTCCAGTGGCAATTTGGCTAGCACAAATAACTCCTTTAACATTATTGGAACATCTCAACAAAATAGTACCGTCTACGTCCATAGGGTTGTCATCGTATACATAGTTTAAGTCTGCTAAAATAGTTTCAATTTTTACTCCTGAAACATATTCTAACATATCAAAAGCATGCGTTCCAATATCACCTATACAACAACTTACTCCTGATTTTTCGGGATTTAATCGCCAAGTTGTTTTGCGTTTTTCATTATCATGAATAATAGGGTTTATCCATCCCTGATAATACTGTGCATCAATTTTTTGAACCTTTCCAATGACACCACTTTTTACCATTTCACGCATTTGACGTATCATAGGATATCCAGTGTAAGTGTAGGTTACTGCAAAAATAGTTTTCCTATCCTGTAAGATGGTGTAAAGTTCTTGGGCTTCTTTATAAGTTGTGGTTAAAGGTTTTTCGCAAATGACATGGAACCCATTTTCCAACAATTTTTTTGCCATTGGAAAATGCAAAAAATTGGGTGTTAAAATAGAAATCACTTGCATTCGCTTATCTTCTGGTAGAAGAAGTTCTTGCTCAATTAGTGTTTCAAAATCTACATAAACCCTATCTTCTGGCAACCCTATTTTATTGGCAAAATCAATATTTTCATCCCAAATAGGATTAAACACCCCTCCAACAATTTGATATCTATCAAACATTGAAGAGGCTATTCTGTGTAAAACTCCTATTAAAGAATTACCACCACCACCAAGTATACCTAATCTAATTTTAGAACTACTCATTACTTTTTTATGCTTTGTATTCTACTTTTTCATTTTTAAATAATAGTGCAAAAATAATCATGACCGCTATTGCAAATACCGCTGGAAAAATCCAAATATCTTGCCAACTATGAGAGCTGTCAGCTATCAGATTTTGATCTACAATTTTTCCTGCAATCCAAAATCCTACTAGCATTCCCACACCATAAGTGGCTAATGTGATTAAACCTTGAGCAGCACTTTTAACTTTTTCTCCAGCTTTGGCATCTGTATATATTTGACCAGATACAAAAAAGAAATCATAACAAATTCCATGTAAAGCTATTCCTGTAATTAACATAAAGAATAAATCTCCATTGTTACCATATGCAAATAATGTATATCTAATTCCCCATGCTAACATTCCAAAAAGAATGGTTTTTTTAAATCCATACTTTTTAAAGAAAAAAGGGAGTAATAACATAAATCCAACCTCAGAAATTTGACCTAGCGTCATTAATCCAGCTGGGCCTATTTCTAAATTAGATAACGATAATGATGCTCCTATTTCTCCTAAAAACTGACCTGCATGCTGATAATAGAATGCAAGAGGTACACATATTAAAACTGATGACAAAAAGAACACTAAAAAATTTCGGTCTTTCAATAATTTTAAAGCGTCTAGACCAAGAATATCTGAAATAGTTACTTTTTCATTTTTATTTACAGAGGGGGGAGTACTTGGTAAAGTAAAGCTAAAAATCCCTAAAATTGCAGAAACTATAGCTGTCATTAAAAAAGTATTCTTTAATGCTCCATTAGCAATATTTTCAGCAGAATCCCAATTAAAAATTAAACTAATAAATAAAAAACCAACCAAAATCCAGCCAACTGTACCCCATACTCTTATTTTTGGAAATTGTTTTGCTGGATCAGACATTTGATTAAATGAGACAGAATTCACCAACGCTAATGTTGGCATGTAAGCAATCATATATCCTAAAACATAAGGATAAAAAACTGAAAATTCAGTAGCTTGATACATTAGATACATTAAAACAGCTCCTATAATATGAAGGACTCCAAGAATTTTTTCAGCATTAAAAAAACGATCTGCTATCAAGCCAATAATAAAAGGAGCAATAATTGCACCCCAAGATTGAGTTGAATAAGCCATTGCAATTTCTCCACCAGTAGCTTTTAAAGTATTGGGTAGATATATCCCCAGAGTAACAAACCAGCCTCCCCAAATAAAGAATTCGAGAAACATCATAAAGGAGAGTTGAAATTGGATTGATTTTTTCATAATTAAATGATTTTATGGTGTTATTATCAAATTTTTTTATTATTTCAAATTACTTGCTGATTTTAACAACAAATCTCGTGTAGCTTTAATTCCATCTCTTTCATTTAATACATCCCCTTCATATTCTACTCCAACAAATCCTGTATATCCAGCATCTTTAACTATTTGCATCATTTTTAAAAAATCAATAGTAGTTTCATTACCCTCCTTATCAAAATTATACGATTTAGCACTCACTGCCATTGCCGAAGGCATCATCATTTTTGTTCCTTCATATTTATATGGATACACCTCTGCACAATCTCCCCATTTTTCATCTGCGTCAGCTCTTCTTACACACCAATTACCAAAGTCTGGGAGGGTTCCACAGTTTTCCATGTTTACTTCATTAATCGCTTTCATTAGCTCAACTGGATTGGAAGACAACCATCCATGATTTTCACATAGCACATTGATGTTTTTTGTTGCAGCATATTCAGACAACTTTCTCAACCCATCTACCACTGTCCTTTTCCAAATTTCTGGATCATTTGTTCCAAAAGTATTCACACGAATTGAATGACATCCTAATTTTGAAGCAGCATCTACCCATTTTTTATGATTTTCTACTGCCTGGTTTCTCATATTTTCATCTGGATCAGCAAGATCTCCTTCATCATCAACCATGATCAAAACATTTTGTATGGACTCTTTTTCACTTATTCTTTTAAGTGAATCTATAACTACATCAAACCCTAGTTTATTAATTTCATACTTATATAATTGACTTACATACTCTAACCCTTCAAACCCCATTTCTTTTGCTTGAGATGCAAAATGAAAAGGTGATTTCTTATTTTCTTCAACATATCTGTGAAGTGACCATTGAGCAAGTGACAGCTTAAAAAAAAGCTCTTTATTTGGCGCTGTTTTGTTCAAAATACTTGACTGTTTATACTGTTGTTCTTTACAGCTAAACACTGAGAAACCAACAAATATTACTGCAATGAAAATTATTATTGATATACTTTTTAATCTCATGTTATTTATATTATAGTATTCTTTTTCAAAGTTGAAAGTATAACATAGACCTTGAAATCATGTGTACAATTGTTCAGTGAAAAATTTTAAACAAATTTTAAAGCACTTTTTCTGTACTCCAAGGGGGTGCATTTTTCATGTTTTTTAAACATAGTAGCAAAATATTGACTAGTAGAAAACCCACACAGATAAGCTATGTCAGATATATTCATTTCAGATTGATCTAGTAAGATTTTTTTAGACATTTCTAATCTTTTTAACATCAGATATTTCATCGGTGTTAAGTTTGTTAATTGCTTACAGTGAAACGTAAATCGTGTTAAACCAACTCCAGATGATTTAGCCATTTTTTCAACAGTCCAACTTTCAGATAAATTTACATCTAACTCTTTCAAAAATAACTGAACGCTTCTTGAACTATTCATAAGCTTTTCATCCAATTTCACCTCTTCGATAACCAATAAATCAAGAAGAAGAAGTAATAAATTATTTACTAATAATCTTATTTTTGAGGCATTACTACCGTCTTTATCTGAGTCTACAGCCTTACCAATTTTTTGAAAACAATCTAGAATACGTTTATCTGCTTTCCAACAAACCTTTTCATTTTGTCTTAATATATTTGTTAATTTTTCAAGATCATTGGGTGCTAATATTATCCATTCTGGCCATGACCAATTTTGATGGGGTCTTCTAACATTCAAATCTAATATTATCCAATAAAATTTTCCCATCCCAATAACAGGATTACCAACTTTATGGACTTCCCAAGGCCTCGTAATTGTTAAATTATTAGGCAATAACTCCAACTCTTGACTCTCCTGTGAGTAAGGCATAGAACCCGATTCTAAAAAGTGGATTTCTATCCCTTCATTTCTATGCCAATCTAACCCCCAATCTTGAGGCTCATTGGCATCCCAATATCCAATACTATTGAGTCCTGTAGTATCTTCAGAGAGTCTTTTCCCTGGATAAGTATGCCTTGCTAAAGCATTAAATTTTAATTTTTTTCTACTTACAGCATCAACTAAAGGGAGGCAAGTATCTGCGTGATATTCTATTCCATCTTCCTTAAATGGCAATATATTTTGTATATTTATTTTCACTGAAAAATTTTGAACATAATAAGCCCGCAAATTAATTAATTTGGCTTAGAAATATGCAATTTTACAGTATTATATTTCACAATATCATAATAAACAGTTTCAAAAATTATAATTAATGGATAATAACATGGCAAAAACAGAGAATACACCATTTGATGCTATAGTGGTAGGAACAGGTATCTCTGGAGGTTGGGCTGCAAAAGAACTTTGTGAACAAGGTCTTAAAACACTTGTCTTAGAAAGAGGTAGGATGGTAAAGCACATAGAGGACTACACCACTGCACACCTTGATCCTTGGGATTTACCAAATGGAGGAAAGACTACACAAGAAATAATAGATAGGAAGCCTAAACAAAACCGAACTGGCTACACTACTCAGCCTGCAAGAGAACATTTTTTTGTTGACGACATAAAGCATCCATATAATGAGGAAAGAAGATTTGATTGGATGAGAGGATATCATGTTGGAGGAAGGTCTTTAATGTGGGGAAGACAAAGTTACAGATTAAGTGATTTAGACTTTGAAGCTAATAAAAAAGACGGTATTGCTGTTGATTGGCCTGTCCGCTACAAAGAAATAGAACCTTGGTATGATAAAGTTGAAGAATATATTGGTGTTAGTGGACAGAATTTAGGACTAAAACATTTCCCAGATCAGAAACTTCTTAAACCAATGGAATTAAATTGTGTTGAAGAACATTTACAAGATAAAATTTCAGAAAAATTTGATGATAATAGATTGTTAACCATTGGAAGAACAGCTCATATTACAGAAGGAACAAAAGAAGGTTTGGGTAGAGGTACATGTCAATACAGAAGTAGATGTATGAGAGGTTGTCCTTATGGCGCCTATTTTAGCAGTAACTCTTCAACTCTTCCAGCAGCAGATGCTACTGGAAATATGACATTAAGACCCAATTCTATTGTTCATGAGGTTATCTACGATGACGTTACTAAACAAGCCACAGGCGTTCGTGTTATAGATGCAGAAACTAAAGAAAGCTACGTTTTTAATGCAAAGGTTATTTTTTTGTGCGCATCAGCAATTGCTTCAGCCTCCATTTTATTACAATCAAAATCTGAGAGATTTCCTAATGGTTTAGGAAATGACAGTGGTGAACTGGGACATAATATTATGGATCATCATTTTCAAGTAGGTGCTTCTGCTATTGCAGAAGGATATGATGATAAATATGTAAAAGGTAGAAGACCAAATGGTATTTACATTCCAAGGTTTAGAAATGTTGACAAGAAAACAACTATGAAAAATTTCATTAGAGGCTATGGTTATCAGGGTGGTGCCAGTAGAAGTGATGCCTCAGAATTAGTTGCTGAATTAAAATATGGACCAAAGTTATCTGAAGCTATCTTAAAACCTGGACAATGGA
>Ga0206125_10002494_pt1 | contig 19350 bp, 17 predicted proteins | sample Helgoland_Spring_4_FD_148598 | JGI IMG/M metagenome (GOLD analysis project Ga0206125, IMG submission 148598) | Pelagic subsurface seawater microbial communities from Kabeltonne, Helgoland, North Sea - Helgoland_Spring_Bloom_20160331_1 | ecosystem: Environmental > Aquatic > Marine > Epipelagic ... | reverse complement strand
TAACCACCACCTCTGGCAAGGTGATGGCCCATCAGAAAGGCCAAGCACTGGCACCCATCCCTGCGCCAGAACCCGAAACGGCGTCAGCTTCCCTCCAAGTTGGCAAAACTGCTTCCCCATGTGCAACAGTGGTCGAATTTTCCGATCCACCTGTCGAAGCAGGCGTGGTCTATGTGCTGGCCAAGCGGGGCCATAAAATCTACACTGTCGATCTCAACCGACTGACATGCACTTGTTCCCAATTTTCTTCAACCAAACGAGGAATGGCTCGGAACCAAGTCCAGAAATACTGCACACACCTTTTTCAACAAGCACGAAGAATGGGGTTTTGCAGGCGGCTCACTCCAAACCACGAATTGATAGAAGAGTATTTCGACCAGTTGGAGAACTTGCCATTTGTGATAGGCGATCAGTTCTTTCTGTCCACGATCGACCGCAACGATATTTTGGTGGTGCAGACGGCAGATACATCTTGGGTTGATGTTCTGACTCGGAAAAAGAGAGCCAAAGATTCGACAATCTGCACAGGCGAGATGGAAAGGTATGGTTACAACGCACCAACCAACCGCTGGGCGTATGGCGAAGCACCATTCCATCCAATGCAGATCAAAGCCTTCCTTCGATCCTTGCCTTCGCTTCCCTCAACCTCTTCCCATCATGAAGAAATTGATACCGAATTTCCCCTTCAGGATATTCTGAAGCTGGATCCCTTGAAGGGGAATGCTCACAGAACACTGATTGATGAAACATTTGAGCACTTGCGGGGAATAACCGAAGTGAACCTGATCGAGTCTGCGCTTACGAAACTGCAAACCTTTGAAGGCGTCAAACGAAAGAGACTGGCCAGCGAATGGTATGAGCATGGTCGAAATCTTCAATCTCAAGGACATGACAGGGCCGTGTATTTCCTCAGGAGGGCAAAGGAAATTGATCCAAAAACTGCGAAAAAGGTCGAGGTGGCCATAGCATCGGCGTCAAGCTCGCAGGTAAGACTCAGTGGTATGCGGAATGTTGCGAAATCAGTCGCAGAATCCAAAGAGATTGAGCGGAAGGACAACCGGGCCCGACTTGCAAGAACTACCCAAGACCTGCTTGATGTTGACGCCGAAGAATTTCGCTTCAACCAATTGCCCGACACGGGGCGGAAGAAAAAAGCGGAGGAGTTGGTTAAAACCGAGAATCCTGAATGGTATAGTCGTGATGCCGGCCACACATTTCGCGGCTACCTATATGCCGACTTTGTGAGGGACAATGCTCCCCGCAGGAAGTCGAAACATTTGCCGGGGGAAGATGCGACCGTAATTGACTACATCGCATCCCTTGCGGTTCTGGACGGCACAATTTCGGATGGCGTGATGGCTGAAATGTTTAGGGTAAAGGGTGAAATTGCTCTGGATCGCAATGAGCTAGCATTCGCATTAGATCTCTTTCGCCAAGCATTGGCTTACAATCCTCACGTTGGAGTAAAGAGGATCGTCCAGAAACTTGAGGCCAACAAAAATCCCTAGCCGCTTGCTGCTCCCGGAATCTTGGTGGCGGAATCTATGGCGCGCGGAACGTCCGGTCTTTCCTAATTCAAGCGACAGACTTGCACCTGCAGACGATGGCCGCAAGCCGCCCTTCCGACGAAATAGCGCAGTTGCTAACAAACAAAACCCTATCACAACAGTTTTGGGTCCTCCCAGAAAGAGGCCGCGCGGGGGTAACGCGCGACCTCGATTGATTTCTAGCGACAGAAAATTGCCGGTAATCTTGCAAGAAACTGTCAATTCGCAGTGGCTTGGGCGATTATTTGCCGAAGTTCTTCTAGCCCATAAGGCAATGAAAGCCACGGTGCGGAAAGCCCTTGCGAATAGGAGTCTCCGTCCGATAGGATCACAGCATGGCAGAAATCGTCGGTTCGCTCTACGATCCGGACCACCATGTCCAGATTGAGGAGCATTTTTCTCGGTCTTCCGTTCTCAAGCTTGTCGCAAGAGTCCAGTTGCACAAATTGCGCCATGTCATTTCTCCTTCTGAGGTTGGCTCGCGATTGGGGGGAGGGGCGGAAGGGAGAGTCCTGGCAATGACATGTCGACAGAACCTGACAGAAGGTCCGGAGATGGGCTTTTGTCGGCTTTTGTCACTGTGTCATCCGGGGTGAGCGGTTCGCTCCATGTTCTCGGGTTCACGATGTAGACGTGTCGGGGCCGTCCTCCCGTGCTTTCCGTTTCTTCGCGCACCCAGTCGGCTTCCACGAGCACGCCCAGCGCCGCACGGATTGCTTTGGCGTGGGTCAATCGGCTCAGGTTGCGGCGCTGGATTTCGCGCACCGTGAACCGGGGCAATCGTTCAGAGCGGATTAAGTCGGCCAAACGGCGCGCTCCCTTTATTTCGGGCGCGGCGCTTTCGCTGCCGTAGGCCCTAAGGGCGTGAAGTCTGAGGTGTCCGCCAACCAGCTCTTTCGCGCGGCGGAACTGGTCCGCGGTGATGGTTGCCGGAGCGCTGCCAGCGGGCTGCGCCACCCAATCGAGATGCGCGAGGATGCAGGCCACTCGTGCCACTATGCCCGGCAGTTTGCCGATGTGGCTCAGATAAAGCCCTTCGGCCTCTGCCTCCCAGTCCCGGCTGGCAATGCGGAACTGCTGCATTTCCTCCTGGGCGTCAGGGTCAAAGCGCAGGAGCCACGGTTTCGCCTTGCCCGACTCTTCGGTCACAGGCGGCAGAGCGCGCAACCGCTCAAAAGCAACCTTTAACGCACTTGTGTCCAGTTTCTGCGACGGACGCGCCAGCGGGGCCGGATCTGGGAACACCACAAGGAAACGGGCCAACAAGCCGTCATCTGCGGACTTAACCAAGAGGCCGCCGAGCTTGTCGGGCTGAATGCCGCCTAACACCGCCACGCTCAGCCGATCAATGATGATCGGTTGATCAGCACTCTTGCGGTCGACAGTGAAGGCGCGGCCCCCAGTGCATTCGAGCCAGAACGGGCGATCGCCGCCATCAGAATAGCGATCCATACCGCCGAGCCAGCCGGACAATTCGTCCCGGTAGGCCAAGAGACCCCGGCCTGTTTGCGACAGGAGTTCGGCCATCTTCTCGGTCGTTGTGTCGACCACATAGATACGCTCTCGAATGGGCGCTGGGCCAGCATCGGCGGTGGTGGGCCGGTCCGGGGGAGCAGCTTGGTCTCGCAACGCGTTCTTGGCGGTTTCCTTCCAGTCTGCTGCAACGATCTTGGCCAGTTCGTTCTTGCCGTTCCATTCGTTATGCGCGGCGGCATAGGTCTCGGCCAAAGTGGCTTCGATCTCACGCAGTGGTGCGATGATAGCGTCCAAGGCCGGACTTTTCCCAGCGGAGGGGTTGCCGATGACCATGCCCCAGATCACAGGCGGCTCTTCCCAATCGTGCCAGGGGGAGACCCAGCGGGAGTTGCCCAGCAAGGCGCTTGTCGCCACCAAGAGCGGTAGGGCCACATAGTCGCGCGGCGCACCTTTTGAGGTGGCGGCGGTCTCGATCCAGTCGGCCCAAGCGCCATAGATCCAGCGGAATACATCGGGCTTGATCTGAGGAGCAGGTCCGCGCGTCGGGTTGAGCAAGCTCATGTCTGGTGCGGGCCAGTGCGACGCCGGATTGAAGGCCGTCGCGCCGGGCAGTTGGGGGAGGTTCGGTGTCGTCATTGCCGTTTTCCTTCTCGCAGGTAATCGTTCCAATCGGTGCCATCGGGGGCGTCGAGCTTGTCGACACGCCACCCAAACGACGCTGCGCGCTGGGCGAGCTGTGCGCCTGCCTCGCGGCCCGGATCGTCGCCATCGGTGGCTACGATCAACCGGGCTGGCGGGCTTGGCAGGCGCAGGGATTTCATTCCGGGCGCGCTCAGGGCAGCCCAGACCGTCGCGGGCTCGGGGATCATTTCGACAAGGCTCAGGCCGGTTTCGATCCCCTCGCACAAGACAAGCCTGTAACAGTCTTTAACCTAAACTCCTTCCGTGACCTTTGCTGCGGTGCAAGATGAGAAATCTCCAGCCACCAAAGTGGGCTTTCAAGCGACCAGCTTAGCATGGCAAAGGGCCCCTGTTCTGGACTTGTGGTCTTTGCGAATGAGGAAGGCGGCATCGTTGGGCCAGGTTCCTGAATAGATTTACAGCAAGGATTTTGAACGAGAGGGTGCGGTCACAAATGGCGCGTTACGCGATCTTAGCGACAAACCTGACGTTTTTCTCTTGCTGAGCTGCTCTATTGGGCTGAGCCTAGATCGCATCTCTCCAAGCAGTAACATAATCAACGAGGGTGCCGCCGTGAGATTGGTAGATCCGTCGCTTCTCTGCCGGTGGGGGCTGTGACCCAGCGGGCAGCGCGATCAGGGCGGCGCCTTCGCTGGTCCCGGTCGTTCCACCTGATGCCTCGACCGTGCAATTTGTCGCGGTTGCGAGCATGGTGCAGAAGCTCGGGTTGCCGGCAAATGGTCCTTCTATGATGATTGGGCCAGTGTGGCCTGTCAGCCCGAGGCATTCCGCGGTCATGAGCGCCAAATAAAACCCCGCTGCAACAGTACGTTCGATACTGCCCAGCTCAGGTTCAGTCCCGCGCCAACGGGCGCGGCGGTTCTGAAATGGTCCGCTTTCAGGGATGATCGAAGGCGAGAGCATCGTACCAGTGCCCGCGACGCCGATCATGTCATCTTGGGTGTATTCGGCTCCTTGCCCCTTAAGGATCGTGTCATATTCCCGCCCGCCCATGAACCGCGCTGACGGCACGGGATCGCCTAGGGCATTGACGTTGATTAGGGTGTCTCGCATCGGGTCAAGTTGCGTTTGACGGCCACCGACACTCATGACGATGACCCATGTGCCCGTCGAGACCACCGAGAAAGGTGCAGTTTGCCGCAAAACATGGGGGAGCAACGATGCATTGGAGTCGTGGATGCCGCAATAGACGGGTGTCGCCGGATCTAGGCCAGTTTGCTCGACAATATCCGGAAGAAGGGTTCCAAGGGGGTCTGAGCATTTGCAAGGAGTACTGATCAGCTCGGCAATATCCAAGTTATGTACCAGTTTTGAAAATGAGCCCGCGTGCGGATTCCAGAGGTCGGTATGACAGCCAAGAGAGCTTACGTCGCAGGCGCAAGCGCCCGTCAGGCGGTAGCCCCAGTATTGTGGGTATGTCACCACGGCGGCCGTTCGGCCCCGCAATTCGGGATCTTCGGCGAATTGCCAATGAAGCTGCGCGCCAAGGTTAAGGCCCATGGACAATCGCGGTGCGCCTGTTTCTTCGAACGGCGGCCTGATCGCGCTATAGTCCGCAGCAGTCGCATCAGGCCCATCATGTTCGTAGTCAAGGATCGGCGCGGCGAGGTTACCGTCGTGACCGATCAAAGCGGCGCAGGCGCCGTGTGTTGTGATCGAAATCGCGTTAATGCCATGACTTTGATGGAACCGGGCCATTGCGCCAAGCAGGAAGTCCCAGATGCCATCCGCATCAAAACGGGGCCACGGCGGACCGGGCAGAACCGTATTCGGGCGTTTCACGACGGCCAGTTCTTTCAGCGTCGCCAAATCAACCAACGCCAGTTTGGCATTGGTCTTGCCGATGTCGATGACGGCGACATGGGTCATGGCATGTGAAAGACAGGTGTCAGCGGCACCGAGACTGGTTCGTTGTCAGGCTTGGTCTGCATGATGTCAGCCATATGGGCCCACCATTTTTGCATGATCTTGTGTTCGGGCAGGCTGTTCATCTTGTGATCATTGGTGCGCCAAAGCACCCCAAAGAGAATGCTCGTATCTTCGTCCAGATGGATGGAGTAGTCGGAAATGCCTGCGTCTTTGAGCCGGGTCACAAGCTCTGGCCAAATTTCATCATGGCGTTTCTTGTATTCATCGCGGCACCCCGGCGTGAGATGCATTTTGAAAGCGAATTTTTCCATCAACGCGCCCGCCACATAGACCAAAGGCGCGGCAGGGCGATGACCCCGATCAGCAGGGCGCCGATGACGATGGACATAACGATGCCCGGCACGTTGAGCAGCCCCAGCCCGAAGGTCACGAGCCCCATGACAAAGGCCGCAATGACAACACCCGGAATCGAGCCTGATCCACCAAGAATGTTCACGCCGCCCAAGACAACCATGGTGACGATCTCAAGCTCCCACCCCGTCGCGATCGACGGGCGGGTAGAGCCAAGGCGTGAGGTCAGACAGATCGCCGCGACGCCAGACATCAGGCCAGTGAGCAGGAATAGGATGAATTTCACCCGTCCCACTCGGATACCGGAAAACAGCGCGCCGGTCGGGTTGTTGCCAATCGCATAGACGGCGCGACCAAAGTTGGTCATGTGCAGGATGACGCCATAGATAACTGCGATGATCGCAAACAGCACAAATTCGAACGAGATCATCCACCAGACATAGCCTTGCCCGAAAAAGGCAAATTCGGGCGGATAGCCGCGATAGGCCTGATCGCCAAGAATGATGAAACTGATGCCACGAAACAGCGACATGGTGCCGATGGTCACAACAATAGACGGCAAGCCAAGACCGGTTACAAGAATGCCGTTGAAGGTGCCACACACAAGCCCAGTTGCCAGCCCGATCAGAACCAGCCCTTCGGTGCCCACCCCCATTTGGACCGCCGCCCCCATCGCAGTGGAGGCCAATGCGATGATCGAGGCCACAGACAGGTCAATCTCACCCGAGATGATCAGCAGCGCCATAGCAAAGGCGATCATCGCTTTTTCGGTAAAATTGAACGTTGCGTCGCTCAGGTTCCAGGCGTTCAGGAAGTAGGGCGAGGCAAAGGAATTGGCGACAAAGATACCAATAGCCACCAGCAAAAGAAAGGTTTCCCAGCTTTTCAGCCTCCGTTCCAGTGGGGATTGTAGGCGGTCAGGGATGCTGCGCGTGTTCATGTGGCGTGCTCCGCTTTCTTGAGGATGATGCGGCCCGGTGTGCGGTTGGCTTGTGCGTTTAAGATCACGGCGATGATGATTGCCCCGCCCGAAATCGCCATTTGCGAGAAGGGGGAAATGTTCACGACTGGCAAGGCATTCGCGATGATGCCAAGGAACAACGCGCCCAGTAGGGCCCCGAACACGGTGCCAACGCCGCCCATGATCGAAACTCCGCCAATGACGCATGCGGCCACCACGGTTAGCTCAAACCCGCCGGCCACATCCACATAGGCCACTGCAAAACGGGACACCCAAAGGTAGCCCGCCAGACCAGCGATGGCGCCTGAAACGGTAAAGGCCCAGAACTGCGTCTTGCCGACATTGATGCCTGCATAGGTCGCCGCATGCGGGTTGCCGCCCGCGGCATAAAACGCGCGGCCCAGCGATGTGCGAGTCATGACAACGGTGAACAAGATCACGGTCGCAATGGCAATCCAGCTGAGGATCGGCAGACCCAGCAGGTCAGTGCGGGGGACGGACTTGAAGGAATCCGACATCTCGTGGCTGTTGACCCATTTGCCTTCGGTCAAAAGGAAGATGATACCGCGAAAAATGGTCATCGTCCCAAGCGTCACCACGATGGGCGGGATCGCCAGTTTCCACACCAGAATGCCGTTGAACATGCCCAACAGGGTGCCAAAGCCGATAGCGATAAGAACGATGAAGATCACTGGCAGGCCCGGTGCCACGATGTTGATCAGGGACACCACCATCCCTGTTAGGGCCAGATTGGCCGCGACGGACAGGTCAATGCACTTGGTCAGGATCACGATCATCTGCCCGATGGCCAACAGGATCAGCGGCGAGGTGTCGTTGAACACGTTAAGCAGATTGGACGGAGCCACGAAAGCAGGAAACCGCCATGAAATCACAGCCAAAAGGACGGCGATCGCCAACACCAAAAGGGCTTCGCGGGAGGCAAGGAGTTTGGTCATGCGTGGGCCTCCGTGATGCCTGCGGCGTGTCCGACTAGTATTTCAGGGCTGATGTCTTGTCGGTCGAGTTCAGCGGCAATCCGGCCTTCGCGCATGACGATCACGCGGTCCGACATGCCGACGATTTCAGGTATTTCCGAGCTGACCATGATCACCGCCAAACCTTGGCCGGCCAGTTCCGCCATGAATTCATGCACAGCAGCCTTTGATCCGATGTCAATTCCCTTGGTGGGCTCGTCCAGAATGATGACCTTAGGATTGGTTGCCAGCCATTTGGCGATGACGACCTTTTGCTGATTGCCACCCGACAGGCTGCCCACATTGGTGTCTAGCGACGCGGCTCGCAGGTCCAACCGTTCAGTGTATTCCCGCGCCAGTTTGAATTCCTCCGCCATCTTTAAAAAACCCTTGTGGGAGGTTTGTTTCAGCGACGGCAGGGTCACGTTTTGGAAGATTGGCAGATCGACGATCGCGCCCTGTTGGCCGCGATCTTCTGGCACGTAAACAATGCCATGGGACACCGCATCGGCTGGTGAACGGATCGTAGCCTCGGCCCCGTCCACACGCACCGATCCAGCGATCGGTTTCGTGGTGCCAAACAGGGCCTGCATGAATTCTGAACGGCCAGCGCCTACAAGGCCATAAAAGCCAAGGATTTCACCACGCCTGAGCGTAAAGCCGATATTGGCAAATTCGGTCGGGTGGTCGTAGCCAGAGACGGTTAGCACGTCGGCCCCGAGATTACGGTCGCGTTCGGGGAAGATCTGGCTTACATCGCGGCCAACCATCATCTTGACCAATTCGGCTTCGTTCACATCGGATATGGCGCCGTCGCCGATCAACTGTCCATCACGGAATACGGTGTAATTGTCTGCAATGCGGAAAATCTCATCAAACTTGTGGCTGATGAATAGGATCGCTTTGCCTTGTGCCTTCAGGCCATCGACGAGTTCATATAGCTCTTCTATTTCCGCATGACTAAGTGCGGCGGTGGGTTCGTCCATAATCACCACGCGCGCATCTATGGACAGGGCGCGGGCGATCGCCACGAGGTGTTTGTTGGCGGTGCCAAGTTCCTTAAGGGTCGCATTTGGGTCGATATTTGCCCCGAGCCCGTCCAATATTTCTTTCGCGCCTGTGAACATGGCGCGGGTATCAATCAGGCCGAACGAGCCCTTGGGGGCATGGCCCAGAAAGATGTTTTCGGCCACGCTGAGCTCATCGAACAACACGGTTTCCTGATGGATCGCCGTGACGCCGGCGTTTTCGGCAGATTGCGGTGCGGGGAATTGAACGGGAGCGCCATCAACAAGAATTGCTCCGCCGTCAGGCTGGTAGATTCCTGTCAGCGTCTTCACGACCGTTGACTTACCTGCGCCGTTTTCGCCCACAAGTGCGGTCACCTTACCCGGATAGAGATCAATAGACACCTCGGACAGTGCGCGCACCCCGGGAAAGGTTTTTGTCACCTTCGCAAGGGATAGAACGGGGGTGTCAGATGGGGACACGGCGGGCCTCATTTACAGTCAGGTTTGAAAGTCGTTGGGGACGTTGGTCTGGCACAGACAGGCTGCGCCAGACCGGATGACATCAGAAGATGTCTTTGAAAGCATCGATGTTGGAGCTGTCATAAGTGAACGGATCCGCCATGGCGGCGCTGCCCGTTTCATCCAGCGTGACAGAGCCCATCCGCCCCATTGGGATCTCGCCGCTTGGGTCGGTTCCAGTGGCGAGCGAGTTGGCGATCATTGTGGCCGAATAGCCCAGATCGATCGGATTCCAGATGGCAAAGCTCTCGGTCGCGCCGCTTTCCACGCAACCTGCCATCTCGGACGGAAGGCCAAGGCCTGTGACGTTGATCTCACCGATCTTGCCAGCGTCAGATACCGCCTGACAGGCCGCAAGGATGCCCACGGTCGTTGGCGCAATGATCGCCTGCAGGTCTGGGTAGGTTTGCATCAGGCCTTGTGCTTCGCGATAGGACTTGTCCGACAGGTCGTCGCCATAGACCGTGGCGACCAGATCAATGCCCGGATAGTTCGGCAAAACCTCTTCGGCGGCGGCAATCCAGGCGTTCTGGTTGGTCGATGTGGATGTTGCCGACAGGATCGCTACGTCGCCACCATCGGGCATATGGTCTGCTGCCAGCTTGAGGATTGTGTTCCCAATCAGCGGCGTGGAAGACGGATTCAGATGCATCATCCGGCCTTCTTCTGCCACACCGGAATCCCAGCTGATGACGGTGATGCCCCGGTCCATGGCGCGCTTGAGCGCTGGAACCACCGCATCAGGGTCATTGGCAGAGATTGCAATCGCATCAACACCTTGGGCGATTAGGCTGTTGATCACGTCAATCTGGCCTTCTGCTGTTGTGTCCGTTGGACCAGTGTAAATGATCTCGACATTGCCGAGCTCTGCTGCGGCCTCCTCGGCGCCTTCGGCAGCGGCCTCAAAGAAGCCGATGCCAAGAGCCTTGACCACAATCGCGATGCGCATGTCGTCTTGCGCCATGGCTGTTGTGCCCATCATGCCTGCAGCCATGCTGAGACCTGCGACAAGTGAAGTGAAAGTACGACGTTTCATTTTGGTTCCTCCCTGAAAGTACGTCTGGTCGTTGAGCGGTTAAGAGGCCGCCTCATCCTCGGCCTGCGCGGCGCCTGTGTCGGCGACGATCAGGGTAATTTCTGCGGCTTTCAGCATGGCTGCCGCCTTGTCGGATATGCCATCGTCTGTGATGACCGTGTCGATCCGCGACAACGGGCAGAGCACAAGGCTACAGCGCTGTTCGAATTTTGAGCTGTCCACGAGAACCACCAATTCATCCGCCTGACCGATCAGTTTCTGCTCGGCTTGGATGAGGAGAGGGTCCGCCTCCATCAGCCCTAGTGGCCCGATACCTTGAGCACCGATGAACATCCGGCGCGCATAAAAGTTACGGGTTACGTCATTATCAAAGGGCGACAAGATGATGTTCTGTTCGCGGTAAATCGCGCCACCCGACAGCATAATCGTGTTTTTGGAATGCTTCAGCAGGTGTTCTGCGATGGGAAAGCTGTTGGTAAAGACCTGACAGCGGCGGGATGCCAGTGGGTGCACCATCTGGAATGTCGTTGTGCCGCCGTTGATGATTATCGGATCACCATCTTCGCACAGATCAACCGCAGCGCGGGCGATCGCCCGCTTCTCAAGACTGCGCATGGTCTCGTTCACCGCAAAGGGCCGTCCGGCAAGGCCTACAAATTGCGGGGGTGTAATCGCCTCGGCACCGCCACGGACACGGCGCAGCTTTTTCTGCACATGAAGGCTTGCGATGTCGCGCCGCATCGTGGCTTCGGATGCACCGGTCAATCTGCATAGATCGACAACGGTCACGACGGGCCTGTCCTGCACGGCAGATAAAATAATCCTGTGGCGTTCTGTTTCGTGCATTTCGTCCTCCCTTCCCCAACGTTGTTCAGATTCGACGCACCTGTCAATCATTTTCAATCATAAACAATCATTCTGCAATGCAGCATGATTGTTTATGATTGAAAATGATTGACAACATACCTTTGTATACGCAGCCTGCGTCCACATTCAGAGGGCGGAGTAGTGCGCCTGCAGGGAGGAAAAAATGTTGAAAACCGCTGAAAAGCAGCTGCTTGAAAACCGTTGGTCCAACGCCGATGCGTCCGGAATGAGCGAATCAGAACTGCTGCTCTACCGCTCCAACATCCTTGGCTCGGACAAGCGGGTGACCAATTATGGGGGCGGAAATACATCGGCCAAAGTAATGGAAACGGACCCTTTGACGGGCGATCAGGCCAAGGTTTTGTGGGTCAAGGGATCGGGCGGAGACATCGGATCGATCAAAATGGACGGCTTTTCGACCCTGTATATGGACAAGTTACATGCATTGAAGGGGCTCTATCGCGGAGTGGGATTTGAGGACGAAATGGTGGGTTACCTGCCCCATTGTACGTTCAACTTGAACCCGCGCGCGGCCTCCATCGATACACCACTGCACGCCTATGTCCCGCGCACGCATGTCGATCACGTCCATGCGGATGCAATTATTGCTATCGCGGCGTCCAAGAATTCAGAAGAATTAACTAAGAAAGTTTTCGGTGACCGGATCGGATGGCTGCCCTGGAAGCGTCCCGGCTATGAATTGGGCCTGTGGCTCGAAAAGTTCTGCCTTGAGAATCCGGATGCCGATGGCGTTGTTCTCGCAAGCCACGGGCTGTTCACATGGGGCGACACTGCGAAAGAGTGCTATGACACAACAATTGACGTGATCAACGTGGCCACCGAATGGCTGGCCGCTGAAACCGACGGTAAACCCGCATTTGGCGGCGCAAAGCACGAAAGCCTCGCCGCCGCCGCCCGCCGCGCGATCGCCGCACGCTTGATGCCCGCGATCCGTGGTTTAGTCAGCGGCAATCAGCACATGGTTGGCCATTTCAACGATAGCGATGCGGTACTGGAATTCGTAAATGCAAAAGGCATGGGGCCTCTGGCGGCCTTGGGCACATCTTGCCCCGACCATTTTCTGCGAACCAAAATCCGCCCCCTCGTGGTCGACTTCGATCCTGCAAAGAACAATATATACGCGGTCCTCGAAGGGCTGCCCCAGCAGATCGCCGATTACCGCGACGACTACGCTGCCTATTATGAGCGGTGTAAACACGACAACAGCCCCGCCCTGCGAGACCCTAATGCTGTGGTTTATCTGGTGCCCGGCGTGGGCATGATCACCTTTGCCAAGGACAGGGCGACGGCGCGGATTAGTGGCGAATTCTACGTCAACGCCATCAATGTGATGCGTGGTGCGTCTGCGGTCAGCCAATATCAGGGCCTGCCCGAGCAAGAGGCGTTCGATATTGAATATTGGCTTCTGGAAGAGGCCAAGTTGCAGCGCATGCCCAAACCCAAGGCGCTGGCTGGACGTGTGGCACTGGTGACTGGCGGCGCGGGCGGCATCGGGTCGGCCACCGCCGAACGCTACCTGCGCGAAGGTGCCTGCGTGATGTTGGCCGATATCAATGACCAAACACTGGCCTCCACGTTAGACAATCTCAGGTCCCGATTTGGGGCGGATATGGTCCGGCAAGTCAACATGAACGTCACCGACGAGACCGCTGTAGCCTCCGCCTACGCCGACCTCGCCGTTGAATTTGGCGGGATCGACATCCTCGTGTCCAACGCAGGGATCGCGTCCTCCGCCCCAGTTGAGGACACCACACTTGATCTGTGGAACAAGAATATGGACATCCTGAGCACCGGCTACTTTCTTGTCAGCCGTGAGGCATTCAAGGTCATGCGGGTACAAGACATGGGCGGGGCTATCATCTTTGTTGCCTCCAAGAACGGGCTGGCGGCATCGCCAAACGCTTCGGCCTATTGCACGGCAAAGGCATCGGAAATCCACCTGGCTCGGTGTCTGGCGCTGGAAGGTGCAGAAGTCGGCATTCGCGTCAATGTCGTGAACCCTGACGCCGTGCTGCGCGGGTCCAAGATCTGGGAAGGTGACTGGCTGGAACAGCGTGCAGACACTTATGGCACCGACAAGGATGGGCTCGAGGAAATGTACCGCCAACGTTCCATGCTCAAACGTTCGGTCCTACCTGAAGACATCGCTGAGGCCGCCTATTTCTTTGCCGCCGATACGTCGGCAAAGTCCACCGGCAACATCATCAACGTGGACGCGGGCAACGTTCAAGCGTTTACGCGATAGGGGGCTGATATGAGTTATGAAAGCGCAAAAGCCCAGTTTGCTGACTGGGGTATCGACACAGAAGCCGCCATTGAACGCCTGAAAATCATTCCGATTTCAATGCATTGCTGGCAAGGCGATGACGTGGTTGGGTTTGAACAGAAATCAGGGTCGTCTGGTGGCGGCATTCAGGCCACGGGCAACCATCCTGGTCGCGCGCGCACCCCTGACGAACTGCGCGCCGACCTGGAGTTTGCCTATGCCATGATCCCCGGTTCACATCGCCTAAACCTGCATGCGATGTATCTGGACACGGACGAGACCCCGGATCGGGATGAGATCGAATACAAACATTTCGCACCGTGGGTCGATTGGGCCAAAGATCAGCGGCTCGGCCTTGATTTCAACCCGACCTTTTTTGCCCATGCCAAGGCTGATGATAACCTGACGCTCTCGCACCCTGACCAAGGCATCCGTGATTTCTGGATCGAACATGGGCGTCGTACCCGAGAGATTTCCGCGCGGATGGGGGCAGAGCTTGGCTCGACTTGCGTGAACAACATTTGGGTGCCAGACGGCTACAAGGACACACCTATTGACCGCATGGCTGCCCGTCACCGTCTTGAAGCGTCTATTGACCAGATGATCGTCACGCCCCAAGATCGTGCGCATATGCGCGATGCTGTCGAAAGCAAACTCTTTGGCATCGGTGTAGAGGCCTGCACTGTCGGCAGCCATGAATTCTACATGGGCTATGCGGTTAAGAATGACACTGTATTGTGCTTTGATATGGGCCATTTCCACCCCACCGAAAACGTGGCCGACAAGCTAAGTGCGGCGTCGCTGTTTGTGGATGAAATCCTGCTGCACGTTTCACGCCCCTTGCGCTGGGACAGTGACCATGTGATCTTGCAAAGTGATGACGTGCTGCAGATCGCACAAGAACTTGTGGCCTCTGACCTATTGGATCGGACGTATATCGGCCTTGATTTCTTCGATGCCACGATCAGCCGCACGGCGGCGTGGGTCATTGGGACGCGAAACATGCAAAAGGCTCTTCTGCGTGCGCTCCTGGTTCCGTTCGACCGACTTCGGCCTGCAGAAGACTCTCTGGATTTCACACAGCGTTTCGTTGTGACCGAAGAATTTAAAGACCTGCCCTTTGGACGTGTTTGGGATGAGTTTTGCACACGGATGAATTGCCCATCAGGTCTGCATCTGATCGAACAACTCGAGCGATATCAGAGTTCTGTTTCAGGGCGTTGATAGAATAACGTAATCAGCGCCTAAAAAGCGTTGGCACGCATATTGTGAACAGTCTCTGGATCAGCGTGAGTGCGTCGGTCGGCATTCGTGTATTTGGAACGACTACGATAGCTCTTGGTCAAAAGCTTAGTGGTCTTGTCGCGGTTTAGTTCCGGTCTCTTTCGAGCAATGTTTCCCATTGGAAGTATCGCGCAGGCATTTGCCCGTGATACCACACGCGATGCCTGTACGGGTGCGCAAATTATCGAGCATGAAATTTGGGCGGCAGACATCATTGCTGCCTGCCAAACACACAATCTGAAGACCGTCGTAACAGGCTATGCTTCGGTCGGGCCCGTTGCGACGAAACTCGTGGCTGTGGAACCTGCCCTTCAGGCGCAAGGGATCAAGTTATTTCAAGTCCGCCGCGCCTTTGATACGGTCGCATTGCCACATGCAACGAAGGGCTTCTTTGCGATGAAAAAGGTCATACCGCGTGTGTTGGAGAAACTTGGTTTCTCCTAAGTCCAAAAACGTAGCCGGTGACCTGGTGTGGCGTTTAGCGAATTGGTAAACGTATCGGTGGTGATGAGGTATGTGTCAATTGCCACGATCGGCCCAAAAGGAAAAGGCGCTGTGCTTCGTGATAGATTGACCGCAACGAAGTTGAGTTTACGTCTCACTCCGTGAGTTTGCCCCCGTTTTCAGCGGAGTTCTGAACCCGCTTTGTCAGCTGAAGGGCAAGATGTCGGCGAACATTTGGCCGAGAAATATGAAACGACACCTGAACAATCGGCGGCAAATCGTGCGAATATGACCGCAAGAGGAAAAGAGCTAGGGTTCGACTTCAACTTTGTTGAAGGCTTTCGCATGCACAACACTTTCAACACGCATCAATTGTTGCATTGGGCCGGTGAACTGGGTCGCAAGCACGACCTAAAGCAAGCGCTGCTCACTGAGCACTTCACCCACCGACGGAATCTGTCTGATGACACCGTGTTGGTCGAAATTGCGGGCGAGATCGGGCTGGATCGCGAAGAAGCCAAAGCAGTTTTAGCAGATCAACGGTTTGCAAATTCCGTGCGTCAAGAACAGCAATTCTGGACCGGTCAAGGTATCAGCGGTGTGCCCGCTGTCGTTTTTGATCGGAAGCATTTGGTGACCGGGGCGCAAGGCGTCGATAACTTCAAGAGCATCCTTGCGCAGCTCACCACCTAATTGGTCCTTGCGCCAGCCCTCTTGCCCACCGCAAGCACTCCCAATGCTGATCTTAGAACGCTTACAATGGTGTCATTGGCAACACCTTCACGTTGCATCCGCATCGCTCCGCCGTGCTCTGTGTCAATAAATAACGCTGCAATATCAGTGGGGATATCCGCGAATTCACCGCGCGATTTTGAAAGCATTACCCATGCTTCATAAGTGTCGAGAAGGTCGCGGCGCGCCTCTTGCAGTTTATTGCAGGTCGATGGGCCTAGTTGCTGAGCGTGCGCACGCATCATTACAAACAAGCACCCCTATGGTATGTTAAGTTCTGTGCGATCTTGGGTCATGAAATCGATCAACGCATTGATGGTGACCGTGGTCGACTGATCTTTCTCAAGAATGTCGATCAACGGTTGAATTGCAAGTCTGTGGTAGGTTTCCAGAACGCTGGCTTTTAGCCCGTCATCATTGCCAAACTCACGATATACACCCGGTTTGGACGTTCCGGTTAAGTCACAAATGTCGCTGATAGAGACATCCGTTGGCCCCTTTGACCAGTATTGCATCAAAGCGACTCGCACGACCTGATCTCGATCCAATGTCTTGGGCCGACCTCGTGTTGGTGTGGTTTTTTCACTCATTTACGTACCAATAGGTATTTTATGATTGACTGGAGATTTTCGTACCTATAGTTACGTTAATCGCAACGACATTGCCACCCTGAAGGAAACTCCATGCCAAAAGATCCCATTGGGGTGCTCGGTCGAACAAATGCGGCTAGCTTGATGATGATTACGCCAGAATTTTACAAGTTGCGTTCAAAGCGCAGTAAGGGTGCAGGCAAGATCAATCATGATCTTGCGAACTTCACGATGAAGCCCGAATTTATGGAGTTGGATGGTCTCAAAATCCGCTATGCGACGGGCGGTGAAGGAAATGGGCCAACCGTTCTCTTCCTGAGTCCGCTCCCGCAAAGCATCCTGTGTTTCGATGCGACGTGGGCCACACTTTCAGCTTCGTCAAATTTGGTAGCGTTGGACTTGCCTGGGTTCGGGCAAAGTGAGGGCGACATCAATTATATGACTTTTGCAGCACAAAGTGCCTTTTTGCAAAAGTTCATCGCTGAACTGGGACTGACTGACGTTCACATTGTGGCACCCGATGTTGGGATGCCCGTTGCGCTTCATTATGTTTTGCACCGAGACCATAAAGCTAAGAGTATCATGATTGGTGCCGGTCCAAGCGTGCAGCCGTCAGCAGATGGTAGCCTCGTCCGAAAGATGATTGGCTCGGCATTTTGGCGCTTTGTTTTCACAATGACCGGCGCGCCTGCCTTTATCGGGGGTGCAAACCAGTTGGGGTATTTGAACGATAGCCCTTCCTCCGCTGAGGTCACCGATTATGTCACGTCATATTCTGGCCGGATTGAGCCGGTCACGAAATGGTTCCAAGGCTACCCAGAAGGGTGCAAAGACATAGATCCGCATCTCGCGACGCTTAACATCCCTGTCCAAGTGTTCTGGGGCGAATACGATGCGTTTTTAACAGCGGACAACGCCAAAAGGTTACACGCGCGGCTCCCCAAGAGCGCATTAAAGATTTTCAAGAATTGCGGTCACTTTTTTTATCAAGACGATAGCGATGAATTCACTGAAGTCGTCCAAGCGTGGGTCATGGAGATTCTGATCTCGCCTAAGTAGCGCTGACACTGGCGCAAAAAAAGCAGTATCTGGAGCATCATTGATACTAAGCCCATACGTAAAGTCAGCCTAATGTACCGCAATCGCGGCGCGGGACGTCGTGCGATCACAGCTGGAACCGATGGAATGGATCCGCATTCAGTTTGAAAAAGACACCAAAGGACAATATGGCCGCTATCCAGTGCGCATCAACTGCCCAATGGCAGTTGTCTGCATAACGTTTTGGTGGCCACAGATCACGCAATTCCCCACGAATATTGAATCGCCTGCTCCGAAATTGCCGGACACCTTCCTGCTAACCCATTGATATATCTAGGTCGGCTCTGAGAATTGGGGGCAGCGCATTGATTTTGTTGGAATTTTTATAAATTTGGTGGGCGACCCTGGAATCGAACCAGGCGTGCGTCTCCGCGAGGGAGTTACAGTCCCCTGCCACACCTTGCGGCCTGTCGCCCACTACGCCATATGAGCTATGCCCAACTTAGCGTACTCGCGTGGTTACCGGGCCGCCCAAGAAGGGTCAAGACCGAAATGTGGCCACATGAGGCCGAAGGATACAGCTATGAAAAAGCCCAAGTGGGTTGTCCAAAAAGAGCAGGCCAAAAAAGCTGACCAGGACGCGACAGTCTGGCTGTTCGGGTTGCACGCGGTGAGGGATGCTCTGCTCAATCCGGCCAGGACAAAGTTGCGACTGATCGTGACGCTGAATGCACAGGCCAAGCTGGCCGAGGCGATCGCTGCAGCGGGCATTGAACCCGAAGTGGTGGATGCGCGTCGTTTCACCGCTCCGATTGATCATGGGTCCGTGCACCAAGGTGCCGCGCTTGAGGTCAAGCCGCTGGACTGGGGTAAACTGGCCGATGTTGCGATTGGCGATGCCGCACCTCGGCTTATTTTACTTGATCGGGTGACGGATCCGCACAATGTTGGCGCTGTTCTTCGCTCCGCCGAGGTGCTGGGCGCGTCGGCTGTCATCGGAATGCGCCATCACGCAGCGCCAGAGACCGGTGCACTGGCCAAGAGCGCTTCTGGTGCGCTTGAGCGGCAGCCATACCTGAGGGTCCGCAATCTGGCAGAGGCCATTATAGAATTGCAGGGTATGGGATATCTCGTTTTGGGATTGGATGGCGAAGCTGGGCAAACAATAGAAGCCGCTACATTTGGCCGAAAGGACCGACCGATTGCGTTGGTTCTTGGCGCCGAAGGACCTGGTTTGCGCCAAAAGACCCGCGATACTTGCGATGCCCTGGTCAAAATCGATTCGGCAGGCGCATTTGGTTCGCTCAATGTTTCAAATGCCGCTGCAATTGCCCTCTATGCCAGTCAGGACCACGCATAAAAATCGGTTTCTGCCCACCCTGCCAACGTGGCATTGTACCTTTATTTTGGGGCACGCGACGCGTTCGCTCCAAAAAGAAGCCGCAACGGCATTTGCTGGCAAATTCTGTTTTACGTCGTGCTGCAATTGACGCTGAAGATGCGTTTCATACGTTGCACAGGCGATCCCGCATCGGTACGCACCGGTTCTTTGAACGGTGATGCACATGAACTAAAGTTATCGAGGAATGAAAACAAATCGATGCAAGTCCTGATTGTTAGAGCAACGATTTACCACTCTGAACAAGATAGTATATTTTCGGTC
>Ga0206125_10002485_pt1 | contig 19382 bp, 13 predicted proteins | sample Helgoland_Spring_4_FD_148598 | JGI IMG/M metagenome (GOLD analysis project Ga0206125, IMG submission 148598) | Pelagic subsurface seawater microbial communities from Kabeltonne, Helgoland, North Sea - Helgoland_Spring_Bloom_20160331_1 | ecosystem: Environmental > Aquatic > Marine > Epipelagic ... | reverse complement strand
TGCTTAGCCCAGATGGCAACGGCATCCTATTGTGCCGGGGTTCGGCACGATAGATAAAGTGTACAGCTGGAAATTGCTCCAAAAAATCAATAAAAAAATGGCACCCGCTGCGAATGCCATTTGATTATTTTATTTTAATTCCTGTTATTTCTCTAAAAGTCCAGCGTTTCTTAAATAAGGTTCGATTTCCATATCGTGACCAATAAATTCTTTGAACGCTTTGTTTAGATCGACACTATTACCTACTGATAAAATGTATTTTCTGAAACGCTCACTATTTTCTCTGGTTAAACCGCCGTTAGCTTTCATCCAGTCATACACATTATAATCAAGTGTTTTTGACCAAGTGTACGCATAATAACCAGCAGAATAGCCGCCTGACCAAATGTGCGCAAAATAAGGAGTATGGTATCTTGTAGGGACTTCGTTTACTAATAATCCGTATTTTTCTAGTGCTTGTTTTTCAAAAACTAAAGTCGGTTTGAAATCGGCTTCGTTTGAAATAGTATGCCAATTCATGTCTAAAGTTGCTGCTGCCAAAAGCTCAGTCACATCATACCCTTTATTGAAAGTCTCCGCTTTTTTAATCTTATCGATTAATTCTTGCGGAATCACCTCTTTAGTCTTGTAATGAATAGCGTAATTTTTTAACACTTCAGGATCTAAGGCAGCGTGCTCATTGATTTGAGATGGAAATTCTACAAAGTCACGAGGCACCGCGGTTCCTGATAAACTTGTGTAGTTTTGATTAGCAAACAAACCATGTAAGGTATGTCCAAACTCGTGAAACATAGTCGTTACATCGTCGAAACTAATTAACGATGGGTTGCCACTAACTGGTTTTGCAAAGTTGTAAACGTTAACAATAACTGGCTTTTGTTTTAGGTAGTGAGACTGATCTACAAAATTACTCATCCAAGCACCACCATTTTTATTGTCTCTGGTATAGAAATCTAAATAATAGATCGCCATTGATTTTCCGTCATTATCAAATACTTCGTATGCCACGACGTCAGGATGATACACAGGCAAATCTTTACGCTCCTTGAAAGTGATACCATACATTTTTTTTGCAGCAAAGAAAACCCCTTTTTCCAACACCGTTGTTAGTTCAAAATAAGGTTTAACCTGACTTTCATCTAGATCATATTTCGCTTTACGTACTTGCTCAGAGTAAAAATTCCAATCCCATGGCTCTAGTTTAAAACCACCATTTTGCCCATCGATTAAATCTTGAATTTCTTTAGCCTCTACTTTTGACTTAGCCACTGCTGGTGCTGCAATTTTTGCTAATAAATTCATGGCTCTCTCAGGTGTTTGTGCCATTTGATCCTGAATTTTCCATTCGGCAAAATTCTTTTTACCCATTAAGTTGGCTTTTTGCAAACGCAGTCTTGCCATTTTTTCGAGTACTTCACGAGTATCACCATCATCATTTTTCTCTGCACGTGTCCAAGATGATTTGAATAATTTTTCTCTAGTTGCTCTATTTGTAAGGCTTTGTAATAAGGGCTGCTGTGTTGTATTTAACAATCCAATTAAATACTTTCCATCATGACCCGCCTCGGTTGCTTTCGCTTTTGCAGCAGCAATTTCGTTTGCACTTAAACCATCAAGTTCAGCAGCATTGTCAAATAAAACAGCTCCATTTTTACGAGCGATTAGTAACTTATTTCCAAATGAAGTACCTAAACTGGCTAGCTCTTCATTGATTTTTTTCATTTTTTCTTTGGCACTGTCTGTCAAATTAGCTCCTGCTAATTCAAACTCTTGTAAATAATACTGAGTTAATTTTTTGTCTTCGCCTTTAAGCGTTTTCAAATCAATTGCTTTAAAACGATTGTATAGCTTACTATTTAAATACATTTTATCGCTGTGCGCTGAAAAAATAGGTGCAAACTCTGCTTGCAATGCTTGTAAAGTAGGATTTGTATTTGATCCAGTTAGGTTATAAAAAACAGTTCTAGCTCTGGTTATATCAACTCCTGATGTTTCTAATGCCAATACTGTATTTTGAAAAGTAGGCTTGGCTGGGTTATTAGCGATTGCCTTAATTTCCTTATCGTGAAGTGCTAAACCGTATTCAAAAGCAGGTTTAAAATGCTCGTCTTTGATTATACTAAAATTAGGTGCTTGGTACTGTAAGGTACTTTTTTGTAATAATGGGTTTGTCATTTTTACCGCTTTATTTTGTGCATGAAGCGATTGGAGCGAGCCAGTCATCAACAGCATGCTACCTGATACAATTATTTTTGAAAAAATTTTCATGATGTAAATTTGATTATTTAGGTCATAAAAGTAAGTAAAAAAAGGGTTACCAAAAAAGATCTCCCTCAGAATATAAAAAAGCTTGTTGGTTTTATAGCCCTATCCATCGCCATGAAAAACTGCAAAAAAATAATGCTATATTTGTTTATCTGAAATTGAAAAATATGCCATCTATTTTTAATCAAACCGATAATGACTCCATCATTGCGCGAATCAATAACTTAACTCCTGCAAGTAAAGCCGCTTGGGGTAAAATGAATGTTACGCAAATGTGCAAGCATACCAATGAAGCTCTTATAGTTGCCTTTGGAGAAAAGACTGTTGCAGTACCATTTATTTTCAGACTTTTTGGTCGATTAATGAAGGATAAAATATTCAACTCTGAATTCAAAAAAAACAGTCCCACGGCCAGAGAATTTATTTTTACAGACGAATATGACTTTGAAACCGTTAAAAATGAACTCATAAAAAACTACCGCCGCTTTACTGAAGGGCATCAATCCATCAAAATAACGAAGCATCCTTTTTGGGGCGACATGAGTTATGATGATTGGAATAAATTAATGTGGAATCATGTAGACCACGATCTCAGGCAATTCAATGCCTAACCAGTACCTATGAACCTAACCAACCCAAAAACACATTATGAAACTCTTGTATTATTTTACTTTTTTGATCGCTTTTATAGCAAGTGCGCAACAAAAAAAACAACCCACACTGGATTATTATTTACCACAAAATGTTACTTACAACAAAAACATTCCTACTCCAAAAAGCATTTTTAACTTTGAATTAGGAGAAATGCATACGGATCACACACAACTAGCTTACTATATGAAGGAAGTAGCCAAAGTGTCTGATAGAATTGCAATTGAAACCACAGGATACACATTTGAAAACCGTCCTTTACAACTACTTACAATTTCAAGTCCTAAAAACTTAGCACGTATCAAGGAAATTAACGAGCAACATCTCGCTAATTTAACTGACGGAAATAACCAAACTAAAATTGCTGATATGCCCATTGTAGTCTATCTAGGCTACTCCATTCACGGGAACGAATCTAGTGGTGCCGGCGCTGCAATAGCCTTAACTTATTATCTGGCTGCTTGCGAGAGTCCTGAGCTAGAAAAAACATTGGAAAACACCGTGATTTTATTAGACCCTTGTTTTAATCCTGATGGAATTCAGCGTTTTTCTACGTGGGTGAACAGCAATAAAAGCACCAATCTAGTTACTGACCCTAACGATCGCGAGTTTAACGAAGGATGGCCACGCGGAAGATTCAATCATTATTTATTTGATATGAATAGAGATTGGTTGCCGGTACAGCTTCCAGAAAGTCAAGCTCGCATCAAAACATTTAGAAAATGGATGCCAAATGTATTGTGTGATTTCCATGAAATGGGAACGAATTCTACCTACTTTTTTCAGCCAGGAGAACCTACACGAACCAACCCACTCACACCAGACTTGAATCAAAAACTAACAATGAAAATTGCTGGTTATCATGCTAAAGCCTTAGATAAAATTGGTAGTTCTTATTTTATACAAGAAAACTACGATGATTTTTATTATGGAAAAGGTTCTTCCTATCCAGATATTAATGGGTCAGTAGGAATCTTATTTGAGCAAGCAAGTTCTCGAGGTCACGCGCAAGAAAGCGCTAATGGCATTATTACTTTTCCGTTTACTATAAGAAACCAGTTCACCACTAGTTTATCTACTTTGCAAGCGACATCAGAGATGCGAACTGAGTTGCTAAACTACCAGCGTGATTTTTATGCCAATGCTCGATCCGAAAGTAAAAAGAATAAAGTAAAAGGATACATTGTCGGCGATGAAAAGGATGCTACTAGAGTCAATGAACTCGCTAAAATTTTGAGTCAGCATAAAATTGAAATGTTAGCCTTAAAAAATGACATTACTGTAAATAACAAAAAGTTCAATAAGGATATGAGTTATATTATTCCTGTTGAGCAGCAAAACACCAAGTTAATCAACGCTATTTTTGATCGTCAAACTACGTTCAAGGATAGCTTATTTTATGACATTTCGGCTTGGAGTTTTGATTTGGCATTCAATGTTAATTTCGAAGGAGTCAATTCGCTTACAGCGGCAGGGTCAAAATACGAACCAGTACTAAAAATTGGGACCATCAATGCTCAAAGCAACATTGGGTACTTGATAGAATGGACTGATCATAAATCACCTAAGTTATTGTATCAATTATTAGCAAAAGGATTACGAGTAAAAACAACCTCACAACCTTTTACCCACAATGGCAAGACATTTGGATATGGAAGTTTATTTGTACCCGTACAGAACCAAGAAATGAATATCGAGGAAATTTACCAATACCTAAGTGCTATAATACCCGAGTATAATTTTGACATTACTGCAGTTACTACCGGATTCACAGACGGAATTAATCTTGGTAATCCTAATTTTGAAACCTTAGATGTTCCAAAAGTAGCCATGCTTGTGGGTAAAGGTGTTGATCCAGCCGATGCAGGAGAAATTTGGCATATGTTTGATCAAAAAGCTGCCATGCCCTTAACCAAGCTTGATGTTGACCAACTCCCAAATGTAAATCTAAATCGCTATTCTACTTTGATTGTGGTCAACGGAAACTACTCTGGACTTTCGAAAGAAACAACTGCCAAAATAGATCAATGGATACAAAACGGCGGTACATTAATTGCGTATCAAGATGCTATAAAATGGCTAAATACAGCTAAGATTGTAGAACTGACTTTTAAAACAACTAAAGTCGAAGCAAAAAATATTAGCTTTGAACAAAAAGATGATTTTAGAGGAGCTCAATTAGTGGCAGGTGCGATTTTTGAAGCTAAATTAGATTTGTCTCATCCAATCAACTTTGGAATGCCAAGAAATAAATTACCAATGTTCAGAAACTCATCCATCATCATCGAGCCAAATAAAAACAGCTATTTAAACCCGATTCAGTATACTAAAACACCACTGCTTAGTGGCTATATTTCGAAACCGAACTTAGAAATTCTAAAGGAAAGTGTACCCTTTCAAGCTATTAAAAAAGGAGATGGGAAAATTATAATTTTTACCGATAATACTAATTTTAGAGCATTTTGGTTGGGTACTGAAAAGCTGTTGTGGAATTCCATTTTCTTTAGTAAATTAATGTAGTATAAATTAAAACCATCGCTTTCATCAGATTGCAGGTTAGTTCGCCTCTAAATTAAAATTTTAGAGGCGAACTTATTTCAAAGCAAACAGCCATTCAGTCCACAGACAACTCAAATTCCCATTAAAAAACTTTGTACCTTTGCCGCTTTACAAATTATATAAAAAATTATGCGCATTGATATTGTTACCGTTCTGCCCGAACTTTTAAGAAGTCCCTTCGAAGCTTCGATAATGAAACGCGCTATTGAAAAAGGACTAGTTGAAGTCCATTTTCATAATTTAAGAGACTATACTACCAATAAGCAAAAAAGCGTCGATGATTATCCTTACGGCGGCGGTGCGGGAATGGTCATGACAGTGCAACCTATTGATGCTTGCATTACCCATTTGAAAAGTGAAAGAACCTATGATGAGATCATTTATATGTCTCCCGATGGAGAAACCTTGAATCAAAAAATGGCTAATACTATGTCGATGTATGAAAATATAATTATTTTATGCGGACATTATAAAGGAGTCGATCAACGTGTTCGAGATCATTTTGTAACCAAAGAAATCTCGATAGGTGACTATGTATTATCTGGAGGTGAACTCGGTGCTTTGGTTTTATCAGATGCTTTAATTCGATTAATTCCTGGTGTTTTAAGCGACGAAACCTCGGCCCTAACAGATAGTTTTCAAGACGGTTTATTATCTGGTCCGATATATACACGACCTGCTGACTACAAAGGATGGAAAGTGCCCGACGTATTAACAAGCGGTAACTTCGCTAAAATTGACAAATGGCGTGAGGATATGGCTTATGAACACACCAAAACAAGAAGGCCGGACTTATTAGACGAATAGAGTTTTAATTTTAAACAAAAAAACTTTAAACTTTAAACTATTTTTAATACTTTTGCACCCACTTTAGACTAACCTCTGGCGAGATCCGTGAATGTTGCTCTAATTCAAAAACCATAATTAGCATTTAAAATGGCAAATTTAGTAGACTTCGTTAATAACGAATTTGTTACAAGAAAAGATTTCCCTGTATTCGGAGCTGGTGATACTATCACTGTATACTACGAAATTAAAGAGGGTGAAAAAACTAGAACACAGTTTTTCAAAGGAGTTGTAATCCAAAGAAGAGGTACTGGAAGTACTGAAACCTTTACAATTCGTAAAATGTCTGGTGCAGTAGGTGTAGAGCGTATCTTCCCTGTTAACTTGCCAGCTTTACAAAAAGTTGAAATCAACAAAAAAGGTGCTGTACGTAGAGCTAGAATTTTCTACTTCAGACAACTTACTGGTAAGAAAGCAAAAATCAAAGACAAAAGAAGATAGTTTACTGTCTCTTTATCATAAAAAAGTCCCAACAATGTTGGGACTTTTTTTGTAAAAAAAAGTCCCTGATAAAAATCACAATTTAATATGATCTGGTTAGTTCTGAACATATTCCCTATTTTGTGATGAAAACGACATTCATTTTTAGTCTGATTTTCATATATTTGCCTTGCTTAATTTTAAGCAAAATACACATTCCACATCCTAGATACCAAGGATACGATTATAAAATAACAATAATGACACAGAAATCAAAAATTGCTTACACCCTAACAGATGAAGCACCTTTATTAGCGACTTACTCTTTTTTACCTATTGTTCAAGCCTTTACAGCAACGGCAGGAATAGAAATTGTATCCGAAGACATTTCATTAGCAGCAAGAATTTTAGCTAATTTCCCTGACTACCTTACAGAAGAGCAAAGAGTAAAAGATTCATTAACCGAACTTGGAAAATTAGCTACAGCACCAGAAGCTAATATCATTAAATTACCAAATATTTCAGCATCGGTGCCGCAATTAAAAGAAGCAATTGCCGAATTGCAGTCACACGGATACAAAATTCCTAATTTCCCAGAAGACGCAAAAACTGAAGAAGAAAAGCAAGCAAAAATAAAGTACTCAAAAGTACTTGGCTCTGCAGTAAATCCTGTTTTACGCGAAGGAAACTCTGATCGTAGAGCACCAAGAGCTGTGAAAAACTATGCTAAAGTAAACCCTCATTCTATGGGAGCCTGGTCAGCAGATTCAAAAACTGAGGTTGCATCAATGGAAAGTGGTGATTTTTACGGAAGTGAAAAATCAGTTACCATAACAGAAGCTACTGATGTAAAAATAGAATTTGTAGCGCAAGATGGCACAACTACTGTGTTAAAAGAAAGTACACCACTTAAAGTGGGCGAAATAATAGACAGCTCTGTGATGCACTTAAAAGAATTAAAGTCTTTTGTTAGTAAAGCAATCACTGAAGCAAAAGAAAAAAACATCTTGTTTTCAGTACACCTAAAAGCAACGATGATGAAGGTTTCAGATCCAATTATTTTCGGAGCAATCGTTGAAGTGTATTTTGCTGACGTTTTTGAAAAGTATGCTGCTTTATTTACAGAATTAGGAGTTGATACACGCAATGGTTTAGGTGATGTATATGCTAAAATTGCAGGTCGTCCAGAACAAGCTGCAGTAGAAGCTGCCATAAACCTGGCAATTGAAAACGGACCAGCACTTGCGATGGTGAATTCAGATAAAGGAATTACAAATCTTCATGTACCATCTGATGTAATTGTAGATGCTTCAATGCCAGCCATGATTCGCACATCAGGACAAATGTGGAATAAAGATGGTAAATCACAAGATACACTTGCCGTTATTCCAGACCGCTCTTATGCTGGAATTTATACCGCTACAATAGATTTTTGTAAAAAGAACGGTGCTTTTGATCCAACAACAATGGGATCAGTACCAAACGTAGGTTTGATGGCTCAAAAAGCAGAAGAGTATGGGTCACACGATAAAACTTTCCAAATGACTACAAGCGGTGTGGTTCGCGTTGTGGATACAAAAGAAACTGTCGTTATGGAACAAGCTGTTGAAGCCAAAGATATTTTTAGAATGTGTCAAGCTAAGGATGCACCTATTCAAGACTGGGTAAAACTTGCTGTAAATAGAGCACGATTATCTGCAACTCCTGCGGTTTTTTGGTTAGACGATCAAAGAGCACACGACAGACAATTAATTGAAAAAGTAAACTTATATTTAAAAGACCACGATACTACAGGACTTGATATTCGTATTTTAAACCCAATTGCAGCTACTAATTTCACATTAGAAAGAATTATAAAAGGTGAAGATACAATCTCAGTAACCGGAAATGTATTACGTGATTATTTAACCGATTTGTTTCCTATTCTAGAACTTGGAACATCAGCTAAGATGTTGTCAATCGTTCCTTTAATGAATGGTGGCGGGTTATTTGAAACTGGTGCAGGTGGATCAGCCCCTAAGCACGTGGAGCAATTTACTGAAGAAGGTTACCTTCGTTGGGATTCTCTTGGAGAGTTTTTAGCCCTAGGCGCTTCGTTAGAGCACTTAGGACAATCTTTAAACAACTCAAAAGCAATCGTTTTGTCTGAAACTTTAGATCAAGCAAATGACGCTTTCCTGAGAAACGATAAATCTCCAGCTAGAAAAGTGGGTCAAATTGATAACCGTGGTTCTCATTTTTATTTGGCTATGTACTGGGCTGACGCTTTAGCAGCTCAAGATAAAGATGCTGAATTAAAAGTAATTTTTTCTCCTATAGCACAAGAGTTGAAAACAAATGAAGCTACTATAAACGCCGAGTTAATCCAAGCACAAGGTAAACCACAAGAAATAGGTGGCTATTATCAACCTAACCCTGAATTAACAAGTATTGCAATGCGACCAAGCGCTACCTTCAACGGTATATTAGCCAAAATCGTGTAACTAATTCGTGTTTAAACTACTAAAAAAGACAACCTCCATTGGTTGTCTTTTTTTATTAACGTATATTTAAATATTGTTGTAACACTATATATTTAACTTTTGCTCAAATTTGCAATTCTAAATAAAAAACATGTCAGTAAAAAAAATTATTTATTTGTTTGTTTGCATATCGTTTGCTTCAACAGCCATTTCGCAGGAGAAGAGCAATATTGATAGTTCAAAAAAGAAGTTCACAATAAGCGGTATAGTTGTAGATAGCCGAAACAACGAAACACTGATTGGAGTTACCCTTTATTTTCCCGAAATAAAATCAACTACAACTACTAATGAATACGGTTTTTACTCTATTACGCTTCCTTCGGGCTCCTATCAAGTACTCGCTAGTTACATAGGATTTCGAACCTTGTCAACCCAAATCGAATTATTCAACAATAAAAAACTAGATATTAATTTAAATATTGATGGTCAAGAATTAAAAGAAGTTATCATTACAGATAAAAAATATAGTAATGACATTCGATCTCCTGAAATGAGTTTAAATAAACTTTCTATTTCGTCTATTAAAAAAATGCCTGTAGTTTTAGGTGAAGTAGATGTCCTTAAATCGTTGCTGCTACTTCCAGGAGTTACTAATGCTGGAGAAGGTGCATCTGGCTTCAATGTGCGTGGTGGTGGTGCGGATCAAAACTTAATATTGCTGGATGAAGCAACAATTTTTAATTCTTCGCACGTTTTTGGTTTTTTCTCAGTTTTTAATCCTGATGCGATCAAAGATTTAAAATTGTACAAAGGTGGAATTCCTGCTAATTATGGCGGTCGTGTTTCTTCTGTTTTAGATATTTATCAAAAAGACGGTAGTAGTAAAGAGTTTCATGCTAATGGGGGAATAGGACTAATCTCCAGCAGAATTTTAGTAGAAGGCCCAATCGTTAAAGATAAAGGTGCTTTTTTAATTGGAGGCCGCAGCTCTTATGCGCATTTATTTTTGAAATTATCTGAGGAACAAAAAAATAATGCGGCTTATTTTTATGATTTAAACATGAAGTTAAATTATAAATTTGATCCCAATAACAGTGTATTCCTTTCGGGCTATTTTGGACGTGATGTGTTTTCGCTTAACAACAGCTTCACAAATATTTATGGTAACGCAACACTAAATCTAAGGTGGAACCACCTTTATTCCGATAAATTATTCTCCAACTTATCGCTCATATACAGTGATTATTATTACGGACTTAATTTGGATTTTGTTGGTTTTCAATGGGATTCCGGAATAAAGAACTACAACATCAAATACGATTTTAAAAACTACATCTCAGACAGTTTTAAACTAAATTATGGGATTAATGGTATTTATTACGAGTTCAATCCGGGAACAATTAGGCCATCAAACCCTACATCCGGAATTAACTTTGATCAACTAGATAAAAAATATGCTTTCGAGCCCTCAATTTATCTTAGCGCTGAGCAAAATATATCAGATAAACTTAGTGTAAATTACGGATTACGATACAGCATGTTTTATCGCTTAGGAGCTTCGACAGTAAATTATTACGCGGACAACAATCCCGTAACTTTTAATACTGACCTCCAACTGTATGAAAAAGGCGTGCCTACTTCAACTCAATTTTTTAGTAAAAATAAAGTTATCCAAACCTACAAAAACTTAGAGCCCAGACTATCCTTAGCATATCAGCTAAGTAGTAATCAATCTATTAAAGGAAGCTACAATAGGATGTCTCAATATTTACAACTTATTTCTAATACCTCCTCACCTACTCCTTTAGATGTTTGGCTCCCATCTGATAATTATATTAAACCGCAAATAGCTGATCAGGTAGCATTTGGGTACTTTCGAAATTTCAAGGACGAAGCCTATTCACTAGAAGTAGAAGCCTATTATAAAAATGTAAATAACAGATTGGATTATATTGATGGTGCTGATTTAATCGCAAATAAAGCCATCGAGCAAATTATCTTGAATGGACAGTTGCGTTCATACGGTTTGGAATTTATGCTTAAAAAAAATGAAGGCAGGTTTAATGGCTGGTTGTCCTATACCATTTCAAAATCAGAGCAGCGAACTCCGGGAAGAACCGCTACTGAATCAGGAATAAATAACGGTAATTGGTACAAATCAGTATATGATAAACTGCATAATTTAGCTGTTACCACAAATTATAATCTAAATAAAAAATGGTCTTTTGGAGGTAATTTTGCGCTTCAATCAGGACAACCAGTAACATACCCTAACGGTCAATATACCTATTTAGGCATAGCGGTTCCCAGTTATGGACTTCGCAATGAAAACAGGCTGCCTGCATACCATCATTTAGATCTTTCGGCAACTTTAACTCCAACCAGCAATGAGGGTAGGAATTGGAAAGGAGAATGGGTTTTTAGCATCTACAATATTTACAATAGAAAAAATGCAGCTTCGATTAACTTTAGACAAAATGAAAATACAGGAGCAAATGAAGCGGTTAAAACATCTATTTTTGGAGTCGTACCTGCTGTTAGTTATAATTTCAAATTCTAAAAAAATGAAAAGAATCAACCTTATCATAGCGTTTATCAGTTTATTAATACTGACCTCTTGTGAAGAAGTTGTACAACTTGACCTTCCTACTGCGCCACCTAGAATTGTTATAGAAGCATCTATTAACTGGCAAAAAGGAACTACTGGCAATTTTCAAAAAATAAAATTGACTACAACAACTGGTTTTTATGACACTTCAGTTCCAATCGTATCGGGAGCAACTGTTAGCGTAAAAAATAGCTCCAATGTTAACTTCAACTTTTCTGAAATCTCTGGAAAAGGAGAATATGTTTGTACAAATTTTATACCTGTAATAAACGAAAAATATACACTTACGGTCACAAGCAATGGACAAACTTATACCGCAACCGAAGTCCTCAAATCAGTTGCTCCTATTACTGAAGTAATTCAAAACGACAAAGGAGGTTTTACAGGGAACAACATTGAAATCAAAACCTACTTTAACGATCCAGCTAACGAGAGTAATTTTTATCTCTACAACTACAGCTACTCTAGTCAAGTTTTACAAAATTTTTATGTTGATGAAGATACTTTTTATCAAGGCAATAGATTTTTTAGCGTTTCATTAAGCGATAAAGTCAAAAAAGGAGACAAAATAAATGTTACCCATTTTGGAATATCTAAATCCTATTATAACTACTTGAGTGTTTTGTTAAGTATTGCAAGCAATGGAGGAGGAAGTCCTTTCCAAAGTCCGCCTGCAACCGTTCGAGGTAATATAATCAACACAACTAACGCTGCTAATTATCCTTTAGGTTACTTTTCGATTAGTGAATCAGATAAAATTGAGTATACCGTGCAGTAAAGATTAAAGCATCGTAGCTACTGTTCATTAACCTGACTACTAAGCTGCAAAACAATTAGTATATTTGTACAAACAAAATCGATAATTTAATACCAATATCAATTTGTCTTCACATCATATAGTTCGCGACGACCAAGAGCCTGCTTTAATCATCGCAAATGGATCAGCTTGTAATCCTGAATTATTAGGTCAATTACTAGAATGGTCTCCCCTAGTTATTGTTTTAGATTCGGCTATGGATCGCGTTATGGAATTAGATATTAAAGTCGATGTATTGCTTGGTGATTTCGATCGCAACTTTGATCCTAACTATTATAAAGAAAAACAATATCCATTAGAAATTGTACACACTCCAGATCAAAATAAAACTGATTTAGAAAAAGCTTTTGACTATTTGTACGAAAGAAAAATACCCGCAGTAAACGTCGTGTGGGCCACTGGTAAGCGGGCCGATCATACCATCACCAACTTAACAAATATAGTTCGCTATCGAGAGAAATTAAAGATCGTTATCTTAGACGATCATTCGAAGGTTTTTTTGTTGCCAAAAAAATTTGAAAAATGGTACACTGCCAATACACCAATATCGTTAATTCCAATAGGTCAGGTAACAGGAATTCATTCTGAAAATTTATTTTATCCACTAAAAAATGACACACTTAGGATCGGATATCATACTGGAAGTAGCAATCATGTAACCAATGACGGGATGGTAGTAATTGAGCACGTAGAAGGCGATTTATTAATGATGGAGTGTACCGATTAACAAAAAAAATAAAAACTACCCTACAATAAATAGAGTAAAGCGTTCTTTTTATATAACTTGCACCAGATTTTGACAAAGCCCTAGATAATTTTGTCAAGAAATACTATAAATAATGTCAAAGCAGCTTACAGAAAAAACGAACCTACATCCCCGAAATCAGCACCGCTCTAGGTACGATTTTGAGTTTTTAATACAAAATTCCCCAACATTAAAACCGTTTGTTTTTATAAATGAGCATGGGATAGAGACAATTGACTTTAGTAATCCTGATGCAGTGAAGGCATTAAACAAATCGTTACTAACTAGTTACTATAATATAAAAAACTGGGATATTCCAGAATTTTACCTTTGTCCACCCATTCCTGGTAGAGCTGACTATATTCATTATATCGCTGACTTACTTGCATCAAGCAACAACCAAATTATTCCTCAAGGCGATACTGTAGTCGGGCTTGACATTGGAGTAGGTGCTAATTGTATTTACCCAATGATTGGTAATGCGGTTTACGGATGGAATTTTGTAGGCACAGATATCGACGAAAAGGCAATAGCAAATTGTGCTGCTATTATTGAAGAAAACCCTCAACTGATTGAAGCTATTAGCTTGCAGCAACAAACAGAAGCTCGATTCATTTTTAAAAATATAATTACTCCCGAAGATAAGTTTACTTTTACCATTTGTAATCCTCCTTTCCATAAATCCCTTGAAGAGGCGACAAAAGGAACGGTCCGCAAAGTATCAAATTTAGAGAGTAAAAAAACACCAAACCCAGTACTTAATTTTGGTGGTCATAATGCCGAGTTGTGGTGTGAAGGAGGCGAACTAGGCTTTATTACTCAAATGATCTATGAAAGTGCTAAATATCCGCTTCAATGCCTCTGGTTCACAACCCTTGTTTCTAAACAATCGCATTTATCTAGTATTTACAAAACACTCAATAAAGTAAATGCCGCTACTATTAAAACCATCGATATGGCTCAAGGTCAAAAAACTAGTCGTATTGTTGCTTGGACATTTTTAAGCGAAAAACAACAAAAAGAGTGGAAGTTTTAATAATTAAAACCTAGCACTTCTACCTTTAGATGTATTCTAAATTAAGTTCACGACACATCGAATTTTGCATAAATTTCTAATTCAAAAAGTTAAAATACGTAAAGAAACTTATCTCTGCACCATTACTGATAAACTTAAAAGTCATCATATTCAATATTTAAAAAAAATAATTTACATTAGTAAAATAAAGTCAAACTTATTTTTATAGTATCTTCTTTGATGTTTTTCTTTTTGACAACATCAAAGAATCATTACTCTATTTACCTGTAAACAATATAATGATATGAAAAAGTCAATCCTTACAGCATGCCTGCTAGTAGCAACAGTAGCAATAGCACAAGATCGATTAACAGGCAGAAACTTTGCCACACGATCAGAAGTAATTGGACAACACGGCATGGTTGCTTCCAGTCAACCCTTAGCAACCCAAATTGGAATAGATATCCTTAAAAAAGGCGGGACTGCTGTTGATGCAGCTATAGCTGTAAATGCAGCTTTGGGTTTAATGGAGCCTACAGGAAGCGGAATTGGTGGTGATCTATTTGCAATTGTCTGGGATGCTAAAACTAAAAAGCTTTATGGTCTTAATGCGAGTGGACGCTCTCCAAAATCATTGACACTGGACTATTTTACAAAAAACAACATCAAACATATCCCTGCCAGCGGACCGTTACCTGTCTCCGTTCCTGGTTGCGTTGATGGCTGGTACGAATTGCACAAAAAATTTGGAAAAATACCTATGAAGGACATTTTAAGTCCCTCTATTAAATATGCTGAAGAAGGCTTTCCCACTACGGACTTGATTGCGTATTATTTACAAATCACCTTAAAAAGATACATGACTCTGTTTCCAAACGTAAAGGAAACCTATACTGTTGATGGTAAATTACCTCAAAAAGGTGATATTATCAAGAACCCTTACTTAGCTAATACCTATAAAAAAATTGCTTTAGGAGGCCGCGACGCTTTTTATAAAGGGGATATTGCTAAAGAAACTGCCAAATTTATTCAAGCACAAGGCGGATTTCTGGCTTATGAAGACTTTACGTCTCATAAATCTGATTGGATAGAGCCCGTTTCTACCAACTATAGAGGTTATGATGTATGGGAGCTACCTCCAAACGGACAAGGTATAGCTACTTTACAAATGCTCAATATTATTGAAGGCTACGATTTTAGTAAAATCAAATTTGGTAGTGCTGAACATTTACACATTGTAAATGAAGCGAAAAAATTGGTTTTTGAAGATAGAGCAAAGTACTATTCTGATCTAGATTATATGAAAATCTCAGTTCCTGAGCTATTATCAAAGGAATATGCTGGGGAAAGAAGAACGCTAATTAATCCTGATGTGTCAGGAACGTATAAAGCAGGTAAGGAAAGTAATGGCGGCACCATCTATTTAACTGTTGCCGATAATGATGGTAATATGGTGTCTTTAATACAAAGTAATTACCGAGGAATGGGTTCTGGCATGGTCCCTCCTAAATTAGGATTTATGCTGCAAGACAGAGGGGAGTGTTTCGATTTATCGGAAGGTAAACCAAATTCATACGCTCCTCAAAAAAGACCATTTCATACCATAATTCCCGGATTTGTTACCAAACAAGGTCTTCCATTTATGAGTTTTGGCGTAATGGGTGGCGATTTTCAGCCGCAAGGTCATGTACAAGTGCTAATGAACCTCATTGACTTTGGTATGAACTTGCAAGAAGCGGGAGACGCACCCCGTTTTGAACATATTGGCTCTACAGACTTTACGGGTGAATTAGCTGAAGGGAAAGGAGAAATTCTAATCGAAAATGGTTTTGAATTCGAAGAAATTAAAAAATTAATACAAAAAGGCCACAAAATAGGTTATGGAGGGTACTACGGCGGTTATCAAGCCATTATGTACGACTCAGAAAGAAAAGTATATTTTGGAGCTTCGGAAAGTAGAAAAGATGGCGCTGCCGCAGGTTATTAAAACTAGAATAAGAAAAATGTAAGATTTATCTAAATTATAATTTAATAGTAACAAAATGAATATAAAAAAACTATCCCTACTAGCACTATTGTTCCTATTCGTAATACATAGTAGTAACGCTCAAAAAAACTACCCAACTCCCATTGAGGGCGATTACCTAGTTAAAAACTTCCTCTTTAAAAGTGGTGAAAGTCTTGAGGAACTTAAACTGCATTATACAACCATAGGGACACCAACTAAAGATAAAAACGGACAGGTTAATAATGCTGTGCTGATCATGCATGGAACGACAGGAACGGGCGCTGCCTTTTTAAGTGACCAATTTGGTGGAAATTTATTTGGAAAAGGACAACTGTTATTTTATCATTTTAACAGATGACATTGGGCATGGCAAATCCTCAAAGCCTAGTGATGGTTTGCGAATGAAGTTTCCTAAATACAATTATGACGATATGGTGTTAGCAAATTACAAGCTACTAACTGAACATTTAAAAGTAGATCACCTTCGTTTAGTGATGGGAACATCTATGGGTGGAATGCATACTTGGGTTTGGGGATATACGTACCCAGACTTTATGGATGCATTGATGCCTTTAGCAAGTTTGCCTGTAGAAATAGCTGGCAGAAATCGTATTCAAAGAAAAATGGCTATAAAATTAATTGAGATGGATTCTGAATGGAAAGGTGGTAACTACATTGAGCAGCCTAAGGAAGGGATGACAGGCGCAATCCTATCACTAATGTTTATGGTGAGCAGCCCCCTACAATGGCAAATTAATGCTCCTACTAGAGAGACAGCAGAGGCTTTTATGGAAAAAACCTTAAGTAGGTACTTATCAATATTAGATGCAAATGATTTTATTTATGCCTTTGACTCTAGTAGAGATTATAACCCACAACCTTTTCTAAGTCAAATAAAAGCTCCTTTAGTCGCTATTAATTCTGCTGATGATCAAGTAAACCCACCGGAATTAGGCTTAATGGAAAAAGAAATCAAAACTGTTAAAAATGGGAGTTTTATATTGTTACCTATTACCAATAAAACTTCAGGACATGGCACCCATTCCAATCCTAAAATTTGGGGAGAGTATTTAGGACAATTATTAAAAAAATCAGAAAAATAGGCAAAAAAAAACTTTTTTTTAGGTCAAATTATTATTGATTTACATGATAAAATGAACTTATCTTTAAGCCATTCAGCAGGTTGAATGGCTTTTTTTGGTCTGTACTTTTCTAAATTAATGATAATAAACTTCGTAACTTTGTCAATATATAAATGCCTCATATAACATGAATTTTCAAGTCGTATCAGATTACCAACCTAAAGGAGATCAGCCACAAGCTATTGAAAAATTAACGCAAGGAATTATTGATGGAGATCAATTTCAAACACTTTTAGGTGTTACGGGATCTGGTAAGACATTTACAGTTGCCAATGTAATTCAAGAGGTACAAAGACCAACACTAGTTTTAGCTCATAATAAAACGTTAGCAGCGCAATTATATTCTGAATTCAAACAGTTTTTTCCAAATAATGCGGTAGAATATTTCGTCTCCTACTACGACTACTACCAGCCCGAAGCCTTTATGCCGGTCACAGGAGTTTTTATCGAAAAAGACTTATCTATTAATGAAGAGCTAGAAAAAATGCGATTAAGCACTACCTCCTCCCTACTCTCAGGACGTAGAGATATTTTAGTGGTTGCCTCTGTTTCCTGCTTATATGGTATTGGTAATCCGGTTGAATTTCAGAAAAACGTGATTGCAATAGAAAGAGATCAAACTATTTCTAGGACAAAACTACTTCATAGCTTGGTGCAAAGTTTATATTCTAGAACAGAAGCCGATTTTACACCAGGTAACTTCCGAATCAAAGGGGATACTGTAGAAGTTTACCCAAGTTATGCCGATGATGCTTTTCGAATTCATTTTTTTGGCGATGAAATTGAAGAAATTGAATCGTTCGATGTTAAAACTTCTCAAGTAATCGAAAAATTCGAAAAACTAACCATCTATCCAGCAAATATGTTTGTGACATCTCCTGATGTTTTACAAGGAGCTATTTGGGAAATTCAGCAAGACTTAGTCAAACAAGTAGACTACTTTAAAGAAATAGGAAAACATCTCGAAGCTAAAAGGTTGGAGGAACGAACTAATTTTGATTTGGAAATGATCCGCGAACTAGGCTATTGTTCTGGTATTGAAAATTATTCAAGATACCTAGATGGAAGGCAAGCAGGAACAAGACCCTTTTGTCTTTTAGATTATTTCCCAAAGGATTATTTGATGATAGTTGACGAAAGTCATGTAACGCTCTCACAAGTGCACGCTATGTATGGCGGAGACAGAAGCCGTAAAGAAAACTTAGTAGAATATGGTTTTAGATTACCAGCTGCTATGGACAACCGACCTTTAAAATTTGAAGAGTTTGAAGCGATGCAAAACCAAGTAATCTATGTATCAGCAACTCCAGCAGATTATGAACTACAAAAAACAGATGGTGTTGTAGTAGAACAAGTAATTAGACCAACCGGATTACTAGATCCCATAATCGAAATCCGACCCAGTTTAAATCAAATTGATGATTTAATAGAAGAAATTCAAGTACGTTGTGAACTTGACGAACGCGTTTTAGTCACTACACTAACCAAAAGAATGGCCGAAGAACTCGCCAAATACTTAACAAAAGTAAATATTCGTTGTCGTTATATTCATTCGGATGTGGACACACTAGAACGTATTGAAATCATGCAAGATTTACGCAAGGGAATTTTCGACGTATTAATAGGTGTAAACTTATTACGTGAAGGGCTCGATTTACCTGAAGTATCTCTAGTCGCAATTTTAGATGCTGATAAAGAGGGTTTTTTGAGAAGCCATCGTTCGCTTACGCAAACAATTGGTCGTGCCGCAAGAAACCTAAATGGTAAAGCCATAATGTATGCCGATAAAATTACAGCAAGCATGCAAAAAACAATCGATGAAACCGACTATCGTCGAACCAAAC
>Ga0206125_10002481_pt1 | contig 19402 bp, 17 predicted proteins | sample Helgoland_Spring_4_FD_148598 | JGI IMG/M metagenome (GOLD analysis project Ga0206125, IMG submission 148598) | Pelagic subsurface seawater microbial communities from Kabeltonne, Helgoland, North Sea - Helgoland_Spring_Bloom_20160331_1 | ecosystem: Environmental > Aquatic > Marine > Epipelagic ... | reverse complement strand
CATCCATAAAAAAACCACCGTACTGCGGTGGTTTTTTTATAAACGAAATAATATATATTAAACTTCTTAATCTTCATCTCTTCCATACCCATAGCCATAACCATAGTTATACTTGTAGGTATAGCTGTAACGGTATTTATAGCTGTATCGATATCCATAGCCATAACTAGAAGAAGATGCAGAAGCAATAAGACCGTTCAATACCATTCCAAAAGGCGGCATATTTTCACGGCTATGCATCTCTTTAATAAAAGGAAATATATTCTTATCCGAATATTGAGCTCTAGACACATACACAACCAAATCACACAAAGGTAATAATGGTGTGGTATCACTTACTAGCAATAAAGGTGCAGAGTCAATAATAATAAGGTCATAACTTGATTTTAGAATTTCTAACAATTCCTTCATACGAGGACGCATCAATAATTCAGAAGGGTTAGGTGGAATGGCTCCAGACAATAAATAATCAATTTCATCAATCGATTTTCCTTTTACTATTAATTTGTCTAAATCATTATAGTTTACATCATTTAAAAAAGTAGAAAGCCCTAAATTACCACGTTCAATGCCTAACAAGGTATGCACCTGTGGATTTCGTAAATCTGCTCCAATTAAAATTACTTTTTTACCCAATGCGTTGTAACTTTGCGCAATATTATAGGACACAAAGGATTTCCCTTCACCTTTAATGGTAGAAGTCGTAATGATCACTTGAGGTTTATTTTGATTCAATAAAAAACTCATACTCGACCGAATCACACGCGTAGATTCTGCAATAATACTACGATCATCATTATTAGAATAGTTTTCATCAAAAGGCACCTCTCCTAAAATACTTAACCCAGGTAGGCCTTTCTCCAAATCTTCTCGGGTGTTAATTTTAGTGTCTAATTTTTTTAGTAGAAAAAGAATAACAAAAGGGACTATAAAACCTAAAATTAAACCTCCAAAATAAATTATATTTTTTCTGGGTGCTATAGGAGAATTGTTTGAGATTCCATAGCTCAATACCTTTAAATTGGGTAATACAGAAACATAACTTATCGAAGCTTCTTCTTTTCGTTGAGATAGGAAGACTAAAAGATCCTCTGCAAATTTAAATTCTCTAGCCAAGGTTCTCATGGTATACCCTTTCTCTGGATAACCAGAAACAATTCCCATAGTTTCTTTATTTATCTTTTGATAACTAGACAAAGAAACTTGTAAATTTTTAATATAGCGACTAATTCCCTCAAGATTTGCTTTCTTTAAATTATCTAATTGTTGATTAATTTGTAAAACCAAAGGGCTGTTATTTGTAGTGCTAACCAATAAATTGTTTCGCTCTAAAACCAAAGCATTGTAAGAAACTAACAATTCATTAATGCTTACATCCATGATACCAACATTTGATGGTAAAATTTCAAAATTTTCTTGAGAATTCAATTGTTCATAGAGTGATGTTGCAATTTGTAATTGAATTTTTAGATTAAATGTCGCTTCATTTTCTTTGACTATATTAGATAAGAGACTTGAAGTTTGTTTTTCTGAATCATATATGTTATTCTTTAACTGATATTCAATTGTTTTTTTTGAGATAGAGTCTATGGTTTTTTTAAGGATTTTTAAACGTTGATCAATAAATTTAATGCTTGCTTCAGAAAGTTGACGTTGATCAGCAATTCTATCTTCAGTAATTACACCTATCAAAGTATTTAAAACAGCATCATTTCGTCTTTTGTTAGTTCCTGATATTGATAAATTTATAATTTCTCCATTTTTTGAAGCTGGATTAGCTTGTATTCTTTTTTTTAGTAAGGCTGTTGCAAATTGAAGTGACGTTCTATTGATAATAAATTCTTCTTGACTTTCATAAAGAGAATCTTTCATAGTTAAAATAAAATCATCGGTTTCTAAGGGCTTTTTTTTATCAAATATGAAACTGGATGAAGAATTTGAAATTATTGCTGAATCAACAGAAAACGATAAACTCCATTTTTGGGTTTTTATTGAATCCTTGAAATAAATCTCGAAGGGTAAATCTTTCGTGAAATTCAAACTAGATTTAACTCTCCCAACTGAAGTAATTGTTGTTTGAAAATCTAATTGTTTAGCTACTTTGCTTAAAATATGATTAGATGTAATTACTGCAATATCGTTTTCTACATTTATTCTAGTTCCGAACAAAGAAGTAACTTCTGTAGTTAAAAAAGAGCTCGAGGCATCAGATTTAGTGATTTGAACTTGAGCAGAACTTGAATATACATTTGGGGTGTAGCGGAGATAGGTGAAAGAACCTAATAGAGACATGATAAAAGTCACTAAAAACCAGGGCCAAAAAAATAAATAATAATTAATTTCTTTTTTTAAATTAAGGCTTTCCTCTTCTTGATTTGAGCTATTTTCAAAATTACTATGCATAATAATTACCTAATTATGATTATTGTACTCAAAAGAATAGAAGCAATACTTAACACTGTAGAAATGTTACCTATTAATCCCGCACTAGTAATTTTTTTTGAATTAGGATTTACAATAATCACATCGTTGGATTGAATATTTTGATATGGGCTACTAAACAAACTAGCACTAGTTAAATCTAGGTTTGTAGTAGTTCTTTGCCCATCAACTTCTCTAATGACTATCACATCCTTTCGATTACCATCTATAGTTAAGTCTCCGGCTAAGCCTAATGCTTGAAGTAGAGTAATATTTTTTTCTGTAAAAGTAAAAGTTCCAGGATTCCTTACTTCACCTAAAATTGTTACCTTTGAGTTGAGTAAACGAACTGAAACATTGGGATTTAGTAAATGACCACCTGATTCTAAAAGATTCTTTAAATATTTTTCTAAATCTTGTGTAGTTTTTCCTTCCACAGAAATTTCACCTAAAATAGGAAAATTTATGGTTTTTTTCGAAGTTACTAAATATCCGTTAAGCTGTAAAAGCAATAAGGAATTCCCTAAATTATTGCCAGTAAGAACTTTATTGTATGGGGTTGAGGCACTCATTTCTAGAGAAGTAACATCAATTTTCAGGATATCATTCTCCTGTAAAATATTTTGAGAAGAAATTACTTTACTATTATTATAAGATTGTATATCCTGGAAATACAAAAGTTCTTTTTTTGATACACATGAGGAAAGAAAAAATAAAAATCCGATTGTTAGTAAATAATAATTTTCATATTTAAACATAGGGAATTTTTTTAATTAAAATCTTAAAAATAATTATAATGCAAATTTATAACAATAAAGTTTAATTAATCAATTATGAAAGTATTTTTTGTTAATATATTTTACAAAAACATCTTCAGAATCATAGTAGATTAAAAATTATTTGTGCTGAGTATAAACATAAGACTAGAGTCTGTTATCTTTTGAAAAATAAATTGATTTAAACACTTTAAGAGTAAAGGGTTTTTACTTTTTAAATTTCAAGCAAATAAAAATACGAATTTGTGATATTAGATAATATGGAGCATTCTGATGGAGAGGCACTTTTATAAACAATATTGAAACGCATAAAATAGGGATATACTGGGAATTTATTTATGAAACAAGCACGTATTATTTAGTAATATTATTTTTTATTCCTAAAAAAATTCCTTTTTTTTTATACCAGTTTTTGTCAGTCAATTTATTAAATAACCAAACGCGATAATCCTTGTAAATTAAAGACATATAAAGAAGATAAAATTTTCGTTTAATAAATTTATAAATTTTTTTGAATTTGGATTGCCTTTTTTCTTGAATGGGATTTGTAAACTGACTATTAAATTCGCTCAGATAAAAAATTGTTTTTGAGGTTTTATTATATGTTAAACTATCTGCCTTATTAAAAACTTCATAACAAGCTGCTAAAAAACAATTCAAAGGATGACTTAATTTGTCTAGTAAATTTACTGCATCTTTTGCATTTGTTTTTTTAGACAATAAAAAAACATCATAGGCATTTCTTAAGGTAATTGTCTTGTAAAAAAAAACATTGTCATTTATTTGATTTGCTATGATCGATAAATTAAGCTTATTATTATGACTCAAAACAGCAACATTGTTAATAATCTGAATATCTTTCACAACAAAACTGTAATTAAATTCATTAGTGTACTTTTCTATTAAAAGTTCTTTGTGAATTTCGATAGATGCTATTTTATTCTGTTTTTGAAGTCTTCTGTAATGCCTATTTTCTTCAGGAGAATAATATTTTCTCTTTTCTACTTCAGAATATCCTGACTCTCTTAGAATAGTAATCGCTTTTGGATAGTCTTCTTTTGAGAAAATAAAATCAATATCTCCCAACATTCGTTCGGCTATATCTTCATATAGGTTTGCTAATAGATTAGCTGTTCCCTTCAAAAATATGGGTCTAATATTATTTGCTAACAAAAAACTATTTAACTCTTTTGCTTGGGCTATTATTTTCTTGTTTCGTTCTCTGTTTAGATTGGTAACATACTGCATATAGCTAACCAAATCTTGAGGTAAATACTTTAAGAAAGTAGCTCTTTTCAAATTACAATACAATGCCGGAAAAACATAATGAGCTGTACTTACTCTTACTACAGCATCCCATTCTATAGACTTTGATTTTAATTGCTTTTCTATTTCTTGTCTATTCTTCGCTTCCAAAGAAATGGTTAAACATTTTGCGATAAAATATAGCGTTTCTTTGTAATTCACTTTTAATATGCTAAAATATTATTTGTAAGGATTAGAAACTCTCTAACCATAAAACATTGCTCCTCTTTTACTTTTAATTGTTTGATAATAAAATGATTTTTTGAACAGGTTTTGTTTTAGGAAAATATAATTAGAAAGGTTTATAAAGAGTTTAGCCAGTTCTTTTTTTGAGAGTTTGTATTAGTTAATAAGAATATCATCCAACATCGTTTTTTAAAAGTATTACCATCTTATACTTTATGTAAGGCTCTTCTTTTTTTCAAGACCTCATTTAAATTATTTCCTACTTTATTTAATGAATTTAGAACAAAAGGTATAATTTAAAATTTAAAAAATAAACTTAATCAAATTTTCAGCAATATTATTTCTATCAAAATCTGCTAACATTTTATCACAATTAACTTTGAATGACTCATTATCTAACTTTTGAATATCGGTGATAGCATTCAAAAAAGACTCTTTATTCTCTGGCTCAAAATAAACACCAACTTCATAATCCTCAATTAAATTTTTAGACTCACCTTCAACTCCCAATAAAATTGGTTTATACATTGCAATATTTTCAAATATCTTAGATGGGATTACATTTTTAAACTCATCTGATTTCTTTAAATTCACCAAAGAATAATCTGATATCTCAATGTATAAAGGAATCTCACTTTTTGTAACACTTTCAAGAAAAGTGAAATTTTTTGAATGTAAGGTTTTTGAGTATTTTATTAAATTTTCTTTTTCAGCACCATCACCAATAAATAAAAAATATAAATCAGGATTTGATATTTTGGATATACTCTCTAATATAAAATTTAAGCCATGGGCTAATCCATGGGTACCTATATAAGAAATAATAATTTTGTTTTGTAAGCCTAAAGAGTCTTTCAAAGCAATCACATTATTTAATTTTGGCTTTTTAAAATTACTTACTAAAACACCGTTTTTAAATACGCCTACTTTTTCAGGTTTAATATCATGCTCTGTTATAATATATTTCTTGAAACTATCTGTGACTACCACTATTCTGGATGCACTAAGATATAAATGATGTTCTATTTTTTTAAGCACCCTAAAATGTCTTGAACTTTTATTCATTGAACCTACAGCGGCAATTGAATCTGGCCATAAATCTCTAACTTCCATTACCCAAGGAATTCTCTTGAAAAAACTTAACATTCTTCCAGATATTGCTGTAAAAAACTGTGGACTTGTTGCTATGATTAAATCTGTCTTCACAAATAGCCCAAATAAAAAAGAGGTTATGGCATAACTAACATAATCAATTATACGTTTTGCAAAACCATTGTTTTCTGTAATATAAGACCAAACTCTGATTACAGTAATTCCATCAATATTCTCTTTTTGATACAACTTGTTAGAATATCCTTCAAATACTTTTCCCTTCGGGAAATTTGGAAAACAAGTAATAACAGTTACATTTTCTCCTTGTTTGACCCATTGTAAACAATGCTCATAGGTACGGGTAGCAGGTGCGTTTGTTTCTGGAGGGAAATTATCTGTTAAAAAAAGAATCTTCATGCTAATCTCCTATAAAATTTGTCTTGTATTTATTTATTTCAATATAATCCAACCACTTTATAAATTCCTTTTTAAAAATAGTGTTGTGATTTATTGTTTCGATTTTAACTTTTCTTAAAAAATAATTTGTCCATTTTTCTAAAAGAAAGAATTTCACATTATTACCGAATTGATTTTTATGGTTTTCTCTAGCCAAGCGATTGTTGAACATAGAAAAACTATGAAAATTAATATTTACATACTCTAACTTATCAATATATTTTGAAACGGATTCTATCGTTAAAAAATCTGGAGAAAGATTAATTACCTCAGTTTTTCTATTTTTAACTGATTTTATTTTTACGGAAGTTACCGGATATTCTTTGATATTGTTAGAAGTAAAGTAAGGAGGAGTTTCTGATATCTCATTTTTAATCATATCAATGTTTACAACTTTATCTGTTTGTAAAATTGAGCTTGTTTTAAACTTTGCTTCTTGTAAAGAATCATAGTAATATGAATTTGTACTATAACTCCCGGGTCTAAAATGTGATACATTAACTCCTAAATTAGCAAAAAACTCTTTAGCCCACATTAATAAATCAGTCTGTTCTTTATGAGAATAGGAAGAGAATTTATCTTCATTTGTAGAGAAATTCATTGGTAAATTATAGGCATGTATATGAGGTTCAATCTTAATATTTTCAAAAGACTTCAAACAATTAACTAATATTTTAATACCGTTTATATAGTCATGAAAGTTTATTTCTTTTACTTTAGGAGATAAACTAATGTAAAATGTTCCTTTAAGATCTCTTCTTTTTAATTCCCAGGCTATATCTAGTGCACCAATTATAACACTGGCATAAAAAGTGGGATTATAACTTAGTTTACTAACTATTGTCTCAATGTCAAATGTTAAATAGATATTTTTACTCATTAAATTGAATTTCAAATTTTACTTCAGTGTTACATGGTACTGAGCTAATGATTAAAGTGTCTTTAAAAGACAATTGTCCAAACTCTTTATAATATTCCGTCCTTACAACTTCCCATTCAAGATTACAAAAAATACTCGCGATAATACTATTTGTTTTATTATTAAATATTTGATTTGATTTTATTGAATACTCTGGAGTAAAATGATAAAATATTTTTGAATCATCTGCTTTTGTTGATGAGATTAGAATATCTTTTATTCTTAGTTTAGTGTCAGAACAATTAAATTCTCTTTGATGCACAATATTATTATTAAAATCAAACCCTGAAACACGACCTATAGCCTTAAGATTTTTATTTGATTGACTAATAATTTCATAATCTGTTTGTGCTTGTCTTGCAACCCTAAAAGACCCCCAGATTTCTGATTGGTCAAAACTACTGTATTTTAATGTATTGTGGCTTTGTGTAGATCTTGAATAATACCTTCTTTTTCCATAATTGTATTCATAAGTGCCAGAATTAGTGAGTATTTTATTGCCGTTTTTTGAAAATTCAAAACTCATTGCATCACACTGAAGATGTCCAGGTTGATTTCCTATAACTACCTTTGCCAAATCTATTATTAGGTGAGTATTAGAGTTTTTAAAACCTATGTAACCATCAATATTAAAATTCCCCTCAAAAGGGATTTCTTTTTTTTGAGGGAAAAGTTTAAAGTAAAAATCACTTAAAGAATTTAATTGAACGCCATTATTAGTAACACTGTCATTAAAGAAGGAATAATTATTTGAAAAAGATAAAAAATTAATGTTTTTAAATAAACCATGTATTAAGTCTTCTTTAACTGAATCATTATCTATTAAATATACCTCAAGTAAATCTTCTAAAACAATTGCAGAATACATAGGTGACAATTCCTCATGAAATTTATCTTCGGTAAACTGAATAAACACATCCTTTTCTAGTAATGTAATACTTTTATCAAATTCATTAGTTTTAAAAAAACATTTAGACCATTGCAGTGCTTTCCAGTTTTTAATAAGGTGATTTCCAAGTATGTCATATTCTAAGTTATCTTTTAAAAAGCGTGATTGTATCCATAACAATTTAATAAATAATTCTTTGAAATTAATAGAGAAATCATTTCCTACACACTGATAAATTTTTATCCAACTTATTATTCTTAAAGAAATCGCATAAGAATTCCAATTGTCTTGACCATATCCTATGGTACCAAGAGGGTTTTGTTCAAACCAATCTGTTATAGTTTTCTCAATGTATTTAATATATTTATTATCCTTTGTTTTTTCAAAAGAGTAAGCAATATCAATTAAAAATTCGTGATAATTAAGATTTAATTTCCATAACCTAGTTCCTATATTTAATTCAGCCTTATGCCAATCAATTGTATTCCCAAAATTAATATTATGATTTAGAAATGTAAATTTATTTTCTAGAAGGTTTTCAGTTTTATAAGGATAGTGTGAGCGGTTATTTAATAAAAAAAAAGAATTGTTTTTGATTCGCAAAACTGTATTTTGGTAATTTTTCTCATATTTAGTATAAAGAAATGATCCAAATTGTTCGATTAACTTTCTTTTAATAATATAATTTAATCTATATACAATTTGTTTATAACTAAGTTGTTGTAAGGTATAGTAAAGTCTAATTAATTTATGCATCCCGTTTTTAATAAAATCTCTTTATCCGCTCCTTTATAGATACGTTAACAAGGTTTTTTTTAATTTTTATTGGACTAAAAAGGTCAACCATAAAGGTTCTGTGTTTGGCCAAATACAAACTTCCTTTTTCAATTTGTTTTTCTCCAAAAATTTCTTTGTTATTAGATTTAATCCAATTAACAATATGTACCATTTCTTTGGTTGCTAGTTTAAAAGTTTTTGCTGAAACTGTAAATTCATTATCATCAGATGAAATTTCTGGATAAACTTTAGAAATGACTTTACCACTATCTACTTTTTGGACCATATAGTGAAGTGTTGCACCAATATTATTGACATCACCTTTATACAATGGCCAAAATATAGTGTTTCCACCTTTATATTGAGGTGAAATCCCACCGTGAAGATTTATAGAACCATACTTGGGAACAGAAATAACTTGGTTTGATATTATTGGTATACCAAAGGCAACAAGAATATCCGGTTCAAAGTCTTTCATGATTTTTAAGGTAGATACTGAATTTAGACTCTCTACTATTTGATCTTGAAAAGAAAGAGAACAATCAAAATAAATCTGTTCCTTCCTATCCCATCCTCTTAGGGTTTGAAAAATATATTTAGACACCCTATTAAAAAATGTTTTAGGAGATTTAACAATCATTTTGCTTAATCTATTTTGAGACAACCGCTTGTGACTCAAAATGAGTGTGTCAAAACCTTTTAATTGCTTTATTTCATTAGCAAAATAATTATGTCTTGGAGCGTTCCCTTTTAAAATTAGAATTTTCATTTAATTATTTTAAAAAAATTGGTCTTAGTAAGTTTAAATCTTTAGTGTTATTTTACCTGAAGTTGTTTTATGAGGTACTTTTAAATGTTTAAAAATAAAATCAATTTTGACGTTAGAGGCATCGAATAAATCACTCAATGAATTGATGCTTAATTCCTTATCGGTAATGCAATATATTATAGCTTTTCCTTTTTCTATTTGTTGAACTTGAATGTGATCTACATGTTCAAAAAGAAGATGATGTCTTCCGAATATTAAACCTGTTAAAGAGATTTTGTTATCATTTTCATCTAATATAAAATCCGCCATTCTACCTTCATTAATAGTGAACTTATCAAGTATGTCATTTTTAAAATTTAGTGGTTTAATAATATCTTCTGTATTATACCTTATTAATGGGCTAGCAAAATTAAAATAAGAAGTCCCAACTAAATTAAACTGTTTATTAAATTCAATGGCTTCTGCAAAACCATAGGTGTGATAAGGAACATATTCAAAAGGTAAAGACTCATAAGCCATTACACAAGTTTCTGTATGTCCATAAAAAGATTGAGTTGGAATTTTAAAAGTTTTTTCAATTTTATCTCTATAATGAGGAGATGGGTATTCACTGTTTAAAAAACAAGCTTTTAAATTAACCCTAAAATATTTTAACAACAAATCACTTTTACTACATTTTTTTGTGAATTCATATATGGCACTCGGATAACCGTGTAAATACTCTATTTTATATTTAATAAAAACTTCAATTAATTGTTTTTCTATTTCGGCAAAATTAGCATATATATTTACTATAAGGGAATTCCTTACAAAATCATAATGAATTGGTTTGACATTACTCGATCTACCATCAAAATTTAGTTTTAAAGCGGTTGGCTTAAAACCATGAACACTCCACATACTATGGATGTGTGCCCATTCGTTTCCATACCGTAATGGATCCATGTAAAAGGAAAAAGGCTTACCACTACTACCACCAGTATTTACAAGTAATCTATTTTTTATATTAAAACTTCTATCTTCTAAGGGAATGTCCCTTAACATATTTTTGCTTGTTAATGGTATAGCTTTAATATCCTCAAAAGATTTTATATCTCCTAATTCTATATGGTGAATACTCTTATATAAGTTTGTATAATAAGGAATGTTTGAATACGCATGACTAAAAACCTTAAAAAACGATTTGTAAATTAATTCTTTTTTTTTAGATTCAATGAGTAAAGGATATTCTTGGATGTTTTTTATTTGTTTTTTGTACAGCTCACCTATGCCTGGTCTTAAATTAAAAGGAATATGGGCTAACATTAAACCAATGTTAACAGGTAAACTTGGTGAATGCTTTTTTAATATATTTAGGATAGAATTCATTAGTTATAAATATATCTTTTAAAATTAGAAATAATATTTATTGAAAGTGTTCTATAACGGTTGAAAACATCTTTGCAAATAGTCATAAATTGAGAATCATTTACCTTATAAATTGGTATAATTTTTCTGTGATAGCGATTGTTTTTAAACCATCTATCATATTTGTCAATTGGAATTTTATTAAAAGATGAAAGGTCATTCATTATTTTAGAATCGCTTAATTTTTCTGACTTTAAATAATTTAAAATTTTTTTATTTTTATTATAATCAAAAAAGTGACATTTATGATTTCCATCTTCACAAAATTCAAAGGCTAACTCAAGATTACAAAAATCAGGAAATTTCAAGGTTCCTGATCTATATACATTTTGTGCAAATAGAAAATTTCCAACACTATAAATTATTGGTTTATTCTTGTAGTACTCATAGCCCTGTACTCTGTGAGGATGTGCACCAACTATTAAATCACATCCTAAATCAATTAAATCAAAACTTAAAGCTCTTTGACTTGGCATTGGGTAAGCTTCAAGTTCATAATCCCAATGAAACAATACAAATAACTTGAATTTGGGATACAACTTCTTATACTTTAAAAATTCACTAATAACATGCTTTTTAGATAAAGGATTAACACCTGGTTTTAAATTTTCAGCGTATTTACACTCTATTACATTCCATCCGAAATTTAAAACCAAAATATTTTTATCTTCTAAAATTAGTGGTTTGGATGCAATTTTAATGTTTTCTCCTGCACCAAAAACAGATAAGCCAAGTTTTATAAAATTTTCTCTTGTTTCATTAAAATTATTATTGTCTAATATGTGATTATTATTTATCGAAAAGTGTATTTTATATTTATTATTAAGTTTTGCAATAGGTTTAATTCCATTAACAACTTTTGAAGTAGGAATATATTTTTCAGGGTTTTTGACTAATGCTCCTTCCAAATTAGCAATTATAATAGAATCGTTAAAAAAAGAAGGGAAATTATAATCAATAGAATTTTCTTTAGGTAATGCTATATCTCCAACAAAAATCATAATTACAATTTATTAATTATAGTGATTATCTTTTTATTTACTATTTCTGAATTAAAATAATTAAACTTCTTTTTTGCATTTGAAGAAAATTGCTTGTAATTATATTTATTAAAATGTAATACAGCAGACTTTAATTCTTTAACGCTTCTAGGTGCTACTAAAATACCGGAATACTCATCTACTAACTCAGGTATTGCTTTCCAAACCGTTGATACAACTGGGATACCTTGAGAAAAAGATTCGACAATAATACCAGGATATCCTTCGCCTTCGTGATAGGTCGGTAATAGTAAAACATCATAATTGTTTAACGTTTTTATAACTTCATTTGGTTTTAGTGTTCCTTTATAATTTACATTATTAGTTAGTGAAATATTATGTAAAACATTATCTTTCACTGGGCCAAATAAATCAACATTGTAAGTTTTATCTAAACTTTTAAATACTTTAATTATCTCTCCGACTCCTTTAGTTTTTTTTATATGGGATATAAAAACAAATCTTTTTTTAAAATCATTTGGAGCTTTAAGTTTTTGATTGACACATCTAACATTTGGAAACCAAAATACATTTGTGTTAAAATTGGAAACATATTTAAGGACTTGTTTGGTTTCAACAAAAATTAAATCTGATTTCAATACTGTTTGAAAAAAAAACCAAACAAGTACTTTATTTTTAGACTGAATTAATTCTACTAGATTACCTCCAAACATTCTAAAAATAAACTTTTTTCTAAACACTTTTGATAATAAAAAAATTATTGGAGAAATTAAAAATGCTCCGTTAGAAGCAGCATTTATCATAATTTTATTGTAAAAAGGAATCTTAAAGAATAGTTTGAAAAATAAATAAATAAAATTTAAAACAAATGCTCCCTTAAAACTAAATTTATTTGCTGTAATTATTTTAAAATTCTTTGCATCCTGTATATTTAGGTATTCAGCAAAATTTTGCATCAATACAGTTGTACCGCCGAATGTTTGAGGTTTATTAAGGTGTGGAAAAGAACCAATGATTAATATCTTTTTATTAAACATATTGAGATTTTAAAACATTAGATTTAATAACCTTTCCCGGAATCCCAACAACTAAAGAGCCAGAAGGAATATCATTTACTACAACTGCATTTGCACCAATAACCACATTATCTCCAATAGTAATTGGACCAATAATTTTAGCCCCTGCCCCTACATAAACGTGATTTCCTAATACTGGAACACCATATTTTTTTGAAGTTCCTCCAATGGTAACATTTTGATCTATATGGCAATCATCACCAATGAATGTTCTTTCATGAATAACAACCCCCAGACCACCATAACCCAATACAAATTTCCTGCCCAGTTTCAACTTATAGGGTAAATATGCTGAGAATACAAACCTTATAAAATAAGTTATAAGGTTGGGCAAAATTGGTAGTAACCGAATTTTGTGTGAAAATCTTTGAAGGTTGACAGGATTCATTAAAATAATTTTATATAATTTGTAACCATGATTTCAGGGTTAAAAAATATTTTAGCTTTTATTATATTATTGTTACTAATTTCTTTTAGTCTTTTTATGTCAGTATTATAGTATAACTTGATTGTTCTCTGAATGTCGTCTGTGTTATTAGGATCAAATAGAAATTCTTTTTGATGTTCTAAGTATATCTTGTTATCTGACACATTACTTGCTAAAACAGGTAAACCTACTAGCATTGCATCAATTATTGCATTAGGGCAACCTTCATAAAAGGATGGAAGTATTAGAGCATCATATTTTAACATTTTACTATATATATCATTGGTTGGACCTTTAAAATGAAAATTGTCTATATCATTTTTTTGTATAAAATCAATACACTCTTTATAAATGTCATATTCTTTAAATATTTCACCATACCAATAAACATGTACATTGGGTAAATATTTTATTGCCTTTAAAAGCCCCATAGGGTTTTTTTGGTTTATAAATCTTCCAGGCACTATTAAGTTATAGTTACTATTAGTAATATTTTTAACCTCAATATTATCCATAATTGTTCCATTAGGGATAAAACTCACTTTTTCACCAAAAACCTTATGTAAAATATTTTTTTGTGCATTTGAATTGCAAACAACAGAATTTGCAATTAAATGACTAAACCTTATTATGAAATCTCTTGTGGTTAATTTGTTGATATTAAGGTTTCTTTCTCCCACAATCAGGGTCGTTTTTCTCCAAAAGAAAATCATTTTATATAAAGCTGCATAATTATTAGGACCCGTTAAAAAAGCAATTATAATATCTGGATTTTCTTTATATAATACTTTTAAAATGCCAAAAATTCTTGAGAATTTATTAGTCATTAAAACTTTGTATTGAAAAATACTTTTATTTAAAAACTCGGAGAAGAAATTTAAGTCATGGTATTGTAAAGTTTTAACTTTGTTTTTTACACACAGACCATTTGCTAACATTACCATCTGTTTTTGTGCTCCCCCACTATTAAACGAATCAATAAAGCAAACTACATTTTTACCCATTAATATTAAGTTTTTGTTGTTGAATTTCAAAAACTACAAACAATACACAGATAAAATATTGAATAGTTTTAGTTGAATACGTTACAGCTGCAATATCAATAAAACACAAGCTCAATATTGAAAATATTAACAGGAACTTAGTTTTGGCATCCACTTTAAATGCCATCATACAAAGTTTAAGGTAAATGGAATAGTAAAGAAAAAAACCAATTATTCCAATTGAATACAATAATTCTAAATAATTATTGTGTGAATATAGAGTGAATTTTGCTTCAAAAGATTTAAAACCATGACCATAAAGTGGAGAGTCAAAGAAACCATCACTTGCCTTTTCTATAAAAAAGATTCTTTCTGTAGTACTACCAGTATTAAGCCCTACAGAATTATTAGACTCAATTTGTTCAAAAAAAGAATTAAATCTGAAAAACGCATTATCTGAAATCTCTTTTAAGAATTCTGAAGGAACAAAATTAAAAACTAATAGAAGCAGAAAACCAACCACTGTAGTATTTTTTGTACGTCTTGAACTCTTTTTATTAGAATATATTTTACCTAAAAAGTATAAAACAATTAATAATAAACCTTTTTTTGAGGCTGTAGCGATGACTAGAGCTATTGAGATTAATATTACTATAAATAAAAAATAAAAATAAAGATTTCTTTTTTCTATTTTTTTCAATTCATAATCTGCAAACAAAATTGAAAAAACAAAAGAAATTGAACCTAAATTTGGGTTATTAAAAGTGCCATAAAAACGAACTACCCAATATTCTAAATCAAAAAATAATTCTTGTGGTACAATCTTTATTAAAATTAAAAAATTAAAAAGAGAACACAACCAAAAAGACCAAAAAACTGGAGTAACGCTCTTTTGTTTTACCATCAAATTGTAAATTGATAATATAAATATTGAGGATAAAAGTAAAGGTAAATAAGATTTTATGGAAACATATGACTGATAATCTGACCACAGATAACTTAAAATAAATAACACCTGTACTGAAAATAAAACCTTGATATGGTAACTGATTTTTATTGTTTTTAAAGACAATAAAAAAAGCGGAAGAACAGGTAAACTTAAATAATTTGCATAGATAACATTTTTCTCTCCCATAAAAATTAACTGTGAGAAAATTGCTAGAAAAACAAAAAATAAACAAAAAAATCTTTTCAATTATTATTTCTTTAATAGGCTTAAATCAACTAAACCTCCAAGTTCAAAATCATATTTTGTAGGTTCAATAGGCCTGTGACCACTATCCTGATGAAAAGTTATTTCTCCAAAATAAATTTTGCCTTTAATGTTGTATAAGTCAACTCTAACATAAACAAAATCCTTAGATAGTCTTCTTGCAATCTCTATCATTTTTTCAAAATCCTCAGGTATATCAACTTCATAGTCTGCTGGCTCAGTAGTTTTTCCATTGAACTCTGCAGTCCATTTAAATGAAGCCCTTTGCCAATTTAAATCGTACCAATTCCTGTAATGAGTTTCAGAACCTCTACCCATATCTACCTGAATATACTTTGCTTCACCATGAAAACAATGAAACTTATAATCAAAAGGTAATTCATTATTGTGGTCTAGCATTAATTTTTCAGCAAGAACCTTAGGTGGAATATTTTTATATTGCCATTCTTTACGTGATTTATAAATATTGTCTTTCAGCCATTTATAATAATTATTTCTAACGTGTCCCCAATCAATCAGTGATTTGTCTTTAACAACCACATTATGTCCACTTGTATGGTTAGTTTTTAATATAAATGGTTGGTCAGGAAGATTTTCTGGTTTAAGATCACGGTAATCTGATGTATGAAATAATAATGGTATAAGAATATCTTCATTACCTAATTTTTCTTTAACATAATTTCTTACCGCATACTTATCAGCACAGATAGTGTGCAGTGGTGTTCTATCATTTAATTTTAACCATTGTATTTTTTCATTAAGCGATCTAGGATTATCAAGATTCAATTTATAAGGAAACTGCATATTAAATCTGTGATAAGCATAGGCTTTATCAGATAAATTTTTCTTGTAAGTCAAATGAATACTGATTAAACTTTTATGAAAGAGTTTTCCAAACAAAGAATTTTTTACGGTTTTTCTGTATAAGTTATATAATTTTTTCATTATATTTTTTATTTAAAAAATGATATGTTATTATAATAAAAGAAAAGTTGCAAAATAAGCCAATAAGCGAATAAGCGAATAAATTTTAATAACATCTAATAAAATCATAGCTATTGGGTCATGTTGTGTCCATGACCAAACCAAATGAGTACAATCGTCTAATTGAGATATAATATCAGTTTTATAACAATCAACAATTTTAAAATCTATATTATTAGTTTTCAAATATGGTAACCAAGTTTCGTTGAATCCTTTTTCAAATGGATGGATAGCAATTTTCATATTATTTATTGAGTATTTCTTTTATAGCTTCATAATGAGCTTCACAATTAAAATAATTCTGAAGTGTGTGTTTATTATTACTCTCTCTGAGAAAATATTTTTTTAAAAAAGGAGCTCTTTTAACTAAAGACAAAATATATTTAGATTTATTTTGTAACATTAAAAGGTAAGAAAGCTCCATCAAACTGGCGTAATCCAACCATTTTTTTTCTAGTTCCTTATTATTTTTTATAATTTGATTTAAAAGGTTTTGGTTTTTAAAAAACTTCTCATCATTACCAATTGAAATTTTTCCATTTTCGAATTTATGATTAATCGGTAAGATTTTGAGATCTGTAATTTTTTTATTTTCAAAATTTATTTTTAATAAAAAACTTTCAAACCATCTTTCATCTTTGGTTGATGAATCGAACAACATATTCCCAAGACCATAGAAAATATGACCATTTTTATACTTTTCAAAACCCGAATAAAAATGACTGTGGTGGGTAATAATTAAATCTGCGCCGTTATCAACAAAAAAACGAAACTCTTCAACCATATTAGGGCTTGGAAAAGAAAAATGCTCGTGTCCTCGATGTAAAATTAAACAAACACATTTTTTTAATTTTTTGTAATGTTTTATTTTATTAGTAATACCAATAATGGAATAACTATTAAACCCAGATGTCTTATCAGTGGCAGCACCCCATTCATTATGTGAATAATTTAAAAAAACAACACCTTCTTTTTCAAATATGGCGTTTTCAGCTGTGTTTTTATCTTTCCCAACACCTATGTAATTAATTTTGTTATCCTCCAAAATTTTAATTGTGTCCTTTAGTCCTTTATCACCAAAATCATAAATGTGATTATTGGCTATGGTTACAAGGTCAATATTAGCATGATTTAAAGTTTTAACTACATTAGGATGACATTTTAAATTAGGTCCTATTTTTTTTATAGGTATGCTAGAGACAGTTAAAGGTGTTTCTAAATTCACAATACGCAAGTCAGCTTCATGAAAAAAACTCACAACTTCATCAGACCAAATTGAAGCAGCATTATTTATAATTTTTTCTTCCCATCGTCTGCCAGGATAAAAATCACCTCCAAAAACTACTTCCATTCTGTTAAATATTTAAAACTTAATAATATTAAAATAACGTTAAACAAAGCACCTACAATACTGTACAACATTATAGTATAAACTATATCACCCGTTATACCCCCTATATAAAGAACAAAAGCCCTTGAAATAACTAAACAAAAATCTAAATATAATTGTTGTTTATTTTTATTTATAACTAATAATATAGCTTGAGATGGAGGGTTTACAAACATCAAACCAACCCATAAGAAAAGCCAACTTCCTAGCTCACCTGCTTCTTTCCAATCTGCACCAAAAATAATTGAAAATAAATCTGGTCCGTAAAAGAAAATAATAATTACAGGAAAAACAATAAAAAAAAACAAACCCCTTGTCGTTTTTAAAAATTCTTTTTTTAAGGCTGGTATATTTTTTTTTAAATCACTTGCCCTTTTATAAAAGACCTGCCTCACAGAACTGCCAATTATTGAAGAAGGTAATTGTAAGATACGTACAGCAAAAAAATAAAAACCTACAATTTTTAAATCAAAAAAATAACCTAGCATTAAAATTGGTAATCCTTGAGATATAGCATTTAGCAGATTTTGAGGTGCTGTGTAACATGAAAATCTATAATACTTTTTAGCTAAAAGTTTTAAATAATTCGGTTTAAACACTAAAATAAACAACTCTTTTTTTAAAGGATAAATCAATATAGTTAAAGAAACTATTAAACCAATTGCATAACCCCAAATTAATCCTAAATGATTAGTCAAAAAAACAATAAATAAAAACTGAAATAAAACTATTGTTAGTTTTTGAACAATTCTATTTTTTGACATTACACTGTAATTCTCGAGTTTAGAATTCCATTGATAAAATATGTTTTGTAAACCTGTACCAACTAATATTATAAATAGCCCCGTAATTACTGATGCTGATGTATTATGTAAACCGACGAGAGTTAAAATAGTAGGGTGCCAAATTGTTATTAGTAATAAAAAAATAGATGTTAATAATAATAAAATTAAGCTCAATGACACCAAGCCACTTGCTTCCATTGGTTTGCTGCTTAACATGATAGCCATCTCATATTTTAAAGAAAGTATAACCACCAAAACAGAAGAAATAGTTAAAACACTTCCAAGAAAACCAAAGTCTTCAGGTAAGTAATACCTTGATAGAATTGGTGTTGCAAGTAAACCAATTATTTGAGCAATAACAGAACCGGATGCCAGAGTGCTAGTTTGTTTAACTAAGGTGTTATTAAGTATTTTATTAATCAAGCTCTGATATTCTTTTATTAGAAAGATTATTAAGTTTAGATCCTATATATCTACTTAATGGAATCTCTATGAATTTGTTAATGTAGAAGGAAATAGATATCATTAAGACTGTAACGCAAAATA
>Ga0206125_10002480_pt1 | contig 19405 bp, 18 predicted proteins | sample Helgoland_Spring_4_FD_148598 | JGI IMG/M metagenome (GOLD analysis project Ga0206125, IMG submission 148598) | Pelagic subsurface seawater microbial communities from Kabeltonne, Helgoland, North Sea - Helgoland_Spring_Bloom_20160331_1 | ecosystem: Environmental > Aquatic > Marine > Epipelagic ... | reverse complement strand
TACGAGACGAACAGTGGTATCTACAAAATGTCGTACATTCCTCTGCTTATTTTGAATCGTTTGGCGCGCCAACATCCGGAATTGATACAATGGTGGGAAACCTACGGTTTACGACCTATTTCGAACGTGGAATTTCGAAAATTTCTACTGTCTTTGCGTGATGCGATAGTACGTCCGTTTAATGTCTCGATAGCGCTGGCTGATATTCCCTCCGATTTTAAGAAGCATGACATTGGCACAATACTGAGCCATCAATTTACAGTGGGACTGAACAATATATATTTCGAGGCATTGTACATGAATATGTCGTGGGTACACAATTCTCCATACTTTCGAGATTGTGGATACTACTACGAGGGTTTCGATGTGGAGGCAGGAGCTCTTGCGCTGGAACACGCCATACGTACTCATGACACTCATTTGGATGCATACGCCGAGAGGTCAGCGACATGTCTATATCGCCATCATCCACTTCGAGCCGATAACTTTTTAGCGTTCAAGGTATTGCTCGACGAGTGGATTGTGGCCAGTCCCATCGTACTTGCCGCCCAAAAAATGCAAAAGCAGAACATCAATGTAATGTATGCTGTTAATATGGTATCTATGGTGCGTTCGTGGCTCTGTAACACCGCGGACATGGTCGGTGTTCATGAAAAGACATTAATCATCGTGGACGACACGAGTTACAACGAGCTGCGTTCGATGGATTTGCGAGTTACCCTGGTTCGCGACTCGAGTGTTACTGATAATTACCTGCCGTACGGCACGTATGGGTATTGGCAGTTGGTCCAACGTCGTTTGCATATTTTTGGAGATTTGATTCGTAGCGGGCAGGACATTTTCATCGTTGAGCCTGATGCCTGGTGGTCCACAGACCCGACATTGTCCATTGAGTCAAATAATGCGGATGTCGTTGGTTTCGAAAATTCCGAACAAGTGTTTGGGTTTGGGTTTTTACGCTTAAGGTCCTCTCCGGCATTGGTTAGACTCTGGGCCGAAACGGAATGGGTTGTCGACACGGCAATGGGTGACGTACGACCACCGACCTCTCCTTTCCCACTGTCCCCGATGGCACACGAGCAGATAGCTTTCTCGCGTCTCCTCCAACGAACAAATTTAACCACGTTTGTACTAGACGATTGTCGGTTTCCGAGTGGTCGCTGGTATTCCGATTCCAATTATCGATACCGTTGTCCAAGTCCATCAGTCATTCAAAACAATTACATTGCAGGTTTTGAACAAAAAATCCAACGTGCCAAAGCGTGGCATCACTGGTTTGAGCAGGATGGTGTGTGTTTGACACAAGGTTCAAAAACACGACATGTTGGTATAACGGCCCATGATATCTCTCAGAACCCGGTGCAATTATCAACATCTCTTGTAAACGGACATGTCTCTCTTCAAGCAAACATGTATCGTTATGTTGGGTATCTAACGTGTGATACATGGGTTGCTGGAGTCCTCTCTGCTCCCAACGACGTCGAACAACGCAACTGGTTTCGCAAGACGCAGAATGGTTCGTACGTCTTTCTAATCGGAAGTCATTCTACAGGCGGAATCCTCCATTCCACAAACTTGGCTATTGACCAGGCACATGAATTAAAGACGGAAATGTCCGAACACCAAGACATTGTTATCTTTGGACTTCGCGAGCAGTACAACCAAAGCCTGACGCAAAAAGTACAAGGGTTTTTTCAAGTCGTCCTGCAGCAATGTCCGGAGACACAATTTGTAATCAAGACCGACCACGATGTCTGGTTCGATTTTAACAATGTCCGTCGCGAAGTGGAAGAACTCGATTCACCCGTGTACTATGGCAATGTTCTAACCAATCAAGCAGTATACAAAGACACACAATCTAAATACTATGACCCCATATTTCCTGGAGATACCTATCCACCGTATGTGTCGGGATGGGGATATGTTCTTGACCGTGCGGCTGTGCAGATTGTCGTTGCACAGAAAGATACATTATTGCGTCCCATGGAAGACGTACATACAGGTCTCCTGTTGCGGGACGTTGTACCAGTAATGTCCTCCGCTTTTCAAGGTAATGTGGCGAATCAGGGTTATTTGCGAGGTACAAACGCCTTCTATAATTCGACAACACATTTCGGTGGCATCGGCAACCGGCTTTTTTTCTGGGCAAGTGCTGTAGGACTGGCCAAACATTCCAATTTGACGCATTGTGTCACACCCAACGGACCGGACTTGTGGCTATCCAAGGTCTTTGACATGGAACTCAGTCAGATGTGCACAGACTCGACCCTGAAAAAGGTCAAGTCCACTCTTCATCAGACACATGAGTCTTTGGACTTGAGCATACAGCGCGTCAATGGCATGGCAGTTGAATCGATTCAACTGATCGGCTATTTTCAATCGTTCAAATACTTTCAGGAGGTGGACATTCGACCCCAACTGCGCTTCTCGGACAGCATTTCGAAAGCAGTCTCTCTGATCTTTGCCCATCGCATTCCACAAGCACGTCATTACGTGGGCATTCACGTACGCCGAGGTGATGCCCTTCGCGCTGGTGACCGTCGCTTTCCACCGGCGGAGTATTTCGTCCAAGCAATGGCGCACTACCGTGCGATGCTGAGTAATGACATTACATTTGTGGTGGCTTCCGATGACCGTGATTGGTGTCGGAAACAGTCCTTTTTTCGTGATGCACATATCCTAGACGACAGCTACTCGGACGTTCTTGACTTGGCACTTTTGGCCAATAGCAACCATACCATCATGTCGACTGGCACATTTGGGTGGTGGGCAGCATGGCTCGCCAACGGTCAGACAATTTACTACGCCGACGAATTTGACGAACAACACACCAATAATAAAATCGTTCACGACGACTATTATCCACATCATTGGACACCTTTGCGACCACATTTTTACCCAAAGGACGGTGTCACAATTTCGTTGTGCGTCCCTGTGATGGGGAAAGACATTAGACTTGGATACTTGGACCGACTCATGCGCTCTGTGAAAGCACAAACACGGGCTCCGGACGAAGTCATTTTAGCCATCAGTGAGGTCGACGACCAAGCATGCAGCAAAGTACGCACGGTCTATCCAACAGTACGTGTGGAATGTTCAAAGATGCTGCGTACTGCAAGTCAGTCGCGAAATACTGCTTGGTCATTGGCAACGAAAGAGTACGTGTCGTTTATGGATGCCGACGATTGGATGTTTCCGAATCGTTTGGAAGTCATTGCGGCCCATACTGGTAATGCATCGCTTTTGGTGCATCAATTTGGCGAAAAACCTGGTCACTTGAAGGCGGTCATCAGAGGAGACGCATGGGCGTCAGTCGTTGGTGCGATGACAAGACACTCTAATGACCAACTTGCCCATGGCCACGCTACAGTCCGTCGAGACATTCCTGTGCGGTACAAAAATTATGAAAAAGGTGAAGATATTTTCTTTGTAAACGACGTGGTCAAGCACGTTGGTGCTGAGCAACTCCTTTATGTTCAACAACCGTTGTCATGGTACGTGCCTCGTGGATCACAGACAAAACAACTCTCTAAGTTGTTGCGAGCACCAACGTGGCCTCTTATATCGGGCGATGGATTTCGCGCTCTTTGTAAGCACCGGTGTGAACATATGAAACGCTGCGATTTTGCGACTGAAGATGTCCAACCCGGCGACTGTGTCTACGTCGCCATGTGGGATTTTGCCGCTGGGGGAACGACCGCTTATCTTCATGCCTACGAAAAGACAAACGTCACGGTGGACCACGTTCTCGTCACACATAATGGTGATTTCTCCGCACCCGATGGAACGGGTTGGCGGGCATTGGAGCCTCGTCCTCACGAATGGAACGAGACCTTTTCACATCTACTGAAAAAACCTTCATTGTTACACTGGTTTGCCTCCAACTGTCACTGGAACACTCCTGTCAAACCTGAAAAACTCAGCTGCATTCCCATGGGAGTAGAAAATCGCTACAATCGAATCGGACGTACGCTTACGAACGAGACGTATGAAAATCGAGCAGGAGCACGTCGTTTGAGCCTTCTCGTTGATTTCGAGCGACATCGCATGAAGCCCGAGCGTGCCGTGGCGCTCAATGCTTTAGAAGGCCAATCTTTTGCACACGTAGAACATTATTCGAAACATTCGGACTGGCGCCACGCGGTTCGCCAACATGCGTTTGTAGCGTGTCCCCATGGTCATGGCTTAGACACGCATCGTGTGTGGGAGACGTTGATGCTCGGTTCGTGGCCGGTGGTGGTGACGTCGACGCTGGACGAACTCTACAAAGATTTGCCCGTTCTCGTTGTACAGCATTGGTCACAGGTGACTGAGACACAATTGAAACATGCGGCGCTGCAATTCAAGGCCACTGAAATGCAGCGTGACAAACTGTTCTTTCCTTATTGGCAAAGACAAGTGCAACAAGCACAACGCACTTCTCTGTCTATACGCGTCGGCATTGCCTCCATACGGCGCAGTCCCGAGACATTGTGCAACACAGTGCGGTCCATACTTGTTAATATTCCCAGTGCGGACGTTTTTATTCATCGACGAGGACCAATAACATGCTCCGAGTTTTCGGACGAGCGTGTGACCGTCAAATACATGCCGACGCACCCGCCTGGTGTTCTAAAGCAAGTGAAAGATTTTTTGTACCTGTTGGAGGACCTCGACAATACAACACACAAACATATTATGCTGTTGGATGATGACCAGGAGATTTGCCCACATTTCACAAGAACATTTAGGACGGCGCAACGCATGCACGACTTTACGTTTGGACATTTTGGAAAGGGCAGTAGTGGCGTTGTTTTTTCCCCTCGGCTGTTGCAAAATCTGACGAATTATATTAAGACGGCGCGTTTTCAAAAGGACTGTGCGCCACGACAACCACACTGTGCGAATATCGACGTGATTATGTTGCACTGGGCCCTCAAGTACCGTCGGTCATGTACAGTACGTCCGCAGCGAATGGCTATGATTCACCATGGTCGTAACAGTTCGATGAAGAAAATTATGTGGAAAGATGAGGAGCAGTGTGGTGGGGACAATGAAGCATTTATGCCTTTGACAGATACCCCCGATCATTTGTTTTGGACACAACACTGTAATCGTGCATCGAGGACGACGTTGGTGACGGCTTATTTCAATGTCCCCTCTAAATTCTCCCACGATACATACAAAAAGTGGATGCGAAATCTATGCACTATACAGGACCCACTCGTTATTTTCACATCCTCGGATATGGCGAAATGGTTCCGGGATTGTCGTCAAGAAAGACCCACACAAATCCGAGTCACTACGCTACAATCTTTGTTGGTGGCATCTACGGCGTCTTTTGATGTCAACAACATTCATGCGAACTTGCATATGATTTGGAATGAAAAAGCCAACTGGTTAAAAATGACAGCCGACGAGAAGCCGTTCGGTGGCAGTGAATACTATGCTTGGATTGACGCTGGTTATTTCAGAAACTCTCTGTTAAACGACCGAAAAATAGTACAATCTTTTCCCAATGTAGGAAGTCGCATGTTTATGATGAGCATTGAATCCCTGTGTCCCGTTTGCAGAGGAATAGCTGGGGGTCTATTTGGTGGGACAAACGCCGCCATTCAACGCTGGCATTCGGCGTACTACGACACACTTCGCGGTGCCAACGAACTCATCTTAGAAGATCAGACATGGATGCTTGAGACGTGTCTGAAAGATCCGACTTTGTGCAACATCGTCGAACCAATCATGAATCGACAAGGCATCGGCCCTTGGTTTTCACATGTCGGGTACTTTGGCAACTAGTGACGTTCTATTTTTTTCAAACTAAACAACAATATTTTTTCAAACTTGATTATTTAATACTATATTCTACATTCTCACGTGCAACCACTGTCCGCAAATTGCCATCCAAAACAAAGCATCCAAAAAATCGGCGATTTTATACACGAAGAAAACAAAATGATACTATTTAGTATCATTCCAAATAGTAGAAAATGAGATGTCGTTCAGGTCGACGACGACGTCGCAAATTTGATGATGATGACGAAAAGGACGACGATAGTTGTTGTATTCCATGTGGTTGGTGTTGCTGTCATTTACTGAATATTGTCTGGGCAGTATTGTTCGGGTTTTTATATTACAACTATGAACATCGAGAGCCTCCTGCTCCACAAAAAACATCCATAGATGCACCGGTTGAGTGGATATTAAAGCAAATTGGTGAGGGCTCAACACTCGAAGAACATCCACTTGATGACAAATGGTGGATCACTCGACCAGCAGCACCACTGAGTTTCCCCAATATATCACTACCTGCCCTCGAATGGGTCTTGCAAAAACTTGACCAAGAATCCGAAAGAACAAATCACGATATATCAGATAGTTGGTGGCAAGAAAGACCACAATCATTACTGGTAATTAATGCTACCAGTGTCCATATGAATAATGTCGTCGTGAAGGAAGGTATGAATACATATGGTCAGATCGATTTTTGGCCTGGTGTCAATTACGGACACGATTCATCACGTCGCCTTCGCACAGTACTCACTGCATGTGATCATTGTACATCTTATCTGGATCATTATAGTTGCAAATCGAGGTGTGTACCCCATACAATGATCAATAATGCCGGAGAAATGACATTTAGTCATGAAAAATGTAATTGTGATGCAACAGATAAGAAAGAGTTGTCTATTTAAAGCATGTCATCCATATCAATGGATCGGATCATTCAAAGTTTCATGAATTGTTTTGCCAAAACACCCACAGTTAAGAGATCACCTACTTGTCAGGAGATTATGTCGGGGGTGCCAGAATGGTGGTCAGTCTCCGAAACATTAGTATCTAAGATCTATATTTCGGAGACTGGTAAACAATTTGATTCTGTCCAAGCGGTCACTCGCTGGCGTGAACATGGGCCATTTGAGGATCCCGATTGGAATGTACCGTCATTTTAAACTCCCAATTCATCTCTTGATGGTATTTTGTAGATGGCTGCTGCTGTTCCCTTTGACATTCTTTTTGGGATGTTTCTGCCAACGATTTTCAAAGTTTTGAATGTCGGTCCAGAAAGTTTGCCTCTACCAATGTAATATTGCTCATTCACGCATGGTTCCCTTATCAATGTTTTCAATGTTCCTTCACAAACAGTTGCCAGTGTATATGCTCCAAGATGTCCTACCAAAACGGTAGAGCTGTTTGGTATTTGCCAGACTTGCACCAAGACCGGCTTTGTCCGACCAGTCTTAGCCCCACGCCATTGCCCAACTTTTTCCCGACAAAGTTTGAAAGGTTTATGACCAATAAACAGAACTTTGATTTTTGCCCGCCATTTAATGGCGTCAATGTTGTAGTGCCATTTATTCTTGAATGGACACACACACACCGTTTTGCGATAGTTTTCCGGTTTAAAACGCCATTTACTATCTTTTGAGGTGGTTAGAATACCTTTGCGATATCGTTTATTGATGTATATGTACAAAGTGAGTCCAACTTTCCAACCTGCTTTCATGATTATCTATTTAGAAAAAAAAATAGAAAATTTTTTAAGAAAAATTTCTAACATAAGTACCACAAAATAAATGTTTGAAATGAAATATACATATATTATGGATGATGTGTACACCAATTTATTATGTACATAATGTGACACTTTGGTCGTGTCCACATACAATTGTATGTCCAACTTTACAAATTATAGGTCGAACGCCGTCGGGTCGATCGCCATCACCGATATCGCTATCACCATCGCCGATATCGCTATCGCCATCACCGATATCGCTATCACCATCGCCGATATCGCTATTGAACTCACCATCGGGTCGATCACCATCGGGTCGATCACCATCGGGTCGATCGCCATCGGGTCGATCTTCACCCGTATCTTCGCCATCGCCGATATCGGCGATATCGCCATCGGGTCGATCACCATCGGGTCGATCGCCATCACCTGACAACATAGAGACAACTCAAAACCTCAGACATTCTAATATCAATCACACAAACAATCACACGGTCCCACTACCAACAATATGTTCATGCAACACCAATTTGGATTATCTGCATATTCTTTGGATTATACCGGCAGCCATACTACTGCTTTGCTGCATATGGTTCAAAAGACGAGCGGCAGTCAAAATAACAAATATATATCAACAGACACGACTAAGGAGATCAAGATCATGGCCCCAAATGGCGATTCGAAGGTCTCCGATTCAGACACGAGCTCAGTCTTCGCCACCGTTTGATTCTATTGTCATCTGATCAAGTTCGAAAGCTTCTAATTCTTGGAGTTGTTCCTTGGGGAGGGCAGGTGGACTCCATGAACCAATTTGGCTTGGTGTGTTCAGCCATTGCTGCCAACAGTTTTCTGTACAGAAATAAAGTCTTTTGTGATGATATTTGATATGTTTCCATGTCCGTAATGTTGTTGTCTGGTTTAAACAACATAAATTACAGCAATTGTATTCTATTGTAGTGATGTCTGGACTGGCCTCCCGAGGTATCTTGTTTGGTATGGAATGCCTTGAAATAGTATTGTAGCAGTAATCAAGAAATACTTGCATGTGTTATTCTTTGGAACGATTAAATACTTACAGTCACTGTTTGAAACGTCTGACTGTCTTTACAATTTCCGTCCAAAAATCTCAGCAAGATTTCTCCTAAAGCTTTTATTTTTAGAAATGTAAGATTGACGCAAGTCATGTGTACTTCTTGTGCTAATTTGTATTTTGCTGCGTCTCTAAAGGCTTAGGATTTTTTCGGTGATGTTTTTTCATGTGATTCTATTTTCTCTCTGATAAATTCATAAGCTTCTTTTGCCTGTTGAAACAGCAACACTACTTCTTCTGAAGTTGGTGGATTGAATGGCGATTCGTTTTTGTTTGGAATGGACCGTGCTGCTATCCAGCCAGTTGCAAGACCAGACATAAATTTAAACATAATGACAACCGCCAAATGAAAGAAATACTGTATTTTTTTTAACGAGCTCTTATTTCTCTTTTTTGTGGATGAAGATTAATTTTTTCTACAATTCTTGATGCACATGTTGCGCATACTAGTTCATGCCCAGGCAAAAAATAAACTTTCGCTGCGCATTGATAACATTGATATTCATAGGAGGTTAGAAGTGTCTGTTGGGCCTGTTGATAGTGTGATATGATTTTACGTTTTCTTGTTTTTTTCTTGTTTGGAACTTCTTTAACTGGAATACGTAAAGAATATGAGGGATCCATTTGTGTATGATATACACAAGCAGTGCTTAAATATAAATTATGAGTAGAATATATTCATTGTCAGATCAAGGGTTAAGAATGCCAGAACAAGGTACTCAGGAATGGCTCGATGGTCGCAAAGGCCGAATCACGGGCTCCAAACCAGGAGATCTTTATTTCAATTTCAAGCAAGAATCGGACTGGCCAAAAATCCTCGACAAATGGTTTGGCGATACTGTCGAAAATTTTGATGACGTGGCCAAAAGTAGGATGGCATGGGGCTCTAAACATGAGGATACCGCTGTCCAAGTTATTATAGACAATATACCAGGATCACATTTCTTTGAATGTCCACAAATTCCGATCAATGATATTTATGCTTCCAGTCCAGACGGTGCAATCATAGTTCTCAAGTCTGGTTCCGAAGAACGTGTGTTAAGCAAGAATATTCAACCCGAAGATGTTGCATGGCATGCCAACGTGGAAATAAAATGTCCTGGTGGTGGAATTGGCAAAACCCATGAAGAAATGAAGGTCGTTGTTGAGAAGAAGTGGAAGACGCCTGCTGCCTATTATATGATCCAAATTCATATGGAAATGGTGGCGCAAAAGACTCAGGAGACACTATTTGTGGTGTGGACACCCTTATTGACTCGTATGTGGCGTATTCCGTTCAATCGTTCTTTTTGGAATTTGTGTTTGGAAGTGTTGGAGAATTTTCGCCTTCAAAATATTCCTTTCGATGTGATGCTCTCAAAGGTGAATAAATTGAAGCGACGTTGTTATGGTGTGGCAAATCATCCGATTTGGAAAGAGGTGCATCATAACTTTGTAGAAAATAATATGGAACACAGAAAGTAATCGTTATAATTATCATTGTATTTAAGGAGGGACTTTATTGGTTGTATGGCATTTGAGTGTCCGATTTGCTACCAAGACAGAAGAGCAAAGATGACTTTAGAATGCAACCATATCCTTTGTCAGGCTTGTTGGAAGAAATGGTCCTCAAGGAAGCAGTTTTACTGTGAGCATATGGTGCCTGTATGTCCTACATGTCGGCATCCACAGGGATTAACCCTGCGTCAACCAATGGATTATCGCATACTTGTTCTGCTGATTCTTTTCGTATGGTGGTGTCAGAAGGAACAGTCTGTCATACTTGAGTGACTGCTCTTTTTCTTGTGATTATAGTGGCACATTTAGTTGTGATTTCTATTGTGATTATAGTGGCACATTTAGTTGTGATTTATATTGTGATTATAGTTCAGTTTTATTTCGTGCAATTATCCATTTTGCAAGTTTTCCGGGCTTCTCTTGGTATCTTTCCCAATTTTTTTTGCAAATTTTTTTCATCAATTCCTCTGATGGGGTTTCTAAAATTTCTTGAGCACGAAGAATGTCTACAGTGACTCCACCGCCTCGGAGGATGACAAACATTTTTGCAGTATTCTTAGCCAAGCAGTTTCTTTCTGAACTTTCTTCACGGATTGACTCTACAACGGATCCATTATTGACGTCGACAGCATCTAACATATATTGCAACGTTTCCACCTTTTGGTCAAGTTCCCCCCTTACAACGCTTAGCTTGGCTTCCATTTGATCGTCTTTGTCTCCATCTTCCAATAGTGTTGATGATGGACGATGGGTCGCCAGCAAAATTTTCGCCTGTCTGTAGTAACTTGGAGGAAGCTTGCTAGCAAGTCCCTTTGCGTCAATAATGCGCATATGTGAGGCAAATGCGTTATAAGTTTGGACCCATGCCGCCACTGCAATATTGTGTAGATCGATCATTTCTTTCTGTTTGTCGGCTAACGCTTTTAGGATCTCTTTGGTGTTGGTGAGGCCAGCAAGAATGCCACCACCCGAAATATAGTAGCTTGAACCACTTACAGATGCTGTTGTCAACTCATTGTTCCAGTCCTCTCTGTGTTGGAAAATGTTTCTATTCTGTCTGTTGAAATCATCGCATAGATTTTGAAGTCCTTCCAAGTCATCTTCCTCCAATTCTTTGATCTTGTCATCGTCAATGTTTTTGTACTGGCTCCAAATATGGCCAAAGAATAAGTCTTTGCGTTTTTGGATACGCTCCTCTTGTTCTTCTTGTGTGAGTTTCGCACCGTCAATGTCACTAAACAATTTCAACAGTTTTTTACAATCGCCATTCTCACATATTTTTTTCTGCCAATCAAGAACTTCTTGTGCAGATTTGAGCAAATCTGCGGAGGTGTAGCAACTTGTACGCAAATCAACGGCCCAGCACTGATTTGCTTTTAATTCTTCGATCCTGAGCTCAAGTTCTTTTGTGCTTAATCCGGCAAACTTTTCTTCTTTGTCGTATTGCTCCAACATCAATTCGCGTTTGGCAAGTAGAACACCATAGCCTAGTGAAAGAGCGCTGAGTCCAACCGTGCCATACCAACCGACAACAGCAGCATACCAAGCCACACCGGCAAGCGCAGCTGTGGCATATGCCATTGCAGCAGTGAACGCGGCACCACCAACGGCAACAGCCGCCCCCGCGCCAAGCGCACACGCCGCCGCATGACTTTTACTTTCAAGGCACCACCAAAATGAAGCATTGGCGGCACCCATGGCTGAAAAGGATGTAACGGCCTCTTGTTTAGACGATCCCCACGCCCAACCAGCTTTTTTTTTCAAAGACCTGGATGCAACCACAATGGTCTTCGCGGCTCCAATGTCAACCTGGAACCCTGTGGGTGTCTTGGACACTAATTTGCCCTCGACACCCTTGTATTTGCCGTTGCGGGTGATGACAACCTTGTCGCCTATGGAAAGCCCGATCTTTGTTGGTAAGTACGACGAGGATGACCATGAAGCACTTGGAGCACTTGGAGTTTTTGACGATGGGGGCTTTGAAAAACCACTGCTCTCCTTATCATAGCTCGCTTTATATTTTGCCCATAACGCACTTACCTTTGCCTTCGATTTTCCCGCATTTGCGGACTGGAACTGTTGCCATGTCATTGGATACTTCCCTTCTGTTGGTAAAAAATTTGGGGAATACGGGTCGACCTTGACATAGTTATCTAGATGGTCTATTTTTTTGGTGGCGGTCCCACTTCTCCATTTCAGCATAGGATGCTTCGGTGTGGCTTTGAACACTTCTGTACGTTGCTCATTGAACACTTTTTTTTCGAAACTTTTTCCTTTTCTAATAAACGACATACTGACATTGTTTTTACTTATATTTATACGGTATAAATTAGAATTATACAAACGCTGACGATCGACATTATCATGATGCAAATGCTTGTTTCGAAGAATTTACTTCCAATTTGTGCTGATTATCAGACAAAGAATACCATGCTGACATAAATTCTTCCGATGGTCTCCTCTTACTGTCTCTATAATCACTATACTTGGATTCAGTCACTACTGGTAGTGAAGACAATGATACATATTCCATGACCGGCCCTTTGACAATAAAAGGTTCCCAAGAATATGCCCCTGCAAGACAACGACGAGTTGCCAACTTTGGTGAGATGCGTCTTGGCCCGTCTGATTGAGAATCTACATAGTAGAGGTGAGTACCATCTGGACCTGTTTCTGGTCTTAAACAGGTGAAGTGACGGTTCATCGGTTGGTGCACAATCATGCCTCTGAAATCTTTGTCTTCCATGAGTGTGGACAGAGGTGGTCCGGTCCATTCTCTCACAGTTTTCGAGCGAATACCTGATTCAATACTGTATCCATGTTTGACCACTGTTTGTAAAACAGCTTCAACAGACCAGTCACCACCAAAAGATTCGTGATTGGAGATCATGTCTCCGGTTTTCTCATGGATGTCTTCACAAGCATCATGCATGTCACTCTCGGTGATTTTTGCAGATTTGAACAAGTTTTGTATAGCATGTAGTCCACATTTATTGGTTTTCTGTTGGGCAAAAAACATGTCCGTGATGAAAGACGCAAATGTTCTTAAATACATTTGAGAACCAAATTAAGAGTAAATGATGTGATTTTTGGTGAAAAAAAATGTTAGCGATTTCCCTAAATTCGTTTTTTTTTCACCAAAAATAAACATTTAAATAAACATTTGTTAAAACATGATTACGATTATGAACACAATACCATCAGCAGATCATGGTTGCCTCAAACCACGCGGAAAGGTTTGTTTGCGTCCTGGTTGTGGATGGTCGACAAAAGGGGACAGAACACTGTTTTGCGGCGCTTGTCAAGCTCCTTTCCCCTGTGCGCTGAAAAGAAACGGTCCTTCCACAATTGTAAGGGATGTGCCAAAAAGAGAGGCGATCTCTCAGAAAGAGAATAATTCCTCACTTAAAAAGGAATTGCTAAAGGAAGTACCAGTTGATGTACCTGATGTCTATTTGAAAGAGTTTGGTCCTGAAGGGTCCTGGTTTACACCACTATCTGAGAAGTCGTCGCTGGCTGTTCTTTTACAAGAATGGCCGATGTATCCTGACATTGAACTTCCTGAGAAGTCGTCGCTGGCCGTTCTTTCAGAAGAATGTTCGATGTATTCTGACATTGAACTTCCTGAGGAAGATTTCAGTAGTGATGTTTGGAAGTTTTTTGATGAGTGGGTTGTATGAAGAGCAAATGAGATTGTATGGTCGACTAATTGTTCCCCCAATATGTAATAAATTCGTCACAGGTTATTTCCCCAGAATTGTCGGCATCAATGCTTTTGAACAAATCAGCCAATTCAGCTGGAGTCAATGGGTCGTTCAGAGCCATTGTTAATGTCACAAGTTCATGACGATTGATAAAACCATTGTTGTCAGAATCAAAATGATTGAAAATGTTTTTGATCGCTGTTATCTCCGAAGCAGTAAAAATATCCATTTGATCAAAATAAGACAACTAAATACACATTTTTTTTTTTCTATCTGTCGCTTGTAAAATCTCTCAATTTTTGTATAAATAGGTCCTGCCATCTTGACACAGATGTCGCACGAAGATTTCACAGTCATTCGACAACTTGGACAAGACGGTGCACAGGGAGTTGTTTCATTGGTAGAATTCCCAAACGGTCTGAGAGCCGCCATGAAACAATTTAAAAGTACTAAATCAACCGCGAAAATCAAGTCAGAGGCAGATTTTCAACAAAAGGCCGCTTTAGCAGGCATTGCCCCCGAAGTAATGCACGTCGATCTCCATAAAAAGCGCATTTTTATGGAGCCCATGTCTGCTCGCATTGTTGATGTTGTTCAAAAAGGTTGTCTCCGATTGACAGACGATTTGAACCATATTATGACTACGTTGGACCGTATTGGTATTTTACATAACGACGGTAATGCGTTAAATCTGATGTTAGACTACGACGATCAGTTGAAGGTCATTGACTTTGGATTGGCGAAGGAAATTACGGATACGGTGCGCAAAAAATGGCAAGGGGAGCCGAATGTTAAAGTCACTTTACACATGATGAAAAAAGGACTGCGCAAATATAAAATATTTGTTTAGAGTATTTAAGTAAAATAGCACAATATAAAAGTATGGGTAATTATTTACAGACAGATGACGCTTGGTATGTCTATCGAAGGTCATTGTCAACAGACGACTGGATACCAGAACCCTTGCAGACATGGAACAAAACGACTAAGGAAGATGCACTTTCACAATTTAAACACGAGGTGTACACGTTTGCATTGGCAAAACACCGAGAATATACTGACACTAAAGCTATTTATTTATATCATGGAAATCAAAGAATTATGAAAGCATTGTTTGATTCAGAAACCAAACAAGTAGAAGTTTGGTCCACCTCCATTCGTCAATGGCTGTCCCTACCAGAAAAGCTGAGTTCCGAGCGCTATCCTAAACGTGAACAGGAGTTTTTTAATACCTATGTAAAAAAACATGCTTGGATAAACGCACAGACGGTGACATTTGTACATCAAGAATAAAACTATAAAAAGGGCATCGTATTGTATAGAATGTATAAACAAAATCCACATAATATTCAATTTAATTTCAGAAAAGGATGGTTATTGGCATGGATTTTTCTAATTGTAGGATCACTGACTGCATTAATCAATGTCTCCAAAGAAACATGTGGAGAACACATACCAATATTATTGTCCAGAGCATTGACAACAGACCCGTACAGAGGCGCAACATTGGTCTTCTGCTTATTTGCAGCCTTTAGCTCGATATATCTGAATTCCATTTTGATGTCTGTTGGTTTTTTTGGTTTTTTCAGTGCCTTTTTAGTCTCCATGTTTCAAACAGCAGCTACACATGATGCACTCATCTTAATGTCCTCCATATTAATCTTGTGGGAATGCTGGCCCGAAAATAATTTAGGTTGGAAAATCCATTGGTGGTTCACCATTATAGCTGGCACCGTATGCACTTCATGGTTTATTTACATTATCTATGGATGTGAACCAATTGAATGGCAAGGCGAACTGCCAATGCCTGAATCAGTGAGATGCGCTCGTTGTTCGTGGTGGTTTATCTCTGAATACATTTGTTTTTGGTCCATGTTTATGCTTGTTTTCTGGAAAATAGATCCTAAACTCACTTGGCATGATAAAATTGTAGCACTACCAGCAGCGGCAGCTTCTGACGGTTTACCATCAAAAAGATCCAAGCTACATTTTTAACGGATCGCAGCGTCTCCCAATAGTTGCGATCAAAAATTAGATAAAATGTATTATTTAGTGTCTGTGTTTATAAGGTGAAAGTCATGACTGAATTTTTACCAAGTGAAACAAGAAAAAATAAATCGAGAAAACAAAGTCTACATCAAAATCGTCCACACATCAACAAATTTGTACCAAAGCCCATGCCTGTGAAAAAGCCAAAATTCAAAGACATTTATAGAAAAGTCAAACAAATCAAAGAGTCAGTGTCTTTCGAACAGTGGCTGGAAAACCTTCAAGGTCCAATGTCACATGGTATACGGGAACATGCGACTGAATGGTCTCGAGTACACCATCATTCGTCGTCTTTGACACGAGTGCAGATGTTGACGCTAGTGGCATTTATAATATCGTCCTGGCATGTAGCAGCACCAGAGAATGTCGGCGATTTGATTGTCCAAGAAATGAGAGATTCTGGAGAAATTTCCACCGTCAAAACACAAGTTACAACTAACCATGTTTATACAGGACTCACGAAAATTGAACAGCGCAAAACAGGCTCACAGCGACGCGAAGAGAAGAAAAAGGCACGTATCGAGCGTTTGAAAACGAAGATATCCACTCTTTCTGCACAACGCGAGCAACGTTTACCCGTGTCTGTTCTAGAATCTTTAACACAGAGCAAATGGCTGATGTATATGATTGGTACTTTGCGAGACGATGACCAGTATTTGGAGTTGGAACTTTCGTCTGTAAAAGATCTCTTAAAACAGGTCTATGAACTGGTGGATGCTGATTCAGATGGTGCTGGTGATGGCAATATAAAACGAAAGTACATGGCACCTATTCTAGAGCCTGTCATTTATGATCTTACAGTAGAAGCATTAAAAGCAGATTGGGCCTTTGTGAATGCGACGTTTCATGTGAATATTTACGGTGATCGTAGTTCAAAACAAATGCAGAACCAGCGCGCAAGGAAAGTGGCACGGGCACTGATCGCAGAAGCGGATATCCCCTATAGAGCGACCGTTGTGGATCAAATAGTGAATGCGATCAACCAAAACCCCGAAAGATGGCACACTTCTGTCCATGTCCCTTTAGGTGGGCGCGGAATTGTCACATTTCTGAGGAGAACAACCAAGGGGTATCTCCGAGCCGCGCTGGAGACAGTATCTACAACACAGGAACACCAAGCCATGGAGGCATTACATACTGCCGCTGTTATTGACGCCTCTCTGTCCGGCTCTTCAATACAAACAAGATTGTCGGAAACAGCGTCAATGGTGGACGTTGAGAGTCGAAACCCAGTGCGCTACGAAATTATTGACCATTATCGTCGCTTTTTAAGAGAACAATCTGATCTTGGGACAATTCAACGACATGCTGTCAATGCCCTCATTGTGAAAACAATGGAGAGTACAGATAAAATTGTCCGTGATGTGAAACTTTTGTGGTCGATTTTTGATCAATCAGCAAAGAGTGCTTTTCATCAGGCAGAAAAACACAAATATGAATCGACTACCGTCAGATTCTTAGACTCCATTTTAAGTCCATTTCGTGAAGAATCTGCTCGAAATGAAGGCAATATGAAAGGCATGGATTATCTAAATAATTTATTACATGGTTGGGCAAATAAACTGTTGATTACAATAATTATTATAGCGGCTATCTGTTCCAAAATAGGGAGCAGGAGGGCAACAACAGACTCGCGAAAAGGCTCCAAAGCAACGAAAAAAATCAAGATTTCCAAAGAGAAAATTGTAAACATGGATGTCTACAAAACAGAGAATAGTAATAAATTATGGATTGTTGACAAGAATAAATACAACAGAATTTCAACCAGAGGACATCCAGACCACTACCAACGAATCATGGAACAGAAAACAAAAAACAAAATAACAATGTACAAGGCCGGGAAAATTAATAAACACGGACACTACGAGCCCAACGAAAATTGCTTCCGATCGCTACATTGAACAGTACGGCAATTGCAGTACCGAACCTACTTCTCAGTAACCATTTTTTCCGTGATTACAAATAATGTTAATATAAAAATCATATCACCATTTTCTTGCCTTATTAACTGTTTTCTCTAAAGTCTTCGGATCTCAGAAAATTCTAAAATATTTCTTAAATTTTATTCTTTATCAAGTATAAAGGAATGCTTACAAGAAACAACATGGATCATAACAAACGCAGCGAACTACCACCATCAGTACCAGCATATTGGTTCTGGTGCGGTCCCGACTTGTCCAGCAATGGTGATCCCTTCGCGTTTCGCGCTGAAATCTTTGACAAAGCCAAAGAAGCAGGTGTTCACATCACAATCAAATCGCCATGGTGGTATATCTTTGAATCAGTGACAACACGCTATGTCATGGCGGAATGTCGTTTTTTTACGGACAACTGTACATATGCTGATCTAAACCTGTTAGAAGGTGACCGATTTGCTTGGGCCGCTATTTCTCAACATATTTGTGGCAAATCGTCGGGACGACTCTACAAACGACCAACTGCAAAACCCATTCCTGCAGACAGGAATCTAGAAGCATTAGTTGGACCTTGGATGAGCGAAGACATCTTTGATTTGATTGGGCCCGATTTTTTGCCATCGAAATTGCTGCCTCTTTTGACCACTGCGGAAGCCAATATCAAGCGATGTGCAATGCGTGCATTGTCTCATTGCGACAGAGATGTTCCGAAGGATGTGATTGAACCATATTGTCATTGTGGTCCGTCATTTCTTGAACAAAGAATTCAATATTGGGCCAAACAAATTATTCAATCACCAACTCGTTCATTTCTATAAAAATATGTACATTAAAAGCATGTGCAGCATTCTCGCTGGCCATTGCTGAATGTCGGTTCTTCTATGCGAAAGGTGGTGGTCATCAGATCAAGAAGGCCCTGTATGGTTTCCGGCCTACAGATATCGACAGCAACATGGGTTTCATTTAAGGGGGGGTGATTGTCTCGAATATTTGCAATGATCATTCCATCCTGGGCTTTATCTGGGCGAAATGTTGTTGGACGTGATGTATCATAGACATAGACTTTGTTTAGTGTTTTTTGTTCGAACAGGTCGACAACTGATCCAAATTGTGGCGATCCTGATGTATCCCAACATTGAAATTGTATTCGTTTATATCCAAAGAGTATGTTATCTACTCCAATGGTGGGTACCACACGGTGTGTTTTTTTGGACATCAGATAAAGAATGGTGGATTTTCCTACTGATGATTCCCCCATAAATACACATCGTATTGTAGCCATTCCATCTTATATTTGTTCAGTTTATAGTGTTTTATTGTTTTGATATTTATTATCCAACACTGTCCCAAAGGATCGAAGGTCACGGGTCTTGTCCTAAAGCTTTAGATGCATATTCGCAAAAAAATCACAGAAATTGTAGCCAGACTGATCTTTCGCAAAAAATCTCACCGAAAATTGTCCTAAAGCTTTAGATGCATATTTGGCAAAAAATTCACAGAAATTGTCCTAAAGCTTTAGAGGAATTTCGGTGAGATTTTTTCGAGAAATGGTCGAAATATTCCTGAGAAATGGTCCTAAAGCTTTAGAGGAATTTCGGCGAGATTATTTTTGGCATTTAGAGAAATATTTGGCAACAAATTCACAGAAATTGTC
>Ga0206125_10002479_pt1 | contig 19406 bp, 16 predicted proteins | sample Helgoland_Spring_4_FD_148598 | JGI IMG/M metagenome (GOLD analysis project Ga0206125, IMG submission 148598) | Pelagic subsurface seawater microbial communities from Kabeltonne, Helgoland, North Sea - Helgoland_Spring_Bloom_20160331_1 | ecosystem: Environmental > Aquatic > Marine > Epipelagic ... | reverse complement strand
GGCTCACCTCTTACCTTTCCGAACAGAGAAGTTAAGCCCGTTTGCGCCGATGGTACTGCACTCGTGGGAGAGTAGGTCGCCGCCTTCTTTAAGATCCAATCATTTATTTGATTGGATCTTTTTTTTACCCTAAAACCAAAATCCAATATACAAAACATAAAAAAACCACCGCAGAAAACGGTGGTGCTCTATGGATTAGGTGAGAAGGATTAAAATATTGATTTCATGATTGTATTTATTCCTTTAAATAAAAGATATACAGCACCAGCGCCAGCTATAAAACCAACACCAAAAAATAGATAGCCATAGATAGTTTCAGTATTTAAAAAGGCAAGGGTAATAAGGTAAGGGCTTAAAAATAATAAGGGTAGTGCAATAGCTAAGTACTTTACACCTTTTCTGAGCAAATTTGCATCTGTATGTTCTTTACTCATTTTTATGGTTTTGAATTGCGTTTCTTACGTTGTTGTATTTCTCTAACAATAGTACTGCTTCTTTTTTTGATACTTGAAGTCTATCCATTACCATTTTCTCTGCTCTTGCAACAAGCTTATTGTTACTAAGGTGCATGTCCACCATTTTATTTCCTTCTACTTTTCCCAGTTGTATCATGGTAGCCGTAGAAATCATATTTAAAATGAGTTTTTGAGCGGTTCCTGCCTTCATTCTTGAACTACCGGTAACAAATTCTGGCCCCACGACAGCCACGACAGGAAATTTAGCAGTAAGTGCTAGTGGGCTTTGCTCATTACAAGTGATACAACCTGTTGTGATGTTTAAAGCATTACATTTCTCTAGAGCGCCAATAACATAGGGCGTAGTGCCAGAAGCTGCAATACCAATTACAATATCGTTAATACCAATTTGATGGTTTTTTAAGTCTTTCCAACCTTGAGTTGTGTCATCTTCTGCAAATTCTACAGCTGTTCTTATAGCTGTATCTCCTCCTGCTATTAACCCGATTACTACTCCAGGATCCATCCCAAAAGTAGGGGGAATTTCACTAGCATCTACAACTCCTAATCTACCACTAGTTCCAGCGCCCATATAAAATAGTCTCCCACCTTTTTCTAAAGAAGTGACCACTTGAGAGGTAAGTGCTTGTATCTGTGGAATAGCTTTTTTAACCGCTAGTGGCACATGGGTATCTTCCTTGTTTATGTTGTACAAGAGCTGTTCTACGTTCATTTTTTCAAGATGATCGTAATGTGAGGTAGCTTCTGTGGTTTTTTTAAAACTCATGTAAGTCCAACATTTTTTAATTACTCAACAGTGTACACAATTGTTGATTTTTCAGAAATTCTGAAGTACCCTAAAGGAAAATTACCTGAATTTGTTTTATTCACGATGTTTCCTCGAACAGTTGCAGGTTGAGTTTCAAAAGGCCCACCACCACCGCTGTCTGTTTGTTGTAATAAAACAGTCATAAAGTTAAAGAAATATTCATCAACTCCGTACAGATTAAAAGTTACTACATCTCCAGGTGTTAAATCATCAGCAAGATAAAAATCATTTATTCTATTGCCGTCAAAAAACTCGTCATTAAATGCTCTTCTCTCATCACCTCTGATAGACAATGTTTCACTAAGGTAATAATTTTTAATACCTCCTGGATCTGTGAAATAGGCTTTTAATTGTATTTGATCTCCTCCAAAACCACCCTGATTATCTTGAATTACCTCCTCAAATTCTGTAACGGTATGAAGAGATTCTGTGGCGCTGTACGTTTCATCTTGATGGATTACCTCCAGGGTGTAGGTATTATTTAAAACGGGTATAAGATTAGCTGTGTAAATACCGTTTTGTGTATGATTAAAACTATAAACCTCACCTGTGCTGCTAGTAATAGAAACTAGGGCATCTGTAACTGGTGGTATGTAATTTTCTAAAAATGGGGCCGTCTGTGAGAGTTTAACCTCCGCCGTAGATGAATCATTTTCTAGTACATTTATAGTAGCCTCTATTACCAGTTTTGGCTGGCTATTTTGCAGATCTAAATCTATAACCTCCTCGCAGGAGCTTAGTAACAGAATCACTAGAATAAAAAGAATATTTTTTTTCATAGCTTAAAATTTAAAATTATACGTAATGGCAGGAATAACTCCAAAAATAGAAAGTCTTACCGCCTCATTATTTCCAGTATCTTTATTTTCTCTAAATGATACAGAGGCAGCATTTTTTCTATTATACACATTGTATACGCTAAAAACAATCTCATCACTCCAGCGTTTTTTACTTTTATGTTTTAAATTCCAGGTAGCTGAGATATCTAGATGATGAAAACTCTCTAATCTACTAACATTTCTTGCCTCATATACAGGAACTACTTGGCCTTGGTACTCATATTGTCCTAGAGGGAATGTGGCTGGACGTCCAGTTTGGAAAATAAAATTAGCACCTAAAAACCATTTTTCGCTCAGTTTGTATTGTGCCGTTAGGGAGAAATCATGGGTTCTGTCCCAGGCTGTGCTGTACCACTTCCCATTGTTAATGCCTGTTTCTAAAGCTGTTCTTCCGGGTGTTCTTTGTTCAGATTTTGAAAGTGTGTATGCTAACCAACCTTGTAAGTTTCCTTTGGTTTTTCTCAGTAGGAATTCTAAACCATATGCTCTGGTGTGTCCACTTAAAACAACCTGTTCTATGGCATCATTAGCAATTAAATCTGCATCATCAACATAATCAATTCGGTTTTTTACCTCTTTGTAATAGGCTTCAGCCTCTAGAGAGAAGTTTTCAAAAGCCTTAAAATAACCTACAGCAAATTGATCTCCCAATTGCGGTTTTATAAATTGTCCACTTGGGGCATATATATCAAAAGGGGTAGGAGAGGATGTGTTGCTTATTAAATGGATGTATTGTGCTGTTCTGTTATAACTAGCTTTAATAGAAGAACTCTCTGATACTTGATAGGCTGCAGATACTCTTGGCTCAAAGTTTAAAAAGGACTTTATTGAAGCGTCTCTTGCAATAGCAATTGTGTCTATAGGAGTTGCTTTTTGATAGACATCTAGATTCTGGTTGTAAATAATCGGATTATCGTTTTCATACACATTAATAGATGCTTGGCCTAATCTTGTGAAGTTTGATATACGAAGTCCTGCCTGAATGTTTAATTTTTCTGAAGCTTTTATAGTTCCATCAATATACCCTGCGTTTTCAAAGGCATATTTGTCTGTAAGTTTTCTGTAGTTTATTCCGCTATTATCTGTGGTTGGAAATACTTCTCCAGGGTTGAATTTATAATAAATACTATTAAACCCAAATTGTAATTTTACGGCGTCTGAAACATAACTTGTAAAATCATATTTTAAGTTGAAGTTCCTAATACCAGTATCAAATTGGAACTCCGCGAACTTGAGTTCTAGACCATAATAGTAATCTGAATAAATTAAAGAGAGGTTGCTAAACAGTCTGTCGCTGAATAAATGATTCCAACGTAGGTTTAATGTTGTATTTCCAAAGGTGTTTCCGAAAACATCTCCAAGGTCAAAAGTGTCTCTACCAAAATAACCAGATAAAAATATTTTATTTTGACCATCTATATCATAACTTAGTTTGGTATTTAAATCATAGAAATACGCAATATTTTCATTTCCTGCGTCTACCAAAGGTATAAACAAGTGTGCATAGCTACTTCTGCCACCAACTAGAAACGACCCCTTATCTTTTACAATAGGTCCCTCAAGGAGCAGTCTGCTCGCCAATAAGCCAATACCACCAGTGGCTCCAAATGCTCTCTTATCACCATCTTTTTGGTATATATCTAACACGGATGCAATGCGTCCTCCATATCTAGCAGGAATACCTCCTTTGTAAAGGGTTAAATCTTTAATAGCATCTGGATTAAACACAGAGAAAAAACCAAACAAGTGTGAAGAGTTATAGAGTGTTGCCTCATCCAGCAAGACTAGGTTTTGATCTGCGGCCCCGCCTCTTACATTAAAACCACTCGCTCCCTCACCTGCATTAGTTACTCCAGGGAGAAGAGTTATGGCTTTGAGGACATCTGCCTCTCCCAGTACCACCGGTATTCTTTTTATTATGTTTGCTTTGAGTGTGGTTACACTCATTTGGGGTGTTTTTATGTTTGTTTTTTCAACGTCTGTTTCTAGTACAACCACATCTAGCATTTCTGTGGTTTGAGATAACGAAACATTGTTGGTCACAGCTGCGTTGAGTTCTATGGTTTGCGAGTAGCTTTCAAAGCCTAAATTTGTATAGGTAACCTGGTGGATTCCTTTGGGTAGTGTGATGGAGTAAAAACCATATTGATTTGTAACAACTCCGGTTTGCAGGGAAGGGATTAGTACATTAACACCTATCATGGTTTCGCCAGATTGGGCTTCAGAAATTGTACCACTTAGGGTAAATTTTTCTTGCGCAAACATTGCAAAACTTGCAAGAATAAGTACCAGAGTAAGTTTGTTTTTCAAGGGTCTAATTTTAAGTAAAAATAAAGCCTTTAGTTACAGTTACTAAAGGCTTTAACGAAAGTTTAATTATTTAATATTCTCTAGAATAGTATTTAATGTGCTACTTGGTCTCATTTGCTTGTTTACCAGATCTAGTGTAGGCTCGTAATACCCACCAATATCAAGGGGTTTTCCTTGGGCCTGAAGTAGTTCATTTAAAATAATTTCTTTGTTTTTATCAAAAGCGTCATAGACTTTCTTGAAACGTGTTTTAAGTATTTGGTCTTTATTCTGGTTTGCAAGGGCCTGAGCCCAATAAAGTGCAAGATAGAAATGAGACCCGCGATTGTCTAATTCATTTACTTTTCTTGAGGGTCCTTGTTTGTTTTCTAATAACTTTTCTGTAGCCTGGTCTAAGGTTTCAGACAATACAATAGCGTTGTTATTGGTATACTTATTACCTAGATGCTCTAAAGAAACAGCAAGGGCTAAAAATTCTCCCAAGGAATCCCATCTCAAGTGTCCTTCTTTGGTAAACTGTTGCACGTGTTTTGGAGCAGAACCTCCTGCACCTGTTTCAAAAAGGCCGCCACCGTTCATAAGGGGAACAATTGATAACATTTTTGCACTTGTACCTAATTCTAAAATTGGAAATAAATCTGTAAGGTAATCTCGCAATACGTTTCCTGTTACAGATATCGTGTTTTCTCCATTTTTAACTCGTGCAAGTGTGTAATGTGTTGCCTTTTCTGTAGATAATATTTTGATATCCAAACCGCTAGTGTCGTGGTCTTTTAAATAGGTGTTTACTTTTTTAATTAGCTGAGCATCGTGGGCTCTCTCTTGGTCTAGCCAGAAAATTACAGGCCAATTTGTTGCTCTACCTCTTGATACTGCCAATTTTACCCAGTCTTGGATTGGTAAATCTTTTACTTGGCACATTCTCCAGATATCCCCTTTTTCAACATTGTGAGATGTTAGGGTGTTTCCAGCATCATCTATAATGTGCACTGTTCCAGCAGTAGAGATTTCAAAAGTTTTATCGTGAGATCCATATTCTTCAGCTTTTTGGGCCATAAGTCCAACATTAGGGACTGTACCCATAGTAGTTGGATCAAAAGCACCGTGGTTTTTGCAAAAATCTATCGTAGCTTGGTACAAGGGGGCATAACTGCTATCTGGAATGATTGCTTTTGTATCTTGTTGTTCCCCTTTTATATTCCACATTTGTCCCGAGGTTCTAATCATAGCAGGCATAGAAGCATCAATAATTACGTCACTAGGAACGTGAAGGTTTGTGATTCCTTTATCACTATTTACCATTGCAAGATCTGCTTGTTTGCGATATATTTTACTAATATCTGCGTAAATTTCTGCAACTTTACTTGCCGGCAATTGGTCTAGTTTGCCAAGTAAATCCCCAAAACCATTACGAACATCTACACCAATATTTTTGAAGTCTGCAGCATATTTTTCAAATAGTTCTGAAAAGTACACCTCTACCGCATGACCAAAGATAATGGGGTCACTAACCTTCATCATTGTGGCTTTCATGTGCAGAGAAAGTAAAAGTTCTTTGTCTGCAGCGTCTTTTATTTGCTGCTGTAAAAAGCGAAGTAGTGCTTTTTTATGCATCACTGTTGCGTCAATAATTTCTCCAGAGATTAGTGTAATTTCTTGTTTTAAAATATGTTTGTTTCCTGAGGTGTCTGTTAGTTCAATTTTAACAGTAGTTGGTTTTTTAATGGTAACAGAGATTTCATTATTTTTGAAATCACCCTGGCTCATTGTAGCAACATGTGTCTTGGAGCTTGATGACCAAGCGCCCATTTTATGTGGATTTTTCTTAGCGTAATTTTTCACTGCTTTTGGTGCACGACGATCACTGTTACCCTCTCTTAAAACTGGATTTACAGCACTACCTTTAATTTTGTTATAGGTTGCTAAGGTTTTCTTTTGTTGTTCTGTGGCAGCCTCTTTTGGGTAGCTAGGCACAGCAAATCCTTTTGCTTGAAGCTCCTCAATGGCAGCAACAAGTTGCGGCACTGATGCGCTAATATTTGGAAGTTTTATAATGTTAGCGTCAGGGCTTTTAGCCAATTGTCCTAGTTCGGCAAGTGCATCAGTAACACGTTGGTCTTGTGTTAAATATTCTGGGAAATTTGCCAGAATTCTTGAAGCCAATGATATGTCTCTTGTTTCTATAGCAATATTAGAAGGTGAGGTAAATGATTTTACGATAGGTAAAAAAGAATGTGTTGCCAAAAATGGCGCTTCATCTGTTTTAGTATATATAATTTTAGCGGTACTGCTCATCTAATTCTTTTTTTTTGGATTGCAAATATACAAATTTGAGCAGCCTTTTAAAAGTGTAAGTGGCTTATTATAGCTGCAACTCTATGAGTTACTAATGTGCTATTTTTTAATTGAAATTTTTAATAATATGATAATTACAAGTCTTATTTTTAAGGATATGGTAATAAAATAAAAAAGCCATATCATTGTATTGCTACATTGGTATGGCTTTACGTAAAATAATTCATTTCATATAGACTCTTAAGTCTTTGATACAGTTTATTTTACAAAAAGTGTTTTGTTTTTTTAAGTATCAATACATGTTGTATTCTATGACACTAGCAAAACAAATACACATACTACTTTTTGATCGTATCTCAACCCTTTTTGAAGGGAGTCCTCAATAAAATAAAAGCAGCAATACTAAGAACGTGTTTTTTAGGTATTAGCATACGCTAATTACCCTATCAAATATACCACAGAATAAACCACTAAAAGTAATTTAAGTGTTTTGTTTTCAACCTGTTATGAACATGGTTTATTAACTTTTGTTCATAAAAAAAGCGACTCATCATGAGTCGCTTTTATAATATGTATGATTGAAGACTAGTATCTTTTCTCTTTAATTCTTGCTTTTTTACCAGTAAGACCTCTAAAGTAGTATATACGTTTTCTACGTACAGCACCTTTTTTATTGATCTCAACTTTCTGCAGAGCTGGCATGTTTACTGGGAAGATTCTTTCTACTCCAACAGTACCTGACATTTTTCTTATTGTAAAAGTTTTTAAAAGTCCTGTACCCTTTACTTGGATAACCACACCTCTAAAAAACTGCGTTCTTGTTTTTTCACCTTCACGAATTTCATAGAATACTGTAATTGTATCACCAGCTGAAAATTCTGGGAAGTCTTTTTTTGTAACAAATTCGTCTTGAACAAATTTTATTAACGATTCCATAGTATTAATTTAAATATTAAACTAAAGCAACATACACGTATTTCGCCAGAGGTTAAATTAATTGGCTGCAAAAATACCTAAATTTTGTAATGTGACAATTATTTAGGCCACTATTTTGATTGAATTTTGAAAATTTCAGTAATAAACCTACTTAGTCTCTGCAATCCAACTATTAATTTCATCTTCATTAATGCCAAGGGTATGAAGTCAGACTCTAAAACTTGATTTTGAAGTTCTCTTTTATCACAACGAGCACCTATTTCTTTCTTTATCTTTGCTTTTTAGTATCTTACAAACACGTTTAAAAATCAAATAATTATGTATAGTTCGAAAATTAGTGGCGTGGGTCATTACGTGCCAGAAAATGTTGTTACCAATGACGATCTTTCTAAAGTGATGGACACCAATGATACATGGATACAAGAGAGAACGGGTATACAAGAGCGAAGGCACATAAAAAAAGGTGATGGAAATAACACATCTATTATGGGCGCAAAAGCTTCTAAAATTGCTATGCAGCGCGCTGGAGTTAGTACCAAAGATATAGACTTAATTATATTTGCAACCCTTAGTCCAGACATGTATTTTCCTGGTGGAGGTGTGCAATTACAAGAATTACTAGAAATGGATACAGTACCTGCATTGGACGTTCGTAACCAGTGCAGTGGTTTTGTGTATTCTTTGTCTGTTGCAGATCAGTTCATTAAAACAGGAATGTATAAAAATGTGCTAGTAGTTGGTAGTGAAAACCATAGTGGTGGTCTAGATTTTACTTCTAGAGGGCGAAGTGTATCTGTTATTTTTGGAGATGGAGCAGGGGCGGTGGTTGTGTCAAGAAATCATAGAAAAACTGGAGGCATTTTGTCCACTCATTTGCATAGTGAAGGAAAGCACAAGGATGAACTCGCACTTCAAGGACCCAGTACCGGACATTGGGTGCCAGAACTAATAGAAAACAACCCGCAAGATGATATTCCTTATTTCCCTTATATGAATGGCCCGTTTGTTTTTAAACATGCGGTTGTTCGTTTCAGTGAAGTTATACAAGAAGGGTTATTAGCCAATAACATTAATAGCGAAGATATTGACATGTTGATACCACACCAGGCTAATTTGAGGATATCACAATTCATACAAAAAAAGATGCAATTGCCAGATCATAAAGTGTTTAATAACATACAGAAATACGGAAATACTACGGCTGCTTCTATTCCTATTGCCTTGTCTGAAGCTTGGGAGCAAGGAAAAATCAAAGAGGGTGACCTTGTTGTTTTGGCTGCATTTGGTAGTGGTTTTACTTGGGGAAGTGCTATACTAAAGTGGTAGTGGTATCCAAGTACTACTAATTTAAAACGCCTCTCAAAGTATAATTTTCGAGAGGCGTCTTCACTTTAACAAACCTAAACATGAACGGTTATATATTTTTAATGAACGGCTAATTCAAATACTTATAACATCTGTAATAGGGGCAACTTTCTTTAAAGACGAAGATTTTTGCTAAGTATTTCACTTTTCTTAAATAAAGCACCAATTTCTATCTATGCTCCTCAGGATTAAAGATGCTACCTTTGTTTTAAAATTATTGACACATAACTTTTTATCATGAAAAAAACATTAGTTCTTGGCGCAAGTCTAAAGCAAGACAGATACTCAAACATTGCTATCCATAAATTACGCGAAAATAACCACCAGGTAGTTGCCATTGGCATGAGAGAAGGTGTTGTGAAAGATGTAACTATAACAACAGAAAAAAAGATGTTTGAAGCTATAGATACAGTTACGCTATACCTTAATGAGTCTAGGCAAGAAGCTTATTACGACTATATTATATCTCTATCTCCAAGGCGTGTTATTTTTAACCCAGGTACTGAAAACAAAAAGCTTTACACTCTTTTAACCCAGCATCAAGTTGCCTATGAAACTGCCTGTACTTTAGTTTTGTTGGGTACGAATCAATACTAAACCTAGGTAGGTAAGAAGCCCGTTTAAAATCAAAATAAAGAACCCAAACTCAAATCCAAACCAAAGGCTAGAGAAATAGCTTATAGCATAGCCAATAAAGGGGGTGAGTATTGCAATAATTGGTACAAAGCGGTCCTTTATTTTTTGTTTTGAGAACAAACCAAAAGCATATAGGCCAAGAAGTGGCCCATAGGTATATCCTGTAAAAACAAATAGTTTGGTAATTACCGAGGCATCTCCAATAAGATAATTAAAACTTATAATAACCAATATGAGCACTAAAGACATTGCAATATGTACTTTTTTACGCACCTTTATTTGATCTTCTGGTGTGTGCTTTTTTTCAATATCAAGAATATCAATACTAAAGGATGTAGTTAAAGAGGTAAGGGCACTATCAGCGCTAGAATATGCTGCTGCAATAAGCCCAAGCAAAAAGAAAACGCCAATCCCCCAACCAAAATTATCATTCATGGCAATGGTAGAAAAAAGCTTGTCTTTATGTGCGTCAATTCCGTTTTGCTCAGCATATATAGTAAGTAGTAGCCCTAGACCTAAAAATATTAAATTAACAATAGTGAGCACCATGGTAAACCAAAACATATTTTTTTGAGCGTCTTTTAAGTTGCGGCATGTCAAGTTTTTTTGCATCATGTCTTGATCCAGACCTGTCATTACAATGGCGATAAACATTCCGCTTACAAATTGTTTAAAAAAATAATTGCTGCTTTTATAATCATCAAAGAAAAAGATGCGAGATAGATCACTTTGTGCTATGAAATTAATTATTCCATCATCACCTATGCCTAATCCCTCTGATATATAATAAATAGCTACTCCAACTGCAATAAGCATAAAAAGTGTTTGTAGGGTGTCTGTCCATACAATGGTTTTAATACCGCTTTTAAAAGTATACAGCCAGATAAGTAAAATAGTAATGGTTACTGTTGCCCAAAATGGTACTCCCATTGCATTAAAGACAATGTCTTGCAATACAATAGCAACCAAATATAATCTAAAACTAGCTCCTGTAATTCTGGATAGTAAAAAGAAAGAAGCTCCTGTTTTGTATGATGCAGTTCCAAATCTTCCCTCTAAGTAGGTGTATATTGAGGTTAGATTTAACTTATAATATAATGGCAGTAATACAAGCCCAATAACCGCATAACCAAAGGTATAGCCCAAAACAACTTGAAAATAATTAAAACTGTCTGCCTCAACAGCCCCTGGGACAGAAATAAATGTAACGCCACTTAAAGAGGCGCCAATCATGCCAAAGGCAACCAAATACCATGGTGATTGCTTACCGGCTTTAAAAAAATCTGCATTACTGCCTCCCTTGTTTGTGATATAAGATATTGCCAGCAGTAGTGAGAAATAACCGCCAATAAGTAAAAGTATGTGAAATGGTTGCATAAAAATTTTTCTGAAATTTTTTACTGTGAGTAAAAATAGGAAAGTTTCACTTGCAATGCTTTATTATTGGGTGTATATTCTTTTTGTTATTGATGCTATCTCAACTTAATTTAGAAAAATATATCAACAAACAAGCCATATAATATTTATTTATAAGGGCTATAATAACGTGTTTTTTCGAAGCTTTTTTTTATCTTTCGGGCTATGGATTTTTCTTCAAAACTTCTTGAAAATGCTGTAAATGAAATGTCACAATTGCCAGGAATTGGTAAGCGGACTGCACTTCGTTTGGTGCTACATATGTTAAAACAACCACCACAGCAAACCCAAGGATTGGCTCAAAGTCTGGTTTTCCTTAGAGAACAAATTAATTTTTGTAGCAGTTGTCATAATTTAAGTGACGCTACATTGTGTGAAATTTGCGCAAACCCTAACCGCAGCCAAAGAATAGTTTGTGTAGTTGAGGATATTAGGGATGTTATGGCCATTGAGGCAACAAGTCAATACCGAGGACATTATCATGTCTTAGGAGGTAAGATTTCACCCATGGATGGTATTGGCCCTTTAGATTTAACCATAGATGCTTTGGTTGAAAAGGTGAAGGACGGCAAAATAGATGAGCTTATATTTGCATTAAGCTCCACAATGGAGGGAGACACCACCAATTTTTATATCTTTAAGCAAATTGAAGACTATAGCGTAACAACTACAACAATTGCCAGGGGTATATCTGTGGGTGATGAGCTAGAATATGCAGATGAGGTCACACTAGGGCGCAGTATCATTAATAGAATTCCTTTTGAGAATTCTTTAAAAAACAACTAGACTATTGAAACTCTCTGTCATTATTGTTAATTATAACGTTCGCTATTTTTTAGAGCAGTGTATCATTAGTGTCCAAAAAGCAACGCGGGCTATCGATGCAGAGATTATTATTGTAGATAATAACTCTACAGATGATAGTTGTTTCATGGTCAAAGACAATTTTCCATCAATAACACTTATAGAAAATAAAAAAAATGTAGGTTTTAGCACTGCAAACAATCAAGGAGTTACAATTGCAAAAGGAGATTATGTTTGTATTTTAAATCCAGACACAGCTGTTGCAGAAGATGTATTTACCAAAGCATTACACTATGCAGATTCTCTAAAAGATTTGGGTGCCTTAGGTTGCTACCTTATGGATGGTACAGGATGTTTTTTGCCAGAAAGTAAAAGAAATCTTCCAACACCACTAGTTTCTGCATTAAAGCTTCTTGGCTTTTCAAAAAAATATTATGCAAATGCTGTTTCTAGAGATGACAAAGGAAATGTAGCTGTTTTAGTTGGTGCTTTTATGCTTTTAAAACGCTCTCTGTACAAAGAAGTTAATGGTTTTGATCAGGATTATTTTATGTATGGTGAAGACATAGATTTGTCATACAAATTAGAGAGAGCTGGATGTAAAAACTATTATATAGGAAATGTTACAACCCTTCATTATAAAGGGGAGAGTACTACTAAAAATAAAATTTATGTAGAACGATTTTATGGAGCTATGACTATTTTTTATAAAAAACATTTCACCTCAAATTTCTTGATGGACGGGACTATAAAATCTATACTTTGGTTAAAAACCAATCTTTTTTCACCTTCAAAGGTCCGTAGGCCAAAAACAAAGCAAATTAAGGCTGGATTTATTATGACAGAAGACCTAGCGCTATTGTCTAAAATTTCAGCAGTAATTGACGTGCCATTAAAAGCCACCTCAAAAAGTATATTTCAAGACACAATGCACCACAATACCCTATTTGTTTTTGACGGTGCATATATGTCTTACGATCAAATATTTACGGTAATGAAACAGCTACAGGGTCTTGGGAACCAATTTAGAATACGTCCCCAAGATTGTGATTTTATTCTTGGTAGCGACCAAAGTGATCAAAAGGGAAGTGTACTTGTTTTTTAAAAAAAAAGTAAATCTGTTCCTGTAAAATTTCTTAATTTTGCAGCATAACATTAAACGCTATTTTACAACACCACTATGGCTAAATTTGAACTAAAACTTCCTAAAATGGGCGAAAGTGTTGCCGAAGCTACGGTAACCAACTGGTTAAAAAATATAGGTGATACTATAGAGGCAGATGAGCCTGTGCTAGAAATTGCTACAGATAAGGTAGACAGTGAAGTGCCTAGTGAAGTAGATGGTGTACTAGTAGAGATTCTTTTCAATACAGATGATGTTGTTCAAGTGGGCCAAACCATGGCTATTATTGAAACAAATAGTGATGTTGTTGTTGAAACTCCCCAAACAGCTCCCCAAACAGCTCCCCAAAGCGCTGCTCAAGAAACTGAAAGTGTGAAACAGGTAGCTGCAACAGTTACTGCAGCAAAAGATACTTTAGCTGCCCCTGTGGTGGTATCTAGTACACAAGGGAGATTTTATTCTCCACTGGTCAAAAAAATTGCCCAAAAAGAAAATATTTCACAAGAAGAATTAGATACCGTTCCAGGAACCGGTAAGGATGGCCGTGTTACTAAAAATAACATGCTAGACTATATTAAAAGCAGGGGTACTAGCGCCTCAGTTTCAAAATCAGTTGCTACACCAACACAAGTAGCGCCTGTTTCTGTAAATGGAGGTGATGAAATTATAGAGATGACGCGTATGGGGAAATTGATTGCCCACCATATGGTTGCCAGTGTGCAAACAAGCGCTCATGTTCAATCATTTATTGAAGCAGATGTTACCAACATCTGGAATTGGCGTAAAAAAGTAAAAACATCTTTTATGAGTAGAGAAGGAGAGAATTTAACATTCACTCCAATATTCATGGAAGCTGTCGCTAAGGCATTAAAAGATTTCCCGATGATGAATATAGCCCTCGATGGTGATAACATCATAAAACGCAAAAATATTAATCTAGGGATGGCTGCAGCCTTACCCGGCGGAAATTTAATTGTCCCTGTAATTAAAAATGCAGACCAACTCAATCTTGTAGGAATGACAAAGGCAGTAAACGATTTGGCTGCTCGTGCAAGAGACAATAAATTAAAACCTGATGATATTCAAGGAGGAACCTATACAGTAACCAATGTTGGAACCTTTGGAAGTATCATGGGAACTCCTATTATTAACCAACCTCAAGTTGGTATATTGGCATTAGGAGCCATACGTAAGGTACCTGCTGTTATTGAAACTCCAGATGGAGACTTTATAGGTATTCGATACAAGATGTTCTTAAGCCACAGTTATGACCACAGAGTTGTAAATGGAGCATTAGGAGGTCAATTTGTGAAAGCGGTAGCAGATTATCTAGAGGCTTGGGATGTAAATAAAGAAATATAAAAATTCTATTTAATTCAAACAAAAAAACTGCCCTGTAAAGGCAGTTTTTTTGTTTGGATATAGTCTTGTTATAGCTTATCTGCGGTAATGCGCTTTTCACGATTGGCTATTTCCCAAGCGGTATGAAAAATAAGTTTTGTTCTTTTTTCCATTAAATCATAGGCTATTTTATCTGGTGTGTCAGAGATTTTATGATAATCTTTATGTACTCCATTGAAGTAAAAAATGACAGGAATATTATTCTTTGCAAAGTTATAATGATCACTTCTGTAGTAAAAACGGTTAGGGTCGTTTTCATCATTATAGGTGTAATCTATCTTCAAATCACTATAGGTTTTTGCAACTTGTGCTGATACATCATGCAGCTCTTGGCTTAATCTATCACTACCAATAAGATAAATATAATTTGGCGTATCTACTTTGTTTGGTTCTATACGGCCTATCATGTCTGTGTTTAAATTGCAAACCGTATTGGCTAGCGGAAATATTGGGTTTTCTGTATAATATCTAGAACCATACAAGCCAATTTCTTCCGCCGTAACATGTAAAAATAAAATAGATCTTTTAGGACCATTTCCTTCTTTTACTGCTCTTTGAAATGCTTCTGCCATTTCTAGCATAGCCACTGTACCACTACCATCATCATCTGCTCCATTAAAAACATTACCCTTATCATCTACCCCTACATGATCTAAATGAGCAGATAGAACAATAATTTCTTCTGGAAATTCTCTTCCCTGAATAAAGGCAACCACATTTTCAGAATCTACAGGTTCTTTTAATCCTTTTAGGTAAGCTGCTGGTACTTTTTGAAAATAATTATCACCTCCTAAAGCAGATTCAATACCCTGAGCTATATAAAAATCTTTTAAATAGTTTACTGCTAATTTCTGTCCCTTTGAACCGGTCATCCTTCCTCTCATGTCATCACCTGCATAGATGTATAACATTTCTTTCAGCTCTTTTGATGTAATAGTTGCGGCATAATTTTCTACCGTATTTTGTTTTTGCAGTGTTGCTTTTTGGGCCGAGGAACAGACCACTGAGGTAAAAACAAGCACAGCAATGATATAATATTTCATTGGGTTGTAGGTTATTTTTTTAAGTACTGTGCAAAATATTGATTTTTTGAGACCTACGCTAAAAAGTTTTCTTAAAATTTTACGTCTACTCATGCTTAGTTTTAATCTAAGGTATGCCAACAATTATTATCTTTGTAGTTAAACAAGTACTATGCAGATTGAACAATTATATACAGGATGCCTATCTCAAGGCGCTTATTATATCGAAAGTAATGGGGAAGCAGTTGTTATAGACCCCTTGAGAGAAACAGGACCTTATTTGCAAAGAGCTAAACGTGATAAGGCTACCATTACCTATATTTTTGAAACGCATTTTCACGCAGATTTTGTGAGTGGTCACCTCACATTATCAAAACAAACAGGAGCAACTATTGTTTTTGGTCCTAACGCAAACACTTCTTTTGATGCATATATAGCCAAAGATAATGAGGTTTTTAGGATAGGAGATATTACTATTACGGTGTTGCATACTCCAGGGCATACCATGGAGAGTACCACCTATTTACTAAGTGATGCATCTGGAAAACAGTATGCAATTTTCACTGGAGATACCCTTTTTTTAGGAGATGTAGGAAGACCAGATTTAGCTCAAAAATCTGCTGATATTACCCAAGAACAACTAGCAGGAATCCTCTTTGATAGTTTACGAAACAAAATTATGCCCTTGCCAAATGATGTGATTGTGTATCCAGCTCACGGGGCCGGGTCTGCTTGTGGAAAAAATATGATGACACAAACGGTAGACACCTTAGGGAATCAAAAACAAATGAATTATGCCTTGCGCCAGGATATGACCAAAGAAGAATTTATTAAAGAAGTTACAGATGGTTTAGTTACCCCGCCAGCCTATTTTCCTTTAAATGCAAAAATGAACAAACAAGGGTATGAGCATCTTGATGCTATTATAGAAAGAGCCCGTATACCACTTTCCCCTGAATATTTTGAGGATTTAGCCAATAAAACTGGCGCTATTATCTTAGATGTTAGAAACCAGCTTGATTTTATGCAAGGTCATATCCCTAATTCTATATTTATTGGTATAGATGGTGGCTTTGCCCCTTGGGTTGGAGCCCTTATCAAGAATGTAAAACAACCTATCTTGCTTGTGGCTCCTAAAAATAGAGAGGCCGAGGTTATTATGCGCCTGTCTCGCGTTGGTTTTGATAATACACTTGGCTTTTTAGAAGGGGGTATAACCTCATGGCAAAGTGCAGGAAAAGAAATTGATTCTATGCAGACTGTTTCAGCACAAACCTTAAAAGAGGCAATAGATAAAGGTATGCCTGTTTTTGATGTAAGAAAACAAGGCGAGTTTTCTGCTTCTCATGTTCCATCGGCTAGCCATACTCCGCTTGGTTTTATGAACGATTATTTGGCTTTGTTTCCAAAGTCATCTACTTTTTATTTATACTGCGCAGGAGGATATCGCTCTGTCATTGCGGCTTCTATTTTAAAGAGTAGGGGTATACATGGCGGCATAAATGTAACAGGTGGTTTTGCATCTATTAAAGAGGCAACCATTACAGTGGTCTAATCATTTCAGTCATAGGTGTTTAAAATTGCATACTAATCTAAGTATTTAAAGGGTATATTTGCTCTAATATTGATAAAACTAATCATGTCTTTTTTAATTTTTGCACTAGTCTATCCTTTTGTTTTGTTATTGTCCAAGCTTCCTTTTAGAGTTTTGTACATCATTAGCGATGTGGTGTTTTTAATCCTGTATTATATTGTTGGTTACCGAAGAGATGTGGTTCTGTTTAACCTAAAAACAGCTTTTCCTGAAATGGATAAAGCAACCTTAAAAGAAACAGAAAAACGTTTTTACCATCACTTTTGTGATTTGTTTATTGAGGTAATTAAAACCCTTAGCATCTCAGAGCAAACCCTTAGGGATCGTTATTTATTTACAAATATTGAAGTACTTCAAAAATATGTGGATAAAGACCAACCTGTATTAGTTACTATGGGTCATTATGCTAGCTATGAGTGGGTTTTCGCACTTGCTACCCTACTAAAAAATCATCCAGGATACGCTATTTATAAAAAGATAAAGAATCCTTATTTTGATAAAATGATTCGTGATATTCGTAGTAAGTGGAATTCAACTTTAGTACCTAATAAACAGGCGCGAGAAAAAATAAAAGAGGTGCTAGCTACTCAAAAAGGATTTGCTTATTTTGGTTTTATTATGGATCAATCTCCTTCAAACTCAAATAAAAAACACTTTTCAAACTTTTTAAGTGTTCAAACTCCTTTTTTTACTGGTGTAGAGAAGTTGTCAAAACAATACGATTTACCAGTGTTGTTTCTGGGCACAACCAGAGTAAAAAGAGGATATTATAGCTCCACTTTTAGTGTTCTTACAGACACCCCGAACCAACATCCAGATTTTGCTATTACAGATGCCTATGCTAAAATATTAACAGAACTAATCATAAAGGATCCAGCATATTATTTCTGGACTCACAAACGTTTTAAGTTTTTAAAATAGATTTAAATTATTGTAAAATGTATCTAATAACTCACCTACCTAGTACCCTAAAATCACACCTATGACTTCTGAAATACTTGAAAAATTAAAATGGCGCTATGCATGTAAAAAATTTGATGTTTCAAAAAAACTCTCAGAAGAAAAATTAACAGTTCTCAAACAAGCATTCAATCTTACTGCAACATCCTATGGATTACAACCCTTAAAAATGCTTGTAATTTCAAATCAAACACTCAAAGAAGCATTGGTGCCCTTAACCATGAACCAGAGGCAGGTTGCAGATTGTTCTCAAGTATTGGTATTGTGCACAGAGACCCAAATCTCATCAAGCTATATTAAAAAATATTTTGATAGTGTGGAGTCTTTGCGTAAAACACCAAGAGATGTACTGCGGCCATTTGAAAGCTTTTTAACTGAGGAGTTTTCTCAAAAAGATTCTTCCCAGATTAATACCTGGATGGCCAAACAGGCCTATTTGGCTCTTGGTAATTTACTAACCGTTTGCGCCCTAGAAGATATTGATGCTTGCCCTATAGAGGGGTTTGAACCTCAAAAGTATGACTCCTTTCTTAATCTTACAGAAAAAGGGTTGCAATCTGTTTTAGTGCTTGCAGTGGGTTACCGTGATGATGACGATACGTTTTCTAGCATGGCAAAGGTACGCCGAGGTACAGAGCAGGTGATTCTTGTAATGTAGTGTTATATTTTTGCTTGATAGGTATACAAATCATAATACCTTCCTTGTTTTTCTATTAAGGTTGTGTGGTCTCCCTGTTCTGCTATTTCACCGTTTTCTATCACAAGTATTTGATCTGCACGTTTAATAGTGCTTAATCTATGGGCTATGACAATGGTAGTTCTGTTTTTAGTTAGTGTTTCTAATGATTTTTGAATTAAAGATTCACTTTCTGTGTCTAGATTTGAAGTGGCCTCATCCAAAATAATAATTTTAGGATCTGCAAGTATGGCCCTTGCAATTGCGATACGTTGTCTTTGCCCTCCAGATAGTTTTACACCACGCTCTCCTATTAAGGTGTCAAGCCCATCCTCAAAACGATCTGTAAATTCATTAACATATCCTGCCTTTACTGCTGTAAGTAATTGTTGTTGTGTTGCCTTTGGTCTAGAGAATAGAATGTTTTCTTTGATGGTTCCTTCAAACAAAAATTCATCCTGCAATACAACTCCAAGATGCTTACGATAGCTACTTAGTTTTACATTTGCCAGATCTACGCCATCCATGGTAACACTTCCAGATTGAGGCGTTAAAAAGGTAGCGCACAATCCAGCAATAGTAGATTTTCCTGAGCCAGAGCTTCCTACTAGGGCAATTACATCTCCTCCTTTAACACTTAGATTTATATTATGTAGTACATTTTTACCATCATCATAGGCAAAACTAACATCTTTAAATTCAAGTTTTCCTTGTATATCATCTAAGACAATGCTGCGGTTTTCTA
>Ga0206125_10002477_pt1 | contig 19423 bp, 15 predicted proteins | sample Helgoland_Spring_4_FD_148598 | JGI IMG/M metagenome (GOLD analysis project Ga0206125, IMG submission 148598) | Pelagic subsurface seawater microbial communities from Kabeltonne, Helgoland, North Sea - Helgoland_Spring_Bloom_20160331_1 | ecosystem: Environmental > Aquatic > Marine > Epipelagic ... | reverse complement strand
TCCAATAATCAGAATATTCTTCTTGAAAAAGATCCATGTAAACCGCACCTCTCGGACACCATTGACACCATGTTCCAGTAGCCTCTTCACCAACAACAACCTTTCCTGCTGCTGGTACTATAGGATCAATACTAATAATCTTGGAATCATCTGAAGCATCATCATCGGCACCTGAACCATTCACATTTGATATGGTAACTGTTAAATCATTATTTCCTAAAACTGGAGTGAGTTGCGAAGCGAAGGTATGCTCGTAAGTATCTAACGATACCAAATTCAATCCTGTAATGTTTTCTGTAACATCAGTACCATTATAATTATAGGTCAAATCAAAAGAGTTAATCGTAGAGGAACCTAAATTTCTTGCTGTGGCAACGACATCGTAACTTAAACCAGCTATACCAGAAATTTGAGTAATGAATGAAACACCACCATTCAGATTCGGCAGATTAGCAGGGATATGCGTATAATTAATATCATCTACATAAAATCCTGAAATCCCATTCCCTCCTTGACCGGCTGGATTAACAGGATATAAATCCAAAATTCCTATTTGACCCGTTGGATTTGAAAAAGAACCTTGAGAAACGTTGTCAATAAAAAGCTCCCAAACATTAGAGGTCAAATCCATTTCAACACGAAGATTGAACCATTGGGCACTTGGATAATTGGCATTTATGTAGGGTGTTCCTTGATTAGACAGCTTCAGTGTTCCATCTTGAAGCATGTAGCAGTCTAGTGCCCATACCTGAGCAACAACAAGCGTTCCTTGCAAATTAAAGTATGCTCCCTTACCCGCTTCAACGAAAAAATTAGCTTCAAATGAAAAGTTTCCAGAGTTATATACTTGATCAAACGGAAGCACAACATCAGCTGGCCCACCATTGGCTGCAGTTGATGAAAAATATATGGATTGATTGCCACTACTTGCGTTGTTATTGGTTATGGTTACATCTTCTGCACCTCCTTCTGTTCCACTCCAGGTGGTCCAGTCTGGTGAGCTACTGCCCAAGTATGAACCCACTGAATAGGATTCAAAATCATCAGAAAAGGTTTGAGCAAATATGGTACTCGTTGCGACCACAGACATTAAAAATAAAATAGATTTTTTCATTATGTTTTGTTTTATATTATAGTTTTCGGTATACCTTCTATGTTTAAAAAGAAATTTACACGGTTTACAAATATCAGTATTTTATTTTACAATCTCCCTTGACTTGAACAATTCACAGAATTGTATGTTAAGCGACATTTTTTTAGTAAATTCGACCCTTAAACTTAAAAAATAAATAATGAATCCGGATTATCAATTAATGTTATGGGCCTGGGTTGGAGTTGCAGCTTGGGTAGGTTTTGTAATCTTTTCAAACCGAAAAATACATCCAAAAGCTTTATTCACCCTATTTATGGTTGAACTATGGGAGCGTTTTAGCTACTACGGTATGCGTGCGCTACTCATCTTATATATGACTGCAGATATCATGGATGGAGGATTTGCCTTTGATGACGCCAAAGCCTACGGTATTTATGGTGCATATGGTGCCTTGGTTTACCTCACACCTCTTGTTGGGGGATTCTTCGCGGATAAACTGGTTGGATTTAGAAAAGCCATTGTTTGGGGTGCCATTTTGATGGCCATTGGGCAATTCACCTTATTCCTTGGAGGGAATGAAAATGAAACCATGTTTTATATCGGATTGGCGGTATTGGTCGTTGGTAATGGTTTTTTCAAGCCAAACATATCAAGTATGATTGGTCGATTTTATGAAGAAGGTGATAAAAGAAGAGACGGTGCTTTTACACTATTCTATATGGGAATAAACATGGGAGCCTTTCTTGCTCCATTAACTTGTGGTGCCATTGGTGAAAACGAAGGTTGGCAATACGGTTTTCTTGCAGCTGGTGTAGGAATGGCTGTTGGTTATCTTGTATTCCTTTGGGGACAAAAACAAGGTGTTTATAATGACGTAGGTATGGGACCTGACGTGGTAATGGAAAAACCCATTATACCAGGCATATCGAATAAAATGTTTCCAGTTGTTGCAACTGTAATAATGATTGTATTGGCCTCTACATTGATTGTGTACAATGATATTGTAGACTTGATCTTGGTGATTCTAGCAACGATGGTGATAGGATATCTTCTTTATGAAGCCAGTAAAATGGAGAAGATCGCGAAGCAAAGAATTTGGGTTATTGCCGTATTATTATTTTTCACTACTGTATTTTGGACCTTCTTTGAATTGGCTGGCTCGGCATTGAGTTTATTTACCGCACGTAATGTAGACCGTACTTTATTTGGATTTGAAATTAAGACCACTTTCTTTCAATCATTTAACCCTTTCTTTATTATGATATTTGCCCCCATCTTTTCTTGGTTGTGGATTAAGCTATCGAACTTGAATAAGGAACCTGCTGCTCCGTACAAATTTGGATTTGGTTTGGTTCTTTTGGGTTTAGGGTTTTTAGCCTTGAATCTTGGTGGATCTTCTGCTTCCGCAGGAATGATACCTGCAATATTTATGGTGTTTTTATACCTTTTACATACGATTGGTGAACTCACCTTGTCACCTGTTGGATTGTCTTTGGTAACTAAACTTTCGCCACGTCACATGGTTGGGTTTTTAATGGGTATATGGTTGTTGTCCTCTTCTCTTGCTCACCAAGGTGGTAAGCACATTGCAAAGCTCACAACTGTAAATGAAAAAACCATCGTCGAAAGCGAATCATTCAAAAAAGCAAAAATGGATGAAGACATCAAGGCTTTATTAATTTCTGATAAGTATAAAGACAAACTTGAGGACGCTTCTGTTGAGGATGTGCTTACTGATTCTAGTTTTATTGCAGATTTAAATATTAAGAGTGATAAAGATTATGCCAAATCAACGGTATATATCAAAAAATCCTTAGATGAAGCGAAAAATTACAAAGGCACAAAAAAAGAGAAAATGCTTAAAGCGGCAAAAGTTGAATTTATATCCTACAGCGATAAAGCAGTAACATCCGACACAATTTCTGAAGGGGAATTGGCGAAATTATCTAAAAACACGCCGGGTACCGCTGTAATAAATGCGATACGAAGTGAGTCATTAAATAAAGGACTTAGTGTTTTCAAACTACTTGGTTTTATTGCTATTGCTTGTGGACTTCTACTATTTGTTATTGGAAAGCCAATCAAAAAATGGATGCACGGCATCAACTAATTTTATTTACTATTCAAAAGGCTGCTATTGGCAGCCTTTTTTGTTTTTAATACATTCGAAAAATGAAAACATTCTTTACATTCTTTATTATTTTATTTAGTGCTTTCCAATATCATTCTCAGACACATGTTGAGATGGTGACCAATAAAAACATCGATACGTCTATACATTCAGTTTCTTTTAATGAATTGGAAGAATTGTATTATGCTTCTGAGTATCCAGATTTAAAAATCACTTTTGATACGCTTTACGACTATCAAATTCATTTTGACGGTAAAAACACTGGACTAATTTCTAATCGTGATGTCTATTTAAGAAAATTGGAAAGAGGAGACCACACCATTACGCTTAAGAAGAAAACAAAGAACGGAGAGGTTTCAATGAGTAAAAAAATAAAAATAAAACCTTCTCCCCCATGGTTTTCAAATGATGCTACAGTTTTAGGGATCTTAATGATTGTATTGTTTTTGGTATTTAAAACAGCAAATAGTGAACGTAGTTATTTTAAAAAATTCTACAAAATTGTACCCGCCTTACTGCTTTGTTATTTTATTCCTGCAGGCTTAAACTCACTTGGAATTATTTCCTCTCAAGAATCTGAATTATATTTTATTGCTTCTAGATATTTATTACCTGCCAGTTTAATCTTATTGTGTCTAAGCATTGACATACCCGCAATTAAAAGATTGGGTTCAAAGGCCGTTATTATGTTTTTTGCAGCCACCGCTGGAATTATACTTGGTGGGCCATTTGCCTTATGGGTGGTCTCTTTAATTTCACCAGATGTATTGAATGACGATATATGGCGAGGATTATCCACAGTTGCCGGGTCATGGATTGGAGGCGGAGCCAATCAGGCAGCAATGAAAGAAATATACAGTGCAAGTGACCAAATGTTTTCGGCCATGATCGTTGTTGATGTTTTTGTTGCCAATTTGTTTATGTCCGTTTTGTTATTCGGAATAGGATTCAATAAAAAAATAAATCGATTTTTCAAAGCGGATGATACAGCCATTGAAAATTTGAAATCAAAAATGGAAAAATTTCAGGCGAGTGTTACAAAAGTAGCGACGTTCAATGACCTAATATATATGCTAGGAATTACTTTTTTCTTAGTAGGAATAGCCCATTTAGGTGCTGATTATATCGCACCCTATATAAAAGATGTTCTCGACGAAATGACCAACCAAAAAGTAGCAAGTCTTATGGCATCCTTTGGTAATGGATTCTTCTGGTTGGTTGTATTATCGACCATTTTTGGTGTTGGTCTTTCCTTTAGCAAATACCGAAATTTTGAAGGAGTAGGTGCTTCAAAAATGGGAAGTGTTTTCCTTTATGTATTGGTAGCTACCATTGGTATGAAAATGGATATTATGGAATTAATTGCGAACTGGGGGGTATTCAAATTCTTACTATCAATTGGTTTAATTTGGATTTCCGTTCATGCCTTATTCCTATTTGTTGTTGCCAAAATCATTAAAGCACCTTTCTTTTACGTTGCTGTTGGTAGTCAAGCAAATGTGGGAGGCGCTGCATCCGCACCAATTGTAGCAGGTGCATTTAGCCCATCTTTGGCACCAGTCGGTGTACTATTGGCTGTACTAGGATACGCTGTGGGAACATTTGGTGCCATTATTTGCACCATTATGATGAAAGCTTTAGCAGGTTGATTTAGTAGGTCGATCCAATTCTCTTGTTTACGAGGCTTTCAATTTTGGAAAACAAGTTACTGGGCAAATACGTTCGCCACTCAATTTCTTCGAGCTCTCCTCCAAAAACAAAGTATTGATCGATGTTTGCAGCAACAAATTCTTTTACAACATGCTCGTGAAAATTAATGGTTGCAATCCACCCCTCTTCTACCTCTTCAAACCATTCTTCGTAATAACAATCATCGGAAGAGTGAAAATTCAAGACATTTTCACCAATCAAAATGAATTTGTTTATTCCTTGGTTCATCATGGGCTCAATAATATCGCGTTTTAAAATCATGATGTCATTTTCAATGGCATCGTTCCATTCACCAATAAACTCAATGAAAGCATAGCCAGAATCATAATCAATATAAATCACCTTCATGAATAAGGTGGGTGATCCAAAATGATCCCATTGTGGATGAATCAAGTAGTTATAAATGCGATTCTCGAATTCAAATTCACTGTATTGACGATTATAAAAAGGAGAAGCTTCATCCTCAGATGCGATATAATAACCTCGCCAATTATAAAAGGGTTCAATAAAATGCATATTCAAATTTACATAAGTCGATTGATAAATTCTTATTAAATTTGAGTACGTTCACAAAAAAAAGAGTCATGTACAAAATAATATTTATCATTTCGGTTGCTTTATCCTTTTACGGATGTTCTGAAGAAACAAAAAAAGAAAAGAAAAGTTCGTCTTCTTTAAAAGTGGTAGCGACAGATCTTTCTATGCAGAATGAGGCCATTTCCTTTATCAGTAATCAAGAGAATCCTGCCATGTATGGCTCGATAAAGTTAAACCAGCTTCTCAATAAAGCGTATTATAATTCAGAGGTATCCAAGTCAAGTCTGCTAGAATCAGCAATGGTTAAAGATGTGATTAATGAAGTAGAAAGAATCAAATCATACATCAATACTGCAATGCCCATTTATTACACCGTCAATATTGAAAGTGCGTCTCCAATGCCCATTGTTGATGTAGTGGCATTTGGTGGCATCAATGACCGTGAAGCAATTTTAAAAGAAATGAAAAAAATGGATCCCAAAATGAGTTCTAAGAAACATGGGGATTTTGAATTGATTGAACAACCGGGTGTAGCAATGGCGATGACCAAAGATAAATTTGTGTTCTCTTTTAATTCAAATTTAAGATCTGATGGAAACACGGTTTCAAAGTTTAAAAAATACTTTAAATCATTCAAGGGAAAACCAGATGCTCGAGTAAAGGAGGTTATTGAAAACTCAAAAGATGTTACAATGACCTATGATTTCGGGAATTTAAGTGAAGTCCTGAGCGATTATCTTTCTGAAGCAGACATACCTGATTTCAACCCGAATGTTTTAAGTTCAATGGAATGGCTGGAAGAATTTGACATGACATCCTCTATGAATTTGGCTTTTGAAGATGGTTCTATTTCACTATCTGTAGACATGTATGGTTCTAAAGAAATGAAGGAAACCATAAAGAACCTTATGGGTTCGAGTTCTAAAGAAACCATTCAAAGAATGGGGCAAGGAAAACCTTTTGCTGGAATATTGGCCAGTATTAATATAGCAGAATACCAAAAAATGATCTACGAAATGTATCCAGATGGTATTATTAATAGCTTGATGGACATGAATCTAGGGGATGAATTTGAAAGTCAAATCCCATCCGAACTCTCTACATTAGAGGCTACATTGAGAAAAGATGGGTTTGAAAGTTTTGTTGGAGGGGATTTCGGAATGATGCTCTACAATATCCCTAGTAAAATGAACGATATTATTCCTGAATTAAGTGTTTATCTCAGCATAGGTGAAAATTTAAAGAAATTAATAGATGAAAACGAGCTGCCCGACACCGGAAAAAATGATGTAACCATTGACGTACAAAATGATCAAATAAACATCTATTCTAAAAATCATGCTCCAAACGGAAAGGGCCCTGAATTGAGCGGAAAACTTTCTCATATAGGAAATGCCCCTTTTTCTGGATTTGTAGATCTTGATCAAATTCCAATGGATAATCTACCTAAAGAAATTAAAGATTTTAGATCGATTCTTGACATGCTCAATTTTGTTGACATGGAAATGGATGTCAATGGAGGACGTATTACCCTTCACATGAAAGACAAGTCAAAGAATGCGCTTACACAGCTGATGGATGAGGCCTTGGAAATTGGAATGCAGTTGTTTACAGAAGGATTATTTCTTTAACCTAATTATATTTTGGGGAAAGACAAGTTAAAACGTTTTGAAGAAATTAAGAGTTTCCCAAACGTAATGGAACCTCCAGTGATGGAAACCTATGAGAAAAAAGGACATTGGCATAAAGAGATCTTTAAAAATGACAATCCCATTGTACTGGAGCTAGGTTGTGGTAAGGGGGAATACTCCGTTGGACTCGCTAAGTTATATCCAAACAAAAATTTTGTAGGTATTGACATCAAGGGAAACCGCATTTACATTGGAGCAAAGCAATGTATTGAACAAGACATCAATAACGTCATGTTCTTGAGGACCCGTATCGATTTTATAAATAATTTTTTTGACACGGATGAAATCGATGAAATATGGCTGACCTTTTCTGATCCGCAACCTAAAAAACCAAGAAAGAGGCTGAGCTCAAAACCATTTATCGACCGATACCGAAAATTCTTAAAAAAGGATGGGAAAATACATGTGAAAACGGATAGCGATTTGCTTTTTGAATTCACTGAAGAAGAAATTCAACAATACAAATACAATTGTCATGAACTGACCTGGGATCTATATGGTGATTACCACAATCAACTTTCTGAAGACCAAAAGAAACTATTTGAAATAAGAACACACTATGAAAAGCTCTTTTCAAGCAGAGGTTCAGTAATAAAATATTGTTGTTTCTCCTTATGATTTTTTATCGAGAACTTTGGGAATTCTGAAATAATCAGAATCTTTTTTCGGAGCATTCTTGAGTGCATCTTCACTCGTAAGTATTCTTTCTGACTGGTCTTCACGCAACACATTCACTTTGTCTGTCATAAAGATTAAGGGTTCAACATTTTTAGTGTCAAGCTCAGATAATTTATCCATAAAACCAATAATTTTGGACAGGTCTCCCTTAATTTGATTTAAATCATCACCTTCAAACTCTAAACGAGCCAAATGGGCTATATGCTGAACAAGTTCATCACTAATTTTCATAGGGTAAAGTTAATCATTTCCATCTTTTGAGTACAAATGAGGGTATTCTTTTCGCAATGGTGCCTCAATCAATTCAAATGACTTTTGTTTTAGCTCGGAAAAAGAAAGCTTAGCGACCTCTTCTTTTGAAATATACGGATGAATGTAGCACTTCGAAATACCAGGTCTAGCCGGACCATAGAACATCGTAGGGTCAGAAAACAAGCTATAATTATTAGTGAAAGTAAGTGCAACAATAGGAACGTTTGCCTCCTTGGCAATCTTAAATGCACCATTTTTAAATGAGATAAGCTTTGGAATCTCTGTCATAGGAATCGTTCCCTCAGGATATATCACCAAGGACCAGCCTTCTTTGATCGCCTTTGAAGCCAAAACATATGATAAGCCCACCTTTCTAATTTCATTCCGAAAAACGGGTATGTTTAAATTCTTGAAATACGTACGAATAATCGGATAAGTTAAAATTTCACTTTTTCCTAAAAAAACAAAAGGATGATTGGGAAGAATCGAATACATAAAGAATATGTCTAAATAAGAAGTGTGATTCGAAACAATCACATAAGGACCTTCAGGCATCGCAGCTTTTTCGACATACTTTACATGGTAAAAGCAAAAGATTCGCATGAGCCAGCTCCAACAAACGAAAAGGGAAAAACTATATTTTTTCCAAGAATTTTTCAACAAAACAATCAAGAAAAATGGATATAATAAAACAGCAAAAATTGAAAAGATACATCCGATGTAAATTTTCCACAAATTGGTAAATAAGCCGATTACAAATCTCATTCGAATGAAAAATTAAGCAAAAGAATTGGAATTGAAACAAAATTTAATTGTCTACTTTTGTTAAACACATTATGGCAAGAATATTAACAGGGATTCAGAGTACAGGGACAACACATTTAGGAAATCTTTTGGGAGCAATTATACCCGCCATTGAATTGGCAGAAGAATCCTCAAATGAGTCGTTTTTATTCATCGCAGATTTGCATTCGTTGACGCAAGTTAAAAATGCCGAAGAGCTTAGAGAAAACACCTACAAAACGGCTGCCGCATGGCTCGCTTGTGGTCTTGATCCATCAAAAACAGTATTTTATCGACAAAGCGATATTCCTGAAGTTACTGAATTAATGTGGCACCTATTGTGTTTCTACCCATACAAACGGTTGACACTTGCCCACTCATTCAAAGATAAAGCCGACCGCCTTGATGACATCAATGGAGGCTTATTTACGTATCCTATGTTGATGGCTGCGGACATTCTTCTTTATGATGCGGAAATCGTTCCTGTAGGAAAAGATCAAAAACAACACATTGAGATGACACGCGATGTGGCTACAAAATTCAATTTACAGCTCGGAGAAACTTTTGTTATTCCCGAAGAATCGATTTCTGAAGACACCATGCTTATCCCTGGAACTGATGGTCATAAAATGAGTAAATCCAGGAATAATCTGATTGATATTTTTCTTCCTGAAAAAAAGCTAAGAAAACAAATCATGTCTATTGTTTCAAATAGTGAAGCCCTTGAAGACCCCAAAAATCCAGATACTTGCAATATCTTTGCAATCTATTCTATATTGGCCGAAGCTGATGCCATTGTAGAAATGAGGTCAAAATATGAAAAAGGCGGTTATGGTTACGGACATGCCAAGCAGGCACTCTATGAACTCATCTTGGAAAAGTTTGAAACCGAAAGAACAAGATTTAATCACTTGATGGAACATAGAAGTGAAATAGATGATGCACTATCAATGGGTGCTCAAAAAGCCAGAGAGGTCGCCAATGACGTATTGAAGAGGGTTAGAGATAAAGCAGGTTACGTTAAAAACTAAGTTACTTTATTCTGACTGATAGAACGTTGCCTCGAACATTTATGTCGTCCCACTAGAAAATCTCTTTTAGCAACATGCTTGGTATTTCTTCCTTGCACTCTTTTTCGCCACCTTTTCCAGCTATTCAACTTTAATTCAGCACGCATTAACTGAATTACCTCTTTTTCAGTTAAACCAAATTGAAAAAAAATGGCGTCGAATGGGGTACGATCCTCCCAAGCCATTTCAATTACGCGATTTATATCTCTTTCTGTCATTGAAAGAAAAACAAAGTCGTTCCAGAAATGTTTTGAATATGTGAAAACGAGAAAAAAAGAAAATTTCCCATCAAAAACATGTATTCAGTGTAATCGAAGCTTTGAATGGAGAAAGAAATGGAAAAACTGTTGGGATGAAGTAAAGTATTGCGGTGAAAAATGCCGTCGGTCCAAAAGTCCTATCGAAGAACCGGACAATTGTTCCCCTTACCCAATCTAAAAGTGAGCATTCCCCCGCAGTAGACATACCAGTCTTTATTACTTGAATTCCCTCGTCTTCCAAGGGTATTACCATCTATGCTCCTATTGCTCAATGCAGCAGCTTCTGTTCCATTTAAGGCTTGTAGCGCAACAGGATCGTAATACGTATCACTCTTTACATCATCCAAATAATCTGTAAAAGTCTTTCTGATCGCAATATCCATGTTAAATGACACATATTTACCCATGGAAAGCTTAAGTCCAAGTCCAAGTGGAACACAAAGCTGATAAAGGCCATAATTCGCTTTGCCACTATTGGCATTTTGACCCTCGGTACCCAATGGTTGTAAATCCACCAATTCACCATTATATTGGGTTTGGGGATTCATTTTAAAAACACCCACTTGTGCAATCATATATGCCGTACCCTTGTATCTTTTATTGCCAAACTGAAACGGGAAATAATGAAATTCAATTCCACCCGCAAGTTCTGTAATCGGAGACTCAAAGCTTAAATTTCGATTTACGATTAATGGTTGGCTCGCATCTTGGTCATAGGCTTCAACTTTTCCGTAGATGCCCGTAAACCTCAATGTCATTCTTGAATGCACATTAAATCGGTACATAAAACCTCCAGCAAGATTGCTTTTATAAAAGGGTTTAAACTGATTTAAGTCACCAATATAAAATGTCGTGCCAACTGAAAAACCGATCTCTGAACGAGAGAAAAAATTAGGTTGCTGTGCCCATGAAGAATGGACAAAACATAAAATAAACACTATGTGCTTTATGAGTCTCACGATATGGTAACGAGTCTATCTCTTTTTTATTACGCTATTTAGAAGTTCAAACTTTTATTTGACGCTCTTTTTCGATCTGTTTCTTTAAGAAGTATTTTTCTAATCCTTAAACACTTCGGAGTTACCTCCACGTATTCATCTCCTTGAATATACTCTAAACATTCTTCCAGACTGAAAACTTTTGGTGGGGCTAACCTCACCTTATCATCAGCTCCAGAAGATCTCATGTTAGACATTTTCTTGGTTTTGGTAACATTGATACAAAGGTCTCCAGTTTTTGAATTTTCTCCAATTACCTGTCCTTCATAAATATTTTCACTTGGTGCAATAAAAAATTTCCCTCTTTCCTGTAAATTATTGAGCGAAAACGGAATAGAAACCCCCTGCTCTAATGAGATCATCGAACCATTTTGTCTTCCGGGAATCTCCCCTTTGTATGGTTGATACTCTAAATAACGGTGCGTCATAATGGCCTCTCCTGCAGTTTGAGTCAATAAATAATTTCTCAAACCAATAATTCCTCTTGAAGGTACATGAAATTGCATAACCATTCTGGCGCCTTTAGGTTCCATATTCAGCATTTCACCTTTACGCTTGGTCACTGCCTCAACAGCAGTACCGCTATATTCATCAGGTAAATCAATGGTCAACTCTTCAATAGGCTCACATTTTGCGCCATCAACCTCTTTCAATATAACTTGAGGTTGTCCTACCTGAAGCTCATACCCTTCTCTTCTCATGGTCTCAATCAGAACTGATAAATGCAGTACACCTCTTCCATAAACCAGCCATTTATCTGCTTTATCCGTTTCCAATACTCTTAATGCAAGATTTTTTTCTAGCTCCTTATTTAAGCGTTCTTGGATATGTCTTGACGTTACAAATTTTCCTTCCTTTCCAAAGAATGGCGAATCATTTATAGAGAATGTCATAGACATTGTGGGTTCATCCATTCTAATCGTTGGCAATGGTTCTGGATTTTCAGCATTACAAATTGAATCACCAATTTCAAAACCTTCGATTCCAGTTATCGCACAAATATCTCCGGCTTCAACACTCGTTACTTTAATACGCTGCAACCCCTCAAACACAAACAATTCTTTTATTCTATGTTTTTGTTGACTTCCATCTCTTTTAGATAGAATAATGGGCATGTTTTCCTTCAACTCACCTCGGGTCAATCTACCAATGGCAATTCGTCCTACATAAGAAGAAAAGTCCAAGGAAGTAATCAACATTTGTGTGTTTCCTTCCTGAATTTTTTTAGGCGGAAAATACTCAAGAATTCTATCCAATAAAGGCACAATGGTTTTCGTTGGTTTTTTCCAATCATCAGACATCCATGACTGCTTGGCTGAACCATAAACCGTTGGAAAATCCAATTGTTCCTCCGTAGCATCAAGCTCAAACATAAGGTCAAACACCTTCTCATGAACCTCATCTGGCGTACAATTTTCTTTATCTACCTTATTGATTACGAGTAATGGTTTTAAACCCAATGCAAGTGCTTTACCCAATACAAATCTGGTTTGAGGCATTGGTCCTTCAAATGCATCAACCAAAAGACAAACACCATCAGCCATGTTCAGTACACGCTCTACCTCTCCTCCAAAATCGGCGTGACCTGGAGTGTCAATAATATTAATCTTCGTGTCTTTATAAATCACGGATACGTTTTTGGAGACAATTGTAATTCCCCTTTCTTTTTCAAGATCATTATTGTCCATAATGAGCTCTCCTTTTGGTCGATCTCTTTCATCTACAAAAGCTCCTTCCTCAATCATTTTGTCAACCAAAGTCGTTTTACCGTGGTCAACATGCGCTATTATCGCGATATTCCTTATTTCCATTAAAATAGTATTGAATTAACGTCCTCTATGTCTTCTAGGTCTGTCTGGTCTAGATCTTCTTTCTGAATTGCCATTTCTATCTCCTGATCGGCCTGACCTACGATCCCCGCCGCCTCTTGACGAGCGAAAGTTACCACCGCTTCGGCTTCCACCACCCGATCTTCTCTTGTTACCACCTGATCCTTTAGAACCACCACCATTTTGTGTGTTTGTAACTTCAACAGATAGTTTTGTTCCTTCAAAATCGGTTCCGTTCACACTTTTCAGGATGCGATCCGTATGCTCCTCATCCACATCAAAAAATGCATATGAAGTCATGATATCTATTCTACCGATACCTGTTGATTTTATTCCTGAAGCATCACAAACAACACGAAGTAAAGCTCCTGGATTCAGGCCATCTCGCTTTCCTGCACTTAAGAAAAAACGAGTTTTACCTTCATCACGAGCTCTAGCTCCTTTATCTCTTCGGTTCCCACCGTCTCGACTGGATTCTTTTGCTCGTTGATTCACATCTCCAGAACGGTCATAATACTCGATAAACCTATTGAACTCGGCAGAAACAAATTTCTTAATGATCTCTGTTTTATCCATCGTTTCAAATGAAGAAAGAATTTGAGGCATAAATTTCTCTATGTCTTTTTCTTTGACCTCAATTTTGATTGTGTTTTGGATCAGCTTCATCAATTGAATTTCACAAATCTCCTCTGCATTAGGGATTTTACCCTGTGCAAAAGTTTGTCCCATTTGCTTTTCAATGGCTTTGATTTTGTAGCTTTCTTTTGGACTTATTAAAACGATAGACTGACCTTTTTTACCAGCTCTAGCTGTTCGTCCACTTCTGTGCGTATAATTTTCTGTATCATCAGGAAGATTGTAATTGATGACATGGGTAATGTCCTCTACGTCAATTCCTCTTGCAGCAACATCTGTGGCTACCAAAACTTGAATTTCTTTGCTTCTAAAACGAGCCATAACTCTGTCTCGCATCGGTTGTGTTAAGTCACCATGAAGTGGTTCGGCACTGTATCCTTCGCGACCAAGGTTTTCAGCTACAGTAGCGGTTTCCCTTTTGGTTCTACAAAATATAAGTCCGTATATATTGGGATGGAAATCAATCAATCTCTTGACCGCTTCATAACGATCTCTTTCCTTGACCACACTGTAAATGTGTTCAATGTTTTCATTACTTTGATTTTTATGACCTATTGAAACCTCTAGCGGGTCAGTCATATAATTTTTTGCAATTCTTGCAACTTCTTTAGGCATGGTTGCAGAAAAAAGCCAAACACTTTTAGTTATTGGGGCAGAATCCAATATGGCATCAATGTCTTCTTTAAAGCCCATATTAAGCATCTCATCTGCTTCATCAAGAACAACGGTTTTTACTTCTGAAAGCTTAATAACTTTTCTATTGATTAAGTCTACCAATCTTCCTGGAGTGGCCACAATAATGGATACACCCCTTTTTATTTGAGTCATTTGTCTGCGGATGTCCGCACCACCATAAACGGATACAATATTACAATTGAGATATTTGGAAAAGGTTTCCAAATCTCTTGTAATCTGTAAACAGAGCTCTCGCGTTGGACAGATAATCAAGCCTTGCGGCAAAGAAGATTTTAAATCTATATTACTAATTAGAGGCAGTCCGAATGCTGCCGTTTTTCCGGTTCCTGTCTGTGCAAGACCGACGAAATCGCAATCTTCATCTTTCATAAGATGTGGTATTGCTTGTTCTTGGATAGGAGTCGGTGCTTCGAAACCCAATTCTTTTAACGACTTAAGCACCTCTTCTCTCAATCCCAGCTCCTCAAATGTCATTTCTATTTATTTAAATTGGGTGCAAAGGTATGGATAAAAGACTGGTAAAGCGATTATTGAACTACTTATTGCATATTATACGTGTTTTCGAGCCTCAACTTGTTAAGTTTTTCTATTTTTGAAAAAAACTTATACATGAACTTAAACGAGATCATATCAATAACAGGAAGACCTGGATTATTTAAGGTAGTCGCTCAAGGAAAGAACAGTGTGATTGTAGAATCAATTGTGGATAAAAAGCGTATTCCAGCTCATGCCTCTGACCGCATATCCACACTCGGAGACATCAGCATATACACTACTGATGAAGACATCAAGCTGATCGAAGTATTGGAGAAATTCAACGATAAATATGAAGGAAAGGCTTGTCCATCTCACAAAGAAGAGCTTTCTGCGCTTGAATCTACTTTGGGAGAGATTTTACCCAATTATGATCGTGAACGTGTATACAAATCGGATTTAAGAAAAATCTTTCAGTGGTATAACATTTTGATTACAGCGGGAATACCGATTGTTGAAAAAAAGGAAAAAAAGAAAGATTCAAAAGAAACTGAACCTAAAAAAGAGGTAAAAAAAGTAGCCAAAAAAGCCACCCCAAAGTCGGGTCCTTCAAAATCAGTTAAAACCGTCTCAGCTAAAAAATCTGCTCCAACAAAAGTTGGTTCTCAACGAGGAAAATAAACTTTTATATTTATGACTTATCCCAAGAATGCTCGATCCTTTGTGGACGACCACTTGACTATTGACTCTTTTGAGTCTGTGGAAAAATATCTGAATCATCTCCTTCTTAGAGAAATCAATTCGTCAGCAGAGCTTAAAAACTGGCTCAAGGACAAAAGTGAGCTTGAGGCCGTATTGGAAGAAGATATGGCTTGGAGATACATTAAAATGTCTATAGATACAAGAAACGAAGATTATTCTAAGGCCTACAACTTTTTTGTTTCTGAGATACAACCTAAGCTTGCTCCTTTTGATGACAAACTCAATAAAAAATTAATGAGTTGTGCGCACAAAGGAGATTTGGAAAAAGACAATGCTTATCAAATTTATTTTAGAGGCGTTCAAACCCAGCTAGACCTTTACCGCGAAGAAAACATTTCAATACAGTCCTATCTCAGTCAAAAGAGTCAGGAATTTGGCGCTATTAGTGGCGCTCAAAATGTTGAACATAAAGGAGAAACATTGACAATGCCTCAAGCTTCTATTCTATTAAAAGAACAAGATGAAGCCTTGAGAAAGAACATTTTTGAAAAAATTGCAAGCCGAAGATTACAAGATGTTGACGCCTTGAGTGATTTGTATACAGACCTTATTGCAAAGAGAACTGAACTGGCTAAAAATGCCGGTTTTACCAATTATAGGGATTACAAGTTTAAAGAAATGGGCCGATTTGACTACACCAAAGAGTCATGTTTTGATTTTCATAATGCCGTTGAACAACATATCGTTCCGTTAGTAAAAAAAATTCAAGAGAAAAAATTAAATAAGCTAGGTAAAAGCCAATTCAAGCCATGGGACACGTCAGTAAACCCTGATGGAAAAGCACCACTAAAACCTTTTAAAAGTGGTCAAGAAATGCTCGATAAAACCGTTGCCATTTTTGAAGAAATTGATTCCAAATTTGCAGGTTTCTTAAAGACCATGGAAGAAATGAAGCATTTTGACCTTGAATCAAAACCTGGAAAATCTCCAGGAGGATACAATTATCCTTTATATGAAACGGGTGCTCCTTTTATTTTCATGAATTCAGTGGGTTCTCAAAATGACTTTACCACTATGGTTCATGAAGGTGGACACGCTGTCCATTCCTTTCTAACCCATCATTTGGAATTGACCTCTTTTAAGAGCTTTCCTTCAGAAATTGCAGAGCTCGCCTCAATGTCTATGGAGCTATTGACCATGGACCATTGGGATAAAGTTTATGATGATTCAGATGACTTGTACCGAGCCAAAAAGGAACAAATCGAAGGCACACTTACCCTTCTTCCTTGGATTGCTCAAATTGATGCCTTTCAGCATTGGGTATACGAAAATCATGATCATTCCGCAGAAGAAAGAACAGCATATTGGATGGAGCTCAACAATCGTTTTGGCACTGGTCTTGTCGATTGGTCTGGACATGAAAGGGTTTTGGAGTCCTCTTGGCAAAGACAGCTTCACCTGTTCGAAGTTCCATTCTATTACATTGAATACGGCATCGCACAGCTTGGCGCCATTGGAGTCTGGAAAAACAGTAAAGAAGATTTTAAACAAGCCGTTGGACATTATGAGCGTGCTTTAAAGCTTGGGTATACAGAATCTATGCCGGATGTATTCAAGGCTGCAGGGATATCATTTGACTTTTCTGGATCACACATTTGCACTTTGGCAGAATTTGTTGAAAAGGAACTACAAAACCTCGAAGCTTAAGATAGATGCTTTTATTAAAAAACTAATTATATTTGCACCCGAAATGGCGAGGTAGCTCAGTTGGTTAGAGCGCCGGATTCATAACCCGGAGGTCGGGAGTTCAAATCTCCCTCTCGCTACAATAAGGGATCTCAATCCCAGTAAAGGTTTCAGAGTTTTCACTGAAACCTTTTTTTATTCCCTCTACCCTCTTGTGCTAGGAACTGTGCTAGGTCTTGTGCTAGGAATTTCCTCGTTTTAGGGTTTTTAGAAACAAAAAAAGACCCTCATTTCTGAAGGTCTTTTGTCGTTTATTTAAAGTATTTCTATCTACTGTTTGATGATTACCGCAGGTTTGTAGTTTCCATCCACCTGAATGGTATATGTTCCTCTGGACAGTGTTCCAAGAGATACCTCGGTGTTCTTTCCAGTGAGTTTTCCATTCATCACCTCCCTACCCTGTTGGTCATAAATCTTGAACTTGTTGTTCAATACTGATTCTGATTGAATCGTAATCAGATTGGTGGTTGGATTGGGATAGACCTTTAAATTTAAACTCATATTTTCCTCAAGTCCTGTGTACTCCATTGATAAATTCAATACAACTGTACTATCGCAACCTGCCTGATTCGTTAAAACTTCCATATATATCCCTGAATCAGTATAAGTTTGACCATTTACTGGCCAAGTGAATGAATCCAAAGCTGTTTCAACTTGTGAATATTCATTCGAATGGTTGATTGTCAAATCAATAATGAGGGTACTGTCACATGCTGAAGTATTTGGAATAACAGATGTATAAATTCCAGACTGATCGTAAACCTGTCCATCTGGAGCCATATATGTGTCACATGCTGAAATGGTATCAGTACTAGAGAATGAGGCGCATAAATTGACAATCCAATAATCATATGCCCCTTGATTTTCAGAAATATCGCCATCATTTGAACGAGTGTTACCCGCCAACGTAAAGGTCCCATCGGGCGATTGAACAACTGATCGTGCTGATTCAAGTTCTGAACCACCTACATTCAACTCCCATTCAATACTCCCATTTGAATTTAATTTAACGATCCAATAGTCGGAAGATCCGTGATTACCAGAAACATCACCATCATCAGAATAGGAATGCCCCCCCACAATGTATCCACCATCATTCGTTTGACTTATCGACTGTGCCATATCGGTTCCTGTCCCACCTAAATTTTTTTCCCAAATAATATCACCCGATACATCTAGCTTGACAACCCAATAATCCGAACTTCCTTTATTGCCGGAAACATTACCCCCAACGCCATTCGAACAGCCAGCAACAATATATCCGAAATCCATTGTTTGTTCAATTGAAAATGCATTATCGAATCCAGGGCTTCCTAAAGATTTTTCCCAAGAAATATTTCCATCAACATCTAATTTAACGATCCAATAATCGGAACTACCCACTTGGTCCGTTACATCTCCATCTTCAGAATATGTATAACCAGCAATAATATACCCTCCATCAAAAGTTACATCAATTGACCTTGCGATGTCTTGACCTGAACCTCCAAGAGATTTCTCCCATATTAGGTTTCCTAAAGGATCTAATTTTAGAATCCAATAATCTTTGAGACCGTGATTACCTGAAACATCTCCATCATTAGAATCAGACCATCCAGCAATCACAAAGCTACCATCAGAAGATTGTTTCACAGCAAATGGCCATTCAGAATGACTTCCACCATAGGATTTTTGCCAAATTATTTCACCAAATTCATCCAACCTCACTATCCAAAAATCATCTTCCCCATTATTCATTGAAACGTGGCCATCGTTGGAATTGGAATGCCCAACGAGTATATAGCCTCCATCATAGGTTTGACTAATATCGTATGCCATTTCCCATTCTGATCCTCCATAAGATTTTTGCCACATTTTATTTCCTTCAGAGTCCAATTTAATAATCCAGTAGTCACAGCGACCGAAGTTCTGAGTTATATCTACGTCCTCAGAATATGTGTAACCAGCAATAATATAACCTCCATCGTCTGTGTTTTTAATATTATATAAGTGCTCTGAGCTAGTTCCCCCGTATGCTTTTTGCCAATTAATTGTACCATTATATTCCTGAGAGAATGCATAGTTCATAGTTCCGATAAGAATTGAAATGAGAAATGTTTTCATTTGTTTGAGTTTTTATGAGTTTTTATGAGTTTGA
>Ga0206125_10002462_pt1 | contig 19499 bp, 13 predicted proteins | sample Helgoland_Spring_4_FD_148598 | JGI IMG/M metagenome (GOLD analysis project Ga0206125, IMG submission 148598) | Pelagic subsurface seawater microbial communities from Kabeltonne, Helgoland, North Sea - Helgoland_Spring_Bloom_20160331_1 | ecosystem: Environmental > Aquatic > Marine > Epipelagic ... | reverse complement strand
AGGGGCTGACGACGGTGCGGGTGTAGATGGTGCCTTGGGGGTTGGAGTTGCGGACGCTGACACGGGGGCACCCGAAGGCGCCAGCGTTACTCGCGGGGGCACACTCCCCGGCGGCGCCGCGCCTGGGTCTGAGCCCGGACTCGAATCCGGAGGGGTTACTGGGGTGCTCCCAGAGGAATCCCGCATCTGCGCGATCAACCCGGCTGGATCCGGCATTTGCGCCAGATAGCACAGGCGCATGAGCACCATTTCCGCCGCCATCGACGGCTGGAAGGCAGACTGAACCTCAGCAAGGCCCGCCAGCGAAGCCTGCCAGAACCGGCTCAACTGCGGTACAGAAAGCCCGCGCCCCAGCGCCATGATGGCTTCGCGATTGGCCTCACCGGGGCCCAGATCGGTCTTGCCGCGTGTCACGTGCAGGCGGGTCAGGTCGTGGCTGAATTCTGCCACCGACCGGATCACGCCCGCCGGGTCTGCCCCATCGGCGTAAAGCGCATCAAACAAGCCTAGTGCCGTCTCAGGCTCCCCGCTGGCAATGGCTTGGAACAAGTCGATGATCCGACTCTGATCCGACAGCCCGAGCATGGCGCGAACATCAGTGCTGGTCACGCTGCCCTGGCTGAGCGCGATGGCCTGGTCCAGCAGTGACAGCCCGTCCCGTGCCGAACCGTCGGCCGCGCGGGCGATCAGGTGCAGGGCCTCCTCATCGATGGTTACGCCCTCTTTTTCCACCAGGGTTGCAAAGTAGGTTGCGAGGTCGTCAGCCGAAATCCGGCGCAGGTCAAAGCGCTGACACCGGCTTCGAACCGTGATTGGCACCCGATCGGCTTCGGTGGTCGCAAATAGGAATTTGACGTGCGCCGGTGGTTCTTCGAGCGTCTTCAGCAGGGCGTTGAACGCGCCTTTGGAGAGCATGTGCACTTCGTCGATGATGTAAATTTTGTAGCGGGAGGATACGGGTGCGTATTTCACGCCTTCAAGCAGGTCGCGGATGTTATCAACGCCGGTATGGCTGGCGGCATCGATTTCCAAGACGTCGACGCTGCGGTCTTCGCTGATAGCGCGGCAGGATTCGCATTGGCCGCAAGGGTCAGCGGCAGGGGTTGTGCGCCCGTCTTCCTGGCAATTCAGTGCCCGTGCGACAATGCGCGCCGTGGTGGTTTTCCCCACCCCTCTCACCCCGGCGAGCAAAAACGCATGCGCCAGCCGCCCGGTTTCGAAAGCATTGCGCAGAGTCCGCACCAGCGCGTCCTGGCCAACCATCGTTGAAAAGTCGCGCGGACGATACTTGCGCGCCAAAACGACGTATTCGCTGGTTTCCGGTTCTTGATTATTGGGAGGGAGCAGGTCCATTCGCCACTTTATCCACGTTTTCGCCGTGGCCACGCGATGCTCTGAAAGACATATTGCGCTACACAGGGCGGCAGAATGATCGTTCTAGCGAAGATTGGGACGACCCGAGCCGACCTCGTTGCGGCTGCTTCCTTCCGGACCTGACCGGGTTGGCGAGAGGCACGTCCGCCCCAACCTTCACCACTTATATGGAACACAGCCGAGCGGCTTGCAAGATTGCGCATGAACTCAGACGACGAACAAAAGCAAATTTCCCCCTCGCACCTTGATCGGGATGACCCCTCCCCCAGCGCGCTGCCGCGCCGGGCGGAGCTGGGCGACCAGACACCGCGAGCCTTTGCCGACGCCTCTCGCGATCTGTCTGGATCAAAGCTGCCCTACACCTTTGAAGGGCTGGATCGGGACGGCTTAAATCGCAAGGACGAAGCCACCATGGCCGCGGCGCTGAATGATCCCGCCGCGGTGATCAGCCCGGTTTGGAGGCGACGCGTGCTGATGGATGCGGACGGCGAGGCGCTGCTCAACTGGCCCAAGGATCGGTTGACCGACCAGGATACTGTGATTTTCTTGGGCGTGCGGGACGGCACGCCGTTCTTCGCGGCGGATATTTCCAGCCAGCAGAACGACAGCGGCGAAGCGCCCGACCTGGCAGGAGGTGCAAAGGGGGTGTTCATTGACCCATGGATGACCGGTCCGAACCTCGACCCCTTCCGCGTCGGTATCGGCGCCTATGGCCGCCACTTGCTGGCCTGGCACCGCTCCCACCGCTTTTGTGGTCGCTGCGGCAGCCACACCGAACTCGCCAAGGCCGGGCTGGAACGGCGTTGTGTCAGCGAAAGTTGCGGGGAATACCTGTTCCCGCGCATCAATCCCGCGACGATCATGCTGGTGCAAGACCCCAGTGGCGAAAAATGCGTCATGGCACGCAACCACAACTTCCCCCCGACCATCCATTCGGTGCTGGCCGGGTACGTCGATGCAGGGGAAACGCTGGAACAGACCGTCGTCCGCGAAGTCGAGGAAGAAGTTGGTCTATCGGTCAAAAAGGTCCGGTATGCAGCGTCGCAGCCTTGGGCCTTCAGCAATTCGCTGATGATCGGCTTTTTTGCTTGGGCTGAAGACACCGACCTGCAGGTCAATCTGGAGGAGCTGGAGCGGGCCGACTGGTATTCGCGGGACGAAATCAACAATCTGCGCGGCTCGCAGGACTTCCGGCTTCCGCGCAAGGACTCCATTGCCCGATTCCTGATTGAAACCTGGCTGCGCTCGACCCCAGAAACGCTTTAGCGCCCGCCGATGGGCAGAAATCCGTTAGGAGTCAGCTGCCCCGGAAGTCGCTGGCCGGGTATGAACCGAGAATCAGCACGTGCTCGCTGAAATAGTTCAGATCTTGCAGCGCCAAGGCAACGCCGGGGTCCGTCGCTGCGCCGTCAATGTCGGCATAGAACTGCGCCACTGCAAAACTCGAGTCGGCAATATAGCTTTCCAGTTTGGTGATGTTGACCCCGTTGGTAGCAAACCCCGTGAGCGCCTTGTACAGCGCCGCCGGTACAGAGCGGGTTTTAAAAACCAGCGAGGTGATCATCTTCGCTTCGCCACCCGTCGCGCGGTAAGGCTCAGGTGACAGCACGACAAAGCGGGTGGTGTTGTCGTCCTTATCGCTGACATCGGATTCGAGGATGTCCAGCCCATACAGCTCCGCCGCCAACCGAGGTGCGAGAGCCACCTGTGACGGGTCGCCCTCCTCAGCAACGATTTTTGCCGCCCCCGCGGTATCGTGGACGGTTACCGATTCGTAGCCGTACTTGCGAATGACACCCCGGCACTGCCCATGGGCGTGAACGTGGCTCAAAACCCGGCTGGCGTCTTCGGGACGAGAGCCTTTCAGGCCCAAAAGCTGAAAGCGGATGGGTAAAAAGTGCTCGCCAACGATATGCATGCCGCTTTTGGGCAGCAGGTGGTGAACATCGGCCACGCGGCCGTTGGATGAGTTGTCGATGGGAATCACTGCGGCCTTGGCTAGACCGTTCGGGACAGCGGCAAAGGCCTCCTCAAAGGTCCGGCAGGGGACTGTTTCGACCGTCCTGTCACCATAGAACTGCAAAACAGCTGTGTGTGAGTTCGAACCCAATTCGCCCTGAAATGCGACCTTCATGTATTCCATCCCAATGATTTAAGGCTTCGCCTGCATAAATCGTGACCCTGTACCGGCGTTCCCGGACCCCGATTGATGTGTCGCAGCCCTTGCGTTTTGCCGCCCCTTGGGCCATCCAACACAGCAGATTCCAGTCTCCTATCCTCCTTTGAGGGATCGGAGCGAAATAGTCCACTGCAGGTCTCGCTGATGAGCAATTCCTTTCTGATATTTTCCTCTGTCCTGTTCGCAGCCTTTTTGGGTCTGTCGTTCATCCAGGTCACCAAAATCTACGATCCGGAGCACCACGGCGACCACCATGGAAAAGTCGTTTATGGCTTCCCGGTCCCTGAAACCGTTTCTGCCGATGCAGAAGAGGAATTCATGACGCCAATCGCGGTTCGTCTCGCCGGGGCCAATCCGGCACTGGGCCCCAAGCACGCGGCGAAGTGCACAACCTGTCACGCCTTTGAACAGGGTGGCGCCGCCAAGCTCGGCCCGGCTCTGTGGGGCATCGTCGGTCGCGACATCGCGTCTGCCGAGGGCTTCGCTTACTCAGGCGCGCTGATGGGCATTGATGGTGCCTGGGACGCTCAGGCCCTCGATGGTTTCCTGCTCAAGCCCAAGGCGTGGGCGCCGGGCACCAAGATGGGTTACGCTGGCCTGAAAGACGACGCGGACCGGGCCAACCTGATCGCGTGGATGTTCCAGCAGGCGGACGCACCGGTGGCTCTGCCTGAGCCTTCCGCCGAGGATCTCGCGGCAGTCGAAGCACACCAGGCGTCGGGCGAACATTAAGCCAACGCCCGATCATAATCATGAGAGGCCACGGGTGATATGATCGCGTGGCCTTTTTTGTCCGTTGATTTGCCCCATTTTCTCGATTGAATGACATCCAGTCACTCTGTACGCCAAGGTATCAGAGCAAAATCGAACGTAATCGGGGAGAAGATCGTGACTTCTTTGTTCCAACGCAGCACCCTCGCCATGGCAGCAGCGGCGCTGGCCTTCACCGGCATAGCGCACGCTGATAATCACGCAGGCGCGCCCATCCAGTACTTCATCAACAAATTCGACGGCGAGGCCAAATACCCGGCAGACCTCGAATCCTACCCCTACCTGAACGCTGATGCGCCGATTTACGGTGAGTATATTTCCGGCGTCCGGGGTGGCTTTAACGACTTCAACTCCTTGAACGGCCGCGGCGACGATGCCTCTGGCTTGGGGTTGCTGTCGGACAGCCTGCTGGGCGGCGTTGCCGATGAACTGGACACTTCATACGGCATCCTCGCCGAAACGATCCAGATGCCCAAGGACCGCTCGTGGGTGATTTACAAGCTGCGCGACGAGGCGCGCTGGGCCAATGGAACACCGGTGACGGCCGACGACGTCAAGTTCACTTTTGACTACCAGATCGAAAAGGGCTGGCCCGGCTTCAAGGATGCTTACGCCATGCTCGAAAGCATCGAGGTTCTGGAGGGTAACCGGGTCAAGTTCAGCTTTACTGCTGATAACACCGACCGCAACGCGCCCTTTACCATCGGCGGGGAGACGATCATCCCACGCTATTTCTGGGAAGAGCGCGACCCACAGGAAATCTTCCTGGACGTTTATCCAGAGGGCTCTGGCGAATACCGGATCAGTGAGCACAAGGACGAGGACTACATTGTCTATGAGCGCCGCGAGGACTACTGGGGCAACGACTTCCCCTGGGCCAAGGGTTCGGCCAACTACAAGACCATTCGCTATCGCTACTACAACGACGTAACCACGCTGCGGAATGCCATCAAAGTCGGTGAAATCGACATGCGGGCTGAGAACCAGATGAAGGCCTGGGTTAACGACTACAAGGCAGAGGATATTCCAGCGGTTGCTGAAGGTGTGTTGATCAAGAAGGAATTCGACGACAACAACATCCAGAATACGCAGGCCATGTTCTTTAACCTGCAGCGCGAGAAGTTCCAGGATCGCCGCATCCGGGAGGCCATCGGCCTCGCCTTTGACTTTGAATTCACCAACAAGCAACTGTTCTACGGCCGCTACATTCGTCAGAACTCGCACCTTGAAAACTCGCAGCTCGAAGCGACCGGCGTCGCCACAGGGCGTGAGCTGGAAATTCTGCAGGAGTTAGACGCCAAGTATCCAGGTCAACTGCCCGCTACGGTCTTTGGTGAGCAGTATTCCTACCCGGTAACCGACGGTTCGGGGAACAACCGGGGCAACCTGCGGGCGGCGCTGAACCTGTTCGCTGAAGCGGGCTGGACCCTTGAAGACGGCAAGCTGGTCAACGCTGATGGCGAACAGTTTTCGCTGGAAATCATCGACAGCTCGCCAGACTCCGAGCGCTACATCTTGCCATGGGTAGAAAATCTGGAGCGCTTGGGCATCGCGGCTGAATTCCGCTTGCTCGACACCACGCAGTGGATCGAAAAAATCCGCTCGCGGGACTTCGATATGACCGATTACGTATACCGCGCGTCCTACACGCCCGGCACGCAGATGCGCTATTACTGGTCCTCCGAGCTGGCCGCAACGCCGGGTTCGATTGCCTTCCACGGCTACGAAAGCGACGTGCTCGACGACCTGATCGCCCAGCTCACCAGCGCCGATAACCGTGAAGAGCTCAATCAAGTCGCCAAGGCTCTCGACCGCATCCTAACCAGCGAGCATCTCGTGGTGTTGGAGTGGTATTACAACAAGAGCCGCATGCTCTACTGGGACAAGTTCGGCACCATCGACCACAGCGATGATGAAGACTTCCTGGGCGGTCCCACGACAGGATGGTGGATCGACGAAGCCCTCGACATCAGCCTCGACGAACGCCGCGACGCGCTCTGAGACCGAAAGGGCTAAACGTCTATGGTCGCCTACATCATACGTCGCTTGTTGCTGATCCCGATCACGTTGACCGGGATCTTTTTGACAAGCTTCATTATCATCAACTTCGCCCCCGGTGGGCCGCTGGAGGCGCTGATCGCAGAGATGCAGGGGATCTCCACCGACCTGGGCGACCGTATGATCGGTTCTGATGGTGATGTCGGTGAGGCGACCAGCGAAGGCGGCGATGAAGTCGTCGGCAAGACCATGAATGAAGTTGAAGGCTATACGGGTCGGGAAGGTCTCGACCCGGCAGCCTTTGAGCGCTATCGGGAAATGTTCGGCCTGGACCGACCCTGGTACGTCCGCATGTTGGACTACTTCGTTAGCTTCCTGCGCTTCGATTTCAAGGAATCGCTGCGCTACGGCCGCCCGGTGGTGGATATCATCGCTGAGCGGATCCCGGTGACCATGGGTTTGGGACTGCTGGGCACGATTTTCACCTATCTCATCTGTATTCCGCTGGGCATCGCCAAGGCACGGCGGGACGGCAACCGGTTTGACTGGTTCACCACGACCGGCGTTGTTGGCATCGACAGCATCCCCAACTTCGTCCTGGCCATCGCTCTGATCGCCATTTTCGCCGTGAACCTGCAATGGTTCCCGCTCGAAGGACTCGTGAGCGACAATTTCGCCGAACTGCGATGGTGGGAGCAGATCCTGGACTATCTCTGGCACATGACCTTGCCGGCGATTGTGGTGCTCGTGGGCGGGTATTCAGGGCTGATGATGCTGACCAAAAACAGCTTCATGGATCATCTGGGCCAGCAATACGTGACCACGGCGCGGGCCAAGGGCCTGACGGAATCGCGGATCATGTACTTCCACGTTTTCCGCAACGCTATGATTCTGGTGCTTTCCGGTGTTCCGGGGCTGCTGGTCGGGTTGCTGTTTACCGGATCGGTGTTCATCGAACGGATCTTCAACCTGAACGGCCTGGGCATGCTCGGTCTCGATGCTTTGTCGAACCGCGACTACCCCATTCTCTATGCCAACATCTGGGTTAGCGGCCTGATTGGTCTGACATTGGTTCTGGTGACCGACATCACCTACACCCTGATCGATCCCCGCATCAATTTTGAAGGGCGCAAGGTATGAGACTCAAGCCCTACAAGATCCTTGGCCTGATCCCCACAACCGAGATCGGCTACCGCCGCTGGCTGCGCTTTCTGGCCGACCGGCGCGCGCTGTTTTCGCTGATTTTCGTGACGCTGATCTTTGTCACGAGCCTTTGCTCCAACGTGCTGGCCAACGACCGCCCGATTTACGTCAGCTACAAGGGCAATGCCTACTTCCCGTTTCTGGTCGAGTACCCGGAAAGCGAGTTCAACGGCTTTGCTGGGCCGACAAACTATTACGACCCGTTCATCGCCGAGGAAATCAACGCCAACGGCTTCATGGTGTGGCCCGTGGTGCCCTATCACTACCGCCGGGTGGTCAAGGATGCGGGGTCAGAATTTCCCTCCCCGCCCGACCGGAACCACTGGCTGGGCACCGATGACAAGGGCCGCGATGTGGTCGCGCGACTGATGTACGGCATACGGATCAGCTTCCTTTTTGGTTTCATGTACGTCGCCATTACCGCCTCGATCGGGCTGAGCGTGGGGGCGATGTCGGGATATTTTGGGGGCTGGCTGGACCTGATCCTGCAGCGCGTGCTGGAGATCTATGGCTCGCTGCCAACGCTGTTTATCATCATCGCCATCATCGGCGTGTTGCAGCCGAATTTCTGGCTATTGCTATTCCTGCTGTCGCTGTTCGGGTGGACCGGCTTTGTCGGCACGATCCGCACGGAGTTCCTCAAAGCAAGAAACTACCAGTACATCACCGCCGCGCGGGCTTTGGGCGTGAGCAACTTCACCGTGATGTGGCGGCACGTCTTCCCCAATGCCATGGTTGGCACCATCACCTTCCTACCGTTTGCGCTGGCCGGGTCGATCACGGTGCTTTCTGGACTGGACTTTATTGGCTTCGGCTTGCCGCCAGGTTCGCCGTCGCTGGGTGAAATGACCCGCCAAGGGCTGGCCAACATCACCAAATGGTGGCTGGTATTCCCGATCTTTGCCGGTCTGGGGACGATCACCATGCTGATGGTGTTCATCGGCGAAGGGGTCCGCAACGCCATGGACCCGCGCAAGGCGATATCCATAAAACTGCCGAAAAAGTACGCCTCCACCAAACCCATCACCGAGGAGCAAGCCGCGTGACCTTGTTGGATGTCAGAAATCTGGACGTGTTCTTCGACACCCCAGAGGGACGGGTTGTTGGTGCGCAGGATATCAACTTCACCATCGAAGCGGGCAGGACCACGGCGCTGGTCGGTGAATCTGGATCGGGCAAGACGGTATCGGCTATGTCGATCCTGCAACTTCTGCCCTACCCGGTCGCCGCGCACAGCGAACGCTCCCAGGTACTGTGGAAGGGCGAAGATCTGCTGCAAGCTCAGCCCAAGGCTTTGCGTGGCATTCGCGGCAACGAAATCTCGATGATCTTTCAAGAACCGCAGATCTCACTCAACCCGGTGCAGAAAGTAGACCGTCAGGTCGCCGAAATTATCATGATCCACCAGCGCATCGACATGCGCAAAGCACGGGAGATGGTTCCGGGACTGCTCGAAGATGTTGGCCTCCGCGACCCCAAGCGACAGGCACGGTCCTATCCGCATGAACTCAGTGGCGGGCAGCGGCAGCGGGTGATGATCGCGATGGCGCTGGCCAATGAACCCGACCTGCTGATCGCCGATGAACCGACCACGGCGCTGGATGTCACGGTACAGGCGCAAATCCTGGAACTGCTGCGTCAGAAGCAGCGGGAGCGGAATATGGCCATGCTGCTGATCACCCACGATCTGGACGTCGTCCATGCCATGGCTGACGATGTGGTGGTGATGGAGCGTGGGCAGGTGGTCGAATCTGGCGCGCGTGACAGCACGCTGGTCACCCCGACCCACCCCTACACCCGCAAACTGGTGGGCAGCCAACCCAGCGGCGAACCAAGCCCCTTGCCCGACAATGCCAAGGTTGTGGTGGAAACCGATAACCTGAAGGTCCACTTTCCGATCCTCGCCGGCGTGCTCAAGCGGCAGGTTGGCGCCGTCAAAGCTGTGGACGGGGTCACGCTGTCGATCCGCGAAGGCGAAACGCTGGGCGTTGTCGGAGAATCCGGGTCTGGCAAATCCACACTCGGCATGGCGCTGTTACGGCTGGTGTCGTCCGAGGGGCCAATTGTGTACCTCAACCAAAACATCGATGCCTTTGAACCCCAGCAAATGGTGCCCTTGCGGCGCGAGATGCAGGTGGTGTTTCAGGACCCCTTCAGCAGCCTGTCGCCCCGGATGAGTGTCAGTGAAATCATCGGCGAAGGCCTAAGCATCCACGCTCAGGACTTGAGCGTCGATGAAACTGAAGCGCGGGTGATCGAAGCGCTGGAAACCGTGGGTCTGGACCCCTCCGCCCGCCATCGCTTCCCCCACGAGTTCAGCGGCGGTCAGCGCCAACGGATCGCCGTGGCGCGGGCGCTTATCCTGTCACCCAAGCTGATCATCCTCGACGAACCAACCTCCGCGCTGGATATGACCGTTCAGGCCCAGCTGCTGGACCTGCTGCGCACGCTACAAGCGGATCTGGGGCTGGCCTATCTGTTCATTTCTCACGATCTCAAAGTCGTACGCTCCATGGCGCACCGGGTTCTGGTGATGCAAACGGGCAAGGTTGTGGAGGCGGGCGGCGCGCAAAGCCTGTTTGACAGCCCCTCAGAGCCGTACACCAAGGCTCTGTTGAAGGCGGCGACTGAATTGGCAGTAGACGACAGCGCAGCGGTCCGCCAATAGTCTCCCTCAACACCGGGATTGTTCGGGGAAGGACGGCTACATGAAGGTACTGCTGAAGACGGATCGCTACTTGATCGGTCGCTGGAAAGACGCGTTGAATCAGCGGATACCGGGTCTGGAGATTGTGACCTTTCCCTTTGTGGGTGACCCCAGCGACATCGATATCGCCATTGTATGGGAACCGCCCCAGGGCTTGATCGCGTCCATGCCGAACCTCAAATTGGTGATCTCAACAGGCGCGGGCGTTGACCACGTGCTCAAAGACCCAACCTTTCCCACCGACGTGCCCTTGGTCCGGATGGTGGATCCAGGACTGACGCAGGGCATGGTGGAATTTGTGGTCATGGCCACGCTGCTGTGCTCCCGCCGGATGCACCGCACCTTTGCCGCTCATGCGCGGAAGCTGTGGGAGCCGGAAACGGTGCCTTTGGCACCGGAGGTTACCGTTGGCATCATGGGGATGGGCGTGCTGGGGCGCGCGTGCGCCGGGGCGCTGCGCGGCATGGGCTACAATGTCATCGGCTGGTCGCGAACCCCTAAGCACTTTGACGAGGTGCAGTCCTTTGACGGGCTGGAGGGTCTGGAAAAATTCCTGCCGCGCACTCAGATTCTGGTATGCCTGCTGCCGCTGACGGAAGAGACTGAAGGCATTCTCGGCCGTGGCACGTTCAACCGTTTGCCTGCGGGCGCTGCGGTGATCAACGCCGGGCGGGGGGCGCACATGGTCGAAGAAGATCTGCTCAAAGCCTTGGAACGGGGTAAGATCGAAGTGGCGGTTCTGGATGTGTTCAACGAAGAACCCCTGCCGGTCGACAATCCACTGTGGGATCATCCCCGCGTGTTCATCACCCCGCACACAGCCTCAGTCACCACGCCGGAATCGGCCATTATCAGCGTGGCGGACGCAATCGAAGAACTGCGCAAGGGCTTGCCGTTCAGCAATCTGGTCAGCCTCGAATTGGGCTACTAGGTCCTTAACCCGCCTCAGCGCCCCTTTTTCGAAGGCTTCCAGCCTTTCAAAAAGGTCGCAACCGCACGCACAGCGTGGGCTTCACCCCCGGTCGGGCGGCCCGCTCGCGATGACGGGTTCCAGCAGAATACATCCAGATGGGCCCACGGAATGGACTTCGGCACAAAGCGTTCGAGGAACAGGCCAGCGGTGATGGATCCGGCAAAGGGAAAGCCTTCGGTGATGTTGCCCATGTCGGCGATACTGCTGCGCAGATGCTGGGCATAGGGCGGATACAAGGGCATGGACCAGAGGGGATCGCCGACGCTGAACCCGACTTGAGCCATGGTCGCAGACAGCGCTGCGTCGCGCGACATGACCGGGGGCAGATCCGGTCCGAGTGCAACCCGCGCCGCGCCCGTCAGCGTCGCAAAATCGATGATCAGATCTGGCTCTTGTTCCCCCGCATAGGTTAGACAGTCGGCCAATACCAGGCGGCCTTCCGCATCGGTATCACCGACTTCTACCGTCAGCCCCTTGCGGGTTTGCAGCACGTCACCGGGACGGAAAGCACCGGCTGATACGACATTTTCGACGGCACCGATGATGACCAGCAGGTTCAGGTTGACCCCCTGCTCCAACAGCGTTCGGGCCACCCCCAGTGCCACCGCTGAGCCGCCCATATCCTTCTTCATATGACGCATGGACGAGCGGGGCTTGATGTCGAGTCCACCCGTATCAAACACCACGCCCTTGCCGACCAGAGCCACCGTCGGCGCCGACTTGGACACCGTGAATCGCAGCGCCATGACGCGCGGTGCGCGGCTAGGCAGCGCGCCTCGTCCTACGGCATGAACGGCCGGAAAACCCTCGCTCAGCAGATCCGCCCCCACGACTTCCTGCATACGTCCACCAAAGGCATTGGCGAGCTCCCGAGCTGCGTCAGACAACTCCGCCGGGCCAAGGTCTTCGGCTGGCGTGTTGACCAGACGGCGGGTCATGATCACGCCTTCGACCCAGGCCAGAACCTCTTCCCGCACCGCATGGGTCGGCCACACCAGCGTTCGCAACTCCTTGGTCGCAGGTTTGGACTGGTAGCGCTGGTCCGGCAGCTGTGCCACAGCCCAGCCAAAGGCAAACTGTGTTGCCTGAACTCGGTCCAGTTTAGTGTCTTCCAGGGCGTAGCGCCCTTCGGGCAACGCGCCAGGTAAATGAGCGAGGTGCCAGGCATCGCCAGCGTGGCTGGTGGGACTGAAATAAACCGCCTCAACCGCGCCGTTCTCATCCGGTGCCGAGATAACCAGGCCAGCCTTGTCCAGGGCCGCACCCTGAGCCTGCAACCACGCCGCATGTCGAGCGGGCAAGGTCTTCAGCCAGGATCGTCCCGGGTCGGTCGGGATGGCGATCAGCGGGATGGTCTCTTTGGTGGTACGGGCAGCAAAGGCGACAGAAGCAGAAGCGTCTCGGCTCATGTGGGCGTCCTAAATATGATCAGGTGTTTCCAACAATCCGGAGTTTAGGACCATCGCGCCCTTCTTCGCCATGGTAATTATCGGTAGCTTTTTCTTCCGGCACCCCGTCGTAGCGAATCACCATCAGCGTGATGTCGTCACTCTGCGGGTGATTGCCGGCAAAGGCGCGGACATCGTGCAACACGCTCTTGATGATATCCGCCGGTGCGCTGCTGCTTTGTTGCAGCAGAAGCTCGTTGAGCGAGGCGGCGGAAAAGAGGCGGTTGTCATTGTTTTCAGCCTCGGTAATCCCATCGGTAAACAGCACCAGGTTATCGTTCACATCCAACTTGATCGTGCCACTTTCAAACGGCGTGTCGGGGACCAGGCCCAGCGGGAGTCCCTTGGTCGTGGGTGTGCGTTCCACCCATAAGTCACCGCTGTCGCGTCGGTGCATATGCAAGGGCGGTTCATGCCCCGCGTTGCAATAGGTCAGCTCCCCCGACCGTCGGTCCAACACCCCGTAGAACAGGGTGACAAACAGATTGGCCTCGTTGCGCTCCGCCAGCTGACGGTTGACGGCGGCCAGCACGCGGCTGGGGTCATCGTAGAGCCGTGCCGTAGCCCGGACCAGAGAGGACGCCAGCGCCCCGAATAAGGCCGATCCCATGCCCTTGTCCGCAACGTCAGCAACAACAACACCGGCATTGCCGTTGGCCAGATTGAACACGTCGTAAAAATCTCCGCCCACATCCTCTGCCGGTTGAGTGATGGCATCGATGGAGACAAAATTGGTCACGTCGAAGGCAGGGGGCAGAATAGAGCGTTGGATCTGGGCTGCAAATTCCATCTGTTCTTTGAGCAGAACCAGCCGTTCGCGGTCCACCAGCGAGGCACGAAAATCGGTCAGCCCCCGCGCCAGTGCACCCAGCTCATCGCGCCGCTTGGTGTGCGGAATGCGGTAGTCGAAATCGTGTCGAGCCAGAGCGCGCAGCGCCTCGATCAGGTCCGTCAGCGGACGGAAAGAGCGGTTGAAGAACCACAGCAGCAGAACCACCGACACCAGAATCAGCACCGTGAAACCGCCGTACACCAGGCGGTTTTGCTTTTCCTCGCGAATGGCAGCTTGCGTTCGGTCGCGAACCAGCCGGACAAACGTCGCTTGCTCCAGAACCGGTGTGAGAGCTTCTATCCGGATTTCAGTCACGATGGCCCGGTGATCATCCTCAGATACTGTAAAGTACCGGCGCGGCATGCTGGTCAACGCGGCACCCTCCACCGCTTCCCAAAACTGCAGCGCGTCGGCATAGCGGTTCGGCGCATCGGCGGTGGCGGCTGGCAGGCCGACGCCCTTGCGCACGATATTCTGGTCCAGCACGGGACCCGGTGCTGTGACTGGCTGGGGGTCTTCACGCACTGAACGATGGATCAACGCGACCGGCTCACCCACGGATTCCGCAATATTCCCGATAAAATCACGCGCAGGAAGGACGCCCACGTAGACGTAGAGCCCACGCAGCGTGCGCAGGGTTCGGCGCATCATGAAAGCGTCACTGTCGGATGACATCCCCTGGGCATCGGACCGGTTGGCACCGTCGAAGTCCTGCGCGAGCAGGTCGATATCATCGCCGACACTGACCAGCAGCTGCCCGTCCCGGTCAAATAAGCCAAAGCTCAACCCGTCGTGCTTCTTGGCTATCTGCTCGAGCCGGAATTGCATGGTCGTCCAAGGCTCGTAGATCAGCGACCCGGTATCAGGGTCGAGGAAGGATTGGGGGATGGTCTCCGTGGGCAAAATCGCCTGGATCTCTGCGGCAGGCGCTTCCAGCCGCAGGCTGGCTTCACGGACAAAGCCCGCGATGAATGGCTGGTCGTCTTCGAACTGCCGCTCTACAAATGAACTGGCAATAAAGCGATCACGCATCAAATCGATCAGAAAAAACAGCACAACAGGCGCAAGCAGGAAGAACGCTGCTGCTAATGTTATGCGGGATCGGAGTTGCATATCGTACGCCTTGGAACTCAAGTTGCCGGATCCATCACCCTGAGTGATCCAATCCAAGCCTTTATAAACAATAAGGAAAACCCATTGTTTTTTCTAAAAACCGTTTCGAATTTAGACTCAGTTAGGGCACATGCAAAGCTCTTTTCGCTTTAAGACAAATGACATGAACCCATCGCCTCGCCCTCGCCTTCAACCACGAATGTCGTCGATATTTCAACGGCATATGTTCTGCTCTCTGCGTCTGCCCGGCAATCTGCGGGTACTGATTGCAGAGCGTCCGGGTCTGTGGATGAGTGAAAACGACCTTGAGGCATGGGCCAGCCCCTGCCGCGAGATCGCGCGTCAGAGCCTGGAGGGTGCCGAATTGGACTATGGAGTTTTCCGCAGCAAAGGCTCTTTCTGGTCAGAGGCGATCATCACCCTGATCGAAGACAGCAAGACGGGCCAGGCGCTGGCCTTCAACGTCATGCGGCTTCTGCCGGTGCAGCTGGGGGGGCAGGATGAAGACGTCCTGCACCTTGGCTTGACCATGGTGGCGCCCCAAGCGCGGGGTCAGTCGCTGACCTCCAGCCTGTATATCCTGACCTGCGTGCTCTATTACTTCCGTCGCCAGTGCCGACCGTTTTGGATCAGCAGCGTCAGCCAGGTTCCTGCGGCTGTGGGATTGGTGGGGGAGACCTTTGTTGACGTGTTTCCGGGACTGGACCAAGACGCCATGCCGTCACCCCGCCATCTGGGACTCGCCACTCAAATCATGGCACGCCACCGCGCAGCCTTTGGCGTCAGCGAAGACGCAGCATTCCGGCCCGACAGATTTGTGATTGAAGACGCCTACAAGGGCGGTTCGGACCACCTGAAAAAGGCACGCGCGAACGCGACCGACCACCGCATTGGCGCCTACAACACGCTATGCAGCCAGGAATTGGATTACAACCGAGGCGACGACTTTCTGCAAATCGGACGGGCCAATGCCGAGGCTGCTCGGCGCATCCTGCGGCGGCGACTGGCTGGGCTCACCGGGGTCGGTTTCAGCCTGCAGCTGGGCAGTCTATTCCTGTCCTCTCTGGTTGCCCCGCTGGCTCAGTGGCTCAACCCGGCTCGCTCGCAGGGTGACTTGCGGGCGCGAAAGGGGACGTCCTGATGCTGCCATGGGATGGTGTCATCAACCTGCTGGCCGCCGCCGGGGTCGGGGCCGTTGCCCTGCACATGCTCCTGCCCGTGCGCCGCAATCGCCTGCCCAGCCTGCTGGAAATCCGCTTTGGCGCCCTGTCCTTGCTGCTCGCACTGTTTCTGGCGAGCAGGGGGTTTTACTGGATCAGTGAAATCAGGGTCTTTCTCGGGTTGAGTTTTGTCGCCATTTGCTTTGTGCCGCTGGGCCTTTTGCTGGCGGTCGAAGGCCTGCTGCGACGGCACGCCCCGCTGGCGCTGAAACTGTTTGCCCTCCTCGGTGCGCTGCTATGCCTGCTGATCACCATTCTATTCGCCGCCTCAACTTCGATGGTACATTCGCTGTTTCTGGCTGGTTTTCAGATTCTGGGTCTGCTCCTACCCTCTCTATGGGCCTTTCTGCGGGACCGGTCACAGCTCAGCCGCCGGGAAAACCAGCGGGTGAATGGGTTGCTGACCCTGACCCTGATCGGGGTTCCCTTTATTGCCACTGATTTCTCTGACCTGCTGACCGTCTTGCCGGTGCATTTGGGTGCCATCGCCATTCTGATGTTCGCCTATGCCACCGTGCACTCAGCCCGACTCCCGCGGCAAAACCCCGTCCTGTCCTGGCGGTTCCTGAGCTTGATTCTGACCACCCTCTTGGTAGCACCAGCTTTGATTTGGCTGACTGACCTGAGCCGCTGGGATACCTTTATTAAGCTCACCGCGCTGGTGTTCACCGTATCGCTGCTTCTGACCCTTTTGCTGGAACTGCTGAACCTGCGGGACCAGTCCGAGGAACGGGCGCTGTTGCGGGTGTTGAGCGCGCTGGATTTCAGCCGGCCCGAAGCCGTGGTCAACCGTCTGACCCGGTTTTCGCCCTTTGAGCATGCCTGGCTGATCCGACCGGGCAGCGGCCCCGTGCCCGCTGACTTCCGTCTGCAACCCAATCGAATCTACCGCCGCAACCCGCCCCGTGGCCCCGAAGCCACCGCCCACGATACCTCTCACCGCGACGCCGCTGCAGTCCTGGAGAGCATTGGAGCGGACATTCTGTTTGTCATCGACCCCAACACCGATGCCTATTGCGCGGTCGAGGTGCAGGACCCCACCGCCAACACAGCAGATTGGGCTAAAATCCTGGCGGCCCTGGCCCGTGCAAAATCGCTCAATGACTAAGCCATTCGCGTCAGGTGCGTCGCGTTCTCAAATATCGAAGGCACTCAGGCGACTACTGTAGACGTATGAATGCATTTGATTTTATCCGCACCTGCCACTGGTCAGACCTGCCAACGACAACCAAAGCGACCTTGGCTCTGTGTTTGAAGGACCTCTGTGCCGTTGCCCTTGCAGGCGCCAAAACCGACCTGTCAGCGGTCCTGCGCGAGACCGTTTCACAAACATGGCTGGCTGACCGCAGCATCTCGGAAAAGCTCTGTTTCTCAGGGGCCAAGGTTGCGCCTGCGGGGGCTGCGTTGGCGCTGGGAATGACGGTCGATGCCATTGACGCACACGACGGTCACCGCCTGTGTAAAGGGCACGCCGGAGCAGCGCTGTTCGGCGCGTGGGCACCGTTTGTTGAGCGCCATAAAACCGACCGCGCAGAGGCGCTATCCGCCCTTGCCGTGGGCTATGAAATCGCGCTGCGTGCCGGCATCGCGTTGCATCAGACCGCGTCGGACTACCACACCAGCGGGGCTTGGGCAGCCGTAGGCGTAGCCGCGATGATGGGGCGCTTGCGTGGGCTCAGTGATAGCCAAATGCTGCACGCGCTTGGCACAGCGGAGTATCACGGTCCGCGGAGCCCAATGATGCGATGCATCGATCATCCGACCATGCTCAAGGACGGTGCGGGCTGGGGCGCGATGGCGGGGGTCACGGCAGTCGATCTGGCCCAGCGCGGCTTCACCGGCGCACCGGCTGAACTGCTGGACACCATGGACACGGCCAGCCTGGGCGAACGCTGGACCCTGCGCGAACAATACTTCAAGCCCTATCCGGTCTGCCGTTGGGCACAGCCTGCGATCATGGGCGCCGCGCAGCTGCGCAAGCGTCACAACTTGCGCGCCGAAGACATCGAAGCGGTGGAAATCCAATCATTCCACGAAGCCTGCCGTCTCGCCGTCCGCCACCCGGCAGACACCGAGCAAGCTCAGTATTCAATGCCGTTCCCAGTGGCTGCGCTGCTGGTCCGGGGTCGGCTGGGGGTTGAGGAAGTCACCGAAGACGGGCTCCGTGATCCCGCTATTCTGGCCATGGCCAATAGGATCACACTGCGGGAATCTGAGCTCGATAACGCAGATTTTCCCGATCACCGTTTTGCCACTGTCACCCTTCGCCTGAGGTCGGGACAAGAGCTCGTGTCAGACCGGCTGGAACCCAATGGTGATCCGGAACGGCCCCTGTCGAGCGCCGAATTTGCCGATAAGTGGCAGAATTTGATCGGCGACGAGGGTGGCTTGCCCGTCCTGAACTGGAACCTGCGCAAGCTGGGGTCAAAGGGTGACTTTCGGCGGACGCTGGCACCCGTATTCAGGCCGCTTCCCTAGGGCCAGTGCCCGTGCAAGAGCCAGGACCCATGCAAGAGCCAGTGCTAGTGCCCGTGCCAAGAAGCACGTCGAAGAGGTGAATTGCCCCACCGATCAACGCCCGCTTTCATTGTCTGCAGGCCCGAGGAGGGCCGCGCCAATGTGTCGATCGGTGGGGCAAAGCTGTCGCTGCTGTATCCGAGGTTGGCTTAAGTCGCGACGTGGGACACGCCACCCTCGGGTGAATAGATATCCAGGATATTCCAGTGGCCCGTGGTCGGGGTTGGATTGTTGATCATGGCCACGTCAAGCACGACGGGACGGTTCATGGCGAAAGCCGCCTCAAGCGCTGGTAGTAGCGCGTTCGCCGACTCAACGCGCACACCTGTCGCCCCATAGGCCTGCGCGATCAGGGCGTAGTCCGGACCGTTGGTCGGCGCGCCTGCCTCGCCCGGGAATGTGGTGCCGTAGGTCAGGCCGTAGTGCGCCTTTTGCAGGCCCGCGATGGTGCCAAAGGCGTTGTTGTTCATCACCAGCCAGACGATGCCCAGTCCCCGTTCAACCGCCGTTGCCAGCATCGCGGGGTTCTGCCCGAACCCGCCGTCACCGACCAGCGACAGAACCGTCCGGTCCGGCGCTGCGAGCTTGGCCCCTATGGCTGCTGGCGGACCGAACCCCATGGTCGCGAAGCCACCCGGTGTCAGGATTGAACCTGGCGTCAGAATGTCAAACTGCTGGCCCACACCGTTCTTGTTCCAGCCCACGTCGGTGGTCAGGATGCCATCGGCCGGCAAAGCCTTTCGGACGTCGGCAAGAATGCGTTCGGGCATCATGGGAAAGGCGTTACTGGTGGCGTGTTCTGCGTTCGACGCGACGAAGGTCTTGCGAAAATCGCTGATGGCTGCAGTGGTCGGGTTGGTCGGGCGGCCTTGAGGGAATTGACGGTTGGCGACCCGGTTGAGCACTGTCAGCGCCGCTTTGGCGTCGGCTACGACCCCGATCTCCGTAGGGTAGTTCCGACCGATTTCAGAGGGCTCGATATCGACATGGATGATCTTGGACCCGGGCACATTGAATGTGTAGCCTGGATACCAGGACGAGCAGTCTGCTTCCTTGAATCGGGTGCCAATGGCGAAAATTGTCTCAGCGTTCAGGCAAGCCTGATTGACCAGCTCGGTCCCCCAGAACCCGGTCATGCCCAGCACCAGTGGGTGATCATCGCGC